>Ga0209323_10001566_pt1 | contig 15142 bp, 15 predicted proteins | sample Rifsed19ft2_FD_184014 | JGI IMG/M metagenome (GOLD analysis project Ga0209323, IMG submission 184014) | Soil microbial communities from Rifle, Colorado, USA - sediment 19ft 2 (version 2) | ecosystem: Environmental > Terrestrial > Deep subsurface > Rock core/Sediment | place: Rifle, Colorado...
TCTATTTCTTTACAACCATTCTTTAATGATTTTTTTTCTTTTTTTTCGTAAAGGACTAAAGTTTGTTCAGCATGATCCCGTTTCAATAAGTTAAAAATAAAAACTGTATTTAAAAACTAATTTTGTAGACAAAATAATGCTAACTGTAAAAAGAAATAATATATCAACACAATAAAGTCTCACTGTTCATATGGAAAATTTCCTTATTTGTCCTGTTTGTGGATTTCCCATTAAAAAAAAAGAAAATTATTTTTTATGTGAAAAATGTAAAAGACAATACCCTCTTGAAGAAAATATTGGAATTTTGGTGAAAAATTTTTCCGAACATCAAGAAATGATTAAAAATAAAGTTGAATCTAGAGAAGATTGGTTTTGTAGTGATCAAATTACTTCATATGAAAAAGGATCATATAGACATCATCTTAAAAAAAGAATAAAATTTGTTGAAAAAATTTTAGATTCTTACAAACCTTTACACGATAATGACCCCAACATTCTCGATTTAGGGTGTGGAGATGGCGCAAATCTTCGATGGCTTTCTAATTACTCTAAAAATTTGTGGGGAACCGATTACAATCTTTTTAGATTACAAAAAGCTCAAAATGCAATGAATTCCCTAAAAATTGATGTAAAATTATTTCTTGTTGACATTTTCAATATACCATTTGCAGAAAACTCATTTGATGTAATATTTTTTAATCATGTGATTGAACATTTGGAGGATGATTTATCAGCTTTACAAAATATTTACAAAATAACAAAAAAGAATGGTTTGGTTATTCTAGGTACTCCAAATGAAGGAGCTCTCATTTGGAAATTTGCATACTTTCTTGAACCTATGATAAAAAAAAGTACTGATCATGTTCATTTTTACACTTCCAAATCACTTTCCATTGTTGTAAGAAAAGCAGGTTTTAAAATTAGACACATTGAACACATCGGTTGGGGTATACCTATTTGGAGATTAGATCCTATTTTAAGAAAACACAAACCATTTGATGATTTATTTGAATTCTTTGGAAAAAAATTATTTAAAAAACAAGCTACCTCTTTATACTTAATTTTGGAAAAATCATGACAACTCGAATTTTAAAATTATATGGTAACCCTTAGAAAAATTAACTAGCAGAATTTTTTATCAACATATTAAAAATCCGCGTACTAGCATTTCCATCATTGTATAAATTAAAGCGATCAATAATTTCATTTCTACCCTTTCTTAGTTCTGATAAATGCTTCTTATCTTCTAAAATCTCTATAATGTATTTTTCTAAATCTTCATAACTCTCAAGATATTTAGATGCTCCAAATTTATGATACTGAATATAATAATTAAAACTCTCTTTAAGAAAATTTACTGTAAGTAGAGGTTTATCAAGTAATATTGCTATTACTCCTGCATTAGAATGTTCAGTAATAACTAGATCTGCTGCAGGAATTAAATTAGTCAAGTCAACATCATATGTAATTAAAAATTTTAGATTTGAACATCTAGTTTTAATTTTTTCAATCTTTTTTTCACTAAACTCAAATTGTTTTTGTTTATACGCTGGATGAATTTTTATCACAATCTCAATTTTGTTTTTATTACAAAACTCAATCAGATTTGATAACCACAGTTCATCATTTTCATGCCAAATTGACATACCTACAACAATAAGATTTTTTTTAGAATCTATGTTGTATGACTGTTCAAGAAATTCCTTAACTTTTTTTGAATCAATTTTTTTAAGATGATCATATCTAGGATTTCCTGAAATAATTATTCTGTTACTACTATATCCTAAATTAGTCAAGGATTCAAAGCCTTCATACCCGTCTACAAAAATTTTTTCTGCAGTAAACCAATCTCTAAAAATTGGTTGATGACTAATTACTGCAGGAAGCAAGGAATAACTTGGAATATTGTATTTTTTACTTATTTCAACAGCTAAACTTTCTAGCATTTCACCATCTGCGATAACTTCAATCGATTTTAATGGATTATTCTTAATAATTTGTTCTAGGATGAGAATTAATCCCATTGAGCGATAAATATGATTCAAAAAATAATTAACCCATTCGTTAAACCCAATAAGTGGGGAGTTATTAGATACAATACTCTCTAATTTTTCACGAATTTTTTTCCCTTCCGGACACTTTTTTATTTGATTTTTTAATATGCTCATTTCTTCAAACATTTCAATAAATGAAATTTTTTCTTTAGATAAGGTAATACTAGTAGGTAAATCCGCTGTAAACACTTGATAAGGAATTTTCTCTTTTTTAAATTTCATTAAAACTGGATTCCATGGTCTTAGATAGATATCTTCTCTACTAGTTGTAACAAAACAGGCGGATTGAATTTGTGTATTTTCATTACTGATTTTATTTTCTATTTTTTTTAAAATACCTGTAGTAGGATCAAAATTAATTTTTGATACTGAATTGTAAAAACTTGACTTAACAAAAAATGATGTTGCTTTAACAGCAAAAAATGTTAAAGTTTTAATTGACTTGAAAAACTGCTCTTTATCTAAAGAGTATTTTAAAAATTGTAGAATTCTTCTCCGTGAAAACCTTCTACCATATTCTAAAATTTTTACTCTATTTTCTGCTGTAACAACTTTGAGTTTTCCTTCTTGCACAAAACTAATTGTTAAATTTTCATCATATCCCAAATCTTTGGCTAATTTGGGAACAATAAAAAAAATCTCAGAGAATCCCTTAAAAGTAAAAATAACATCTTGTTTTTCTTCCAAAATTTTTCTAATTTTAGTGAGTATCGTTAACTGTCTAAGGAAAGGATATCTAAATCCACTAAAAAGTTGAATTCCATTAAATTTTAATCCATCAAAAATCCTCTCATAAGATTCATGAAGGTTTTTTGAAATATTATAAATTTCATCAGCAATTGGTCCTTCATTAGGAAACAAATCCCCTAGGATGCTAGAATTGAATCCATTTTTTTCTAAAAACTCATGTAAAATGGTGTCATCAGTAACAATTCTTACCGATTTAGAATTGTCTCTCAAATTTCTAAGGATTATATTATTATCTGATTTATTTTCATAAAAAATCACTTTACATAGCATGTTTTGTAAATTTTACATTATTCTATATTTATTAAATCGTCTACATATATTAAAAACCCTTTTGGTAAAAAAAATTCAAATACAAATTTTAAGGAAAATTCTAAATTCTAATTAATTATTGATTAATTATGGTATGTTACAAAAATAAAGAAATTTTATCAATAATCCCTGCACGTCTAGGCTCATCAGAATTAAAAAATAAAAATATCAAAACATTAGGAGGCAAACCATTAATTTACTACACGATTAAAGCATCTTTAAAAAGCAAAGTTTCAAGAACAATTGTTAGCACAGATAATATTAAAATTGCAAATATCGCAAAAAAATTTGGTGCAGAAGCTCCATTTTTAAGACCAAAAAAATACTCTACAAGAAACTCATCTTCTATTGGAGCTGTATTACACTGTTTAAAACATATAAAACAAACTGAAGATTATGTTCCCGATATAGTAGTTTTCCTTCAACCAACTTCTCCTTTTAGAGATCATAATGATATTAACAATGGTTTAGAAATCTTTTTGAAAACAAATGCTACATCAGTTGCTGGAATTGTTAAAGTTTCACAACATCCATTTTGGATGTTTATAAAAAATAAAAAAGGTACATGAATTGATTAAGAAAAATAATAAACCACAACGTCGTCAAGACTTACCTGACGTTTATTTCTTTAATGACTCATTATATATTAGTAAAATTGAGTACTTCACATCTGCTACTCTTAAGCATCCAATAGTTGACATACATAACATGCATGGAGTTGAAATGTCACAATTGCATTCTTTTGATATTAATTCAAAACTAGATTTCGAATTAGCAAAAAAATTAATTAAAAATTTTTCTTCATATCCATTATAGCTTAAAATCAACTCGTTTGTAGATTATTTCTAAGCAAAGCCTAATAAACAGATTTAAGCATTTTTTATTATGGATCTTACCACTAGAGACATTAAGCCTAATGCGACCTTCTTTACTGTTCAGGATCCTAATTTAGAATGGCCAAAACATAGGGGTTCAGATTATTGGGAATATAGAAGAAAATGGTCAGAATATCCCCAAAAAATGCATACTAGTAATTTTCCTATACATCTTGACATAGAAACAACAAATGTATGTAATTTATTATGTCCCCACTGTCCTAGGACAATCCAGATCAATGAGGGAAGATATGTTGATATTGGAACAATGAGTCTTGAGATGTACAAAAAAATTATTGATGAAGGCGAAAAAGAGGGATTATGTTCTGTTAAATTAAACTATCTTGGAGAACCTCTTCTAGATAAATATATTTTGGAGAGGATCAAGTATTCAAAAGATCATGGAGTAATTGAAGTAATGATTAACACAAATGCTATGACGTTAGATGAAAAAATGTCTCATAAAATTCTAGAAGCTGGAATTGATAGTGTCTACTTTTCTGTTGATTCTATTAATGCTGATAATTTTAATAAAATTCGTGTTGGTGCAGATTATAAAGTCGTTGTTGATAATATTAAAAAATTTATTAAAATAAAAAATGAAGGAAAATACAAACATGTTCAAACTAGGACTTCAATGGTTGTTATGCCTCAAAATAAAAATGAAGTTGATGCATATGTAAAATTTTGGAAGCCAATTGTTGGAATAGTTGGTTTGGGAGAATGGATTGAATATACTAGTAGTCATGGAAAATATGAGCAATATAATCCAGACTTTGTTTGTGCACAACCCTTCCAAAGGATGTTTATTCTTTGGGATGGTGTATGCACTCCATGTTGTGTGGATGATGGTAGAGGATATATTTTAGGAGATATAAAAAAGAATACCGTAAAAGAAATTTGGCATGGTGAAGCATTTACAAAAATGCGAGAAGCACATATTGGTGGTCATTACAATGATATTTCAATTTGCGCCAGATGTTATTTACCATATGCACAAGAAAATGCTACGGATGTAGGTTTTTCTGGTCAAGTACAAAAATCAAAATTATCAGAATTAATTCAAAAATAATTAAAGTTTTGAAACCTGTTGTTTTAACTTCCAACAATCATTATATTTTTCCCATATAATTGGACGTCTAAACTTATCAATAATTTTCTCAAGTTCGTCTTTATCCATATCCATATATTCCAAAAATTCCTTTTCGAATTTTTTTGGATATTCATCATCATATTTTAAAACCAGGTCTACACCTTCATCCCTAGTTAAAATGCCATCACGAATCTGATGAGATGCATCAGCTGTCGTTCTACTTATGCCAAATTTTATCAATGCCATATAGTAATGAAATCCATCTGACTTATCATCCAGACTTGCAAAATCTGAGTAGGTTCCTTCACTTCTACCTTCTGGATTGGATTTAAAACCTAAATGTTCCTTAGCAATTTCATAATGTTTTTCGGGACTCCATTTGTCATAAAAACTAAAATAGTGAGCTTCAACACATAATGATTTGATTTTTTCAATTGGAGGAGGTTTATAATATTGTAAAGAATTTTCACTTATTCCAAAAGAATTCCAGTAATCTGGTGACATGGATGTAAATTTGCTTTTTAAAGTATAGTTCATATCAAGTTTAGGTTCATTAAATCTCTCAAAACTTCCACCATATTCTACATCTCCATCCTCTCCAAAAAATATCAAAGGAATATTATAATTTACAGCAATTTGAAATGGAAAATTAATCTGGCCATAAATGAATGGAAGAAAATTATCTCCAAATTCTGAAAAAGTTATTCTAGATAATTTTCTATGCAATTCCCCATTAGGTGTTCCCATGATGTTGTCAAATCCTGATTGAATGAAATTATATAGATTCTCTCGTCCAATCTCGGTAGGAATTGATGGTGCCCAGGTTACAGTTAGTGGGCGCATACCATATTTCTTCTTTAAAACATATGCAACATATCCACTATCTTTACCGCCACTTCCTGGTACAACTACATCCCATGTTTCATTTTTACTTCTGAATTTATCACATAATTCTTCTAATTTTTTTTCTCTTTCATCCCAATCTATGATTTCTTGCTTATATTCTGAAAATAAACATGCTGCACAAATTCCTTCTTCATTAAACATTAATCGAGGTCTTTGATTAGAAACTACACATCTTTTACAAAAAACAATCTTCTTTTCAGCATCAATTACTTTTAATCCTCTAAAAATTGAAGGTAAGCTCTCTTGAGAAATTTTACCATCCACCACCTTTTGATATGAACAATATAGTTTCTAGTGGAATCCCCCCTTATAAGAAATATCTCTTAAATTTGATTGAATTTTTAGTGAATTTTTAGGATTTTAATTAGTTAGTTTGATGAATTTTTTCTATCAATTCTAATGTTTTTTTATGATCTTCAAGATCAGATTCCGGCCAATTTGATTTTTCATTTGACAAAACACAATTATCAATAAAATATTTTATTTGATGGTAAAAACCAGGTTTGAATTTTTTATCATATTCTGAAAGAGTAATTGCTTCTGTATTTCCATCTTTTAATATGATCCCTTTTTCCAGCGGATTGTAGGTAATTCGTACATCATCGGCATATAGTGTTACTGACCAACTACCTGGTGTTTTCCAATTACTTATGTAGGTAAATCCAACATCTTTTGAACATTTTCCAATAGCTGTGTAAATGAATTGTTCCTTCACAACATTTGTATCGATTTTTGTTATATTACCACCAAAGAATCGAATCAAATCAATACAATGAATTGGATTGCAATAAATCCAATTTTTACGAACTATGTCTGTAAAAATTGGTGAATTAATATCACTAAATCTTTCTGGAGCCTCAATCACTATGGACTCCAATTTTTTATCTTTCTCTTCAAGATATTTTAAACCATAGTGAAAATTTGAATAAAATCTTCTATTCATGGCTACCATAATTTTTGTTTTATATTGATTTTTTAGATTAATGATTTCATCCATTTTTGAAGAACCAAATGCAACAGGTTTTTCTGCTAAAATTGGTTTACCAAACTTAATTATTTTTTTAATAGTACTCTCATTATTCTCCGGACTAGTTAAAGTTATGAAAAAATCACAATCATTTTCTGAAATTTCATCAAAAGATCTATAAACTTTTTTGATTCCAAATTCCTTTGCTTTGTTTAAAGTTTTTTCATAATTTCTTGTAATTATTCCAGAAATATTACATCCTAATTCTTCTAAAACTTCAGTGTATTTTGGAGCAATTAGTCCAAATCCTATAAGAATTACCTTCAAGTTACCATGAACTCTTTTTCATAATATTCTCCATGTAATGGTAAAAACACTGGTTTAGCTGTATCAAATGATTGTCTAATAGCAGAATAAATCTCAACACTTTTTCTGGCTATATTTGCAGTACTTTTAAGTTCTTCATTAGAAATTAAATTCTTAATTAATTCCTTAATTAGCACTTCAAGACTTCCCATGTTAAAAATCTCTTTTTTTATTCTAGGATTTGGTAAACCATACAAGTGTTTTGGTTTGTCTAGATCCGTAATTTCTCTAGACTTTATAATAATTGTATCTTCTACATCATCAATAATTATTCGCCCATATTCTCCAACAATTTCTATAATAGGTTGTAATCCAAGATCATCACCCATATCTATGAATGTCCTTGTTTCATTTTCAAGGTTTAACAAAACATAACCTCCAGGATCTTCGAATTCTTTTCCACGTGGATTTGGAAGTTTTTTATTAATTGGAACTGCATATACAGATTCTACTTTATCTTCAAATAAGAAAGAACATAAATCAAAAAAATGTGTACCCACAGCTGAAAGACCTCCTGCACCACAAGAAACCATCATTGAACGAGGATTACCTATGATATTCTTAAATTGTAAGTCATTTTTTAAACTCTGATAAGACTGAGAAAACCGTCTTGAGTAATTTACAGCTAGTCGAATGTTTGTATTATCAATTCTTTTAATAATTTCATCTGCTTGTTTAACTGAAGAAGTAAAAGGCTTCTCACATACAATATACTTAATCCCTTTTTCTATAGCGTATTGTAATATACTATAATGGGAAGGGCCAGTTGTAGAAATTATTAGTCCCTCGATTTTTTCTTCATCTATTGCTTTTTTAAAATCTGTATAAAATTTAGTATTCACTTCAACATTTTTTATATCACAAACAAATTTTATATTATGATTTAATGAACTTAGTACTTTGTGGTATAACCTTCCCATACGTCCATAACCAATTATTCCAAAATCCATTATAATAAATCAAAATATACTCGGTATTTTATCTATTATTCAATTAAGTAGATGATGACTATGAAAAATGAAATAAAGTCTGTAAAACAATGGAAAATTCCTCTTTATAAGATATATACAGATGATGAAGACATTCAGCTAATTTCTAAAATTATTAGAAGAGGCTCTGATTGGGCATTAGGACCAGAAATTGAAGAATTCGATCAAGCTATTAGAGACTACGTGGGAACAGATTATTGTGTAACATTAAATTCTGGAACTTCTGCTCTACATGCTACTCTTTTAGCCTATGGTTTAGGTAAAGGAGACAAAATCATTATTCCCTCCTTCTCATTTATTTCAACTGCTAACTCTATTCTGTTTGTTAATGCCAACCCTGTTTTTTCTGATATAGACGAAACCACCTTAGGTTTGGATCCTGATCTTCTTCAAGAAAAGATTTCGCCATCTGTTAAGGCTATTATGCCAATGGATTATGGTGGAATCTCATGCAAAATTTTTGATATAAAAAAATTCACTGATGAAAATAATCTCATTCTTATTGAAGATGCCGCAGAATCACTTGGCTCTAGTGTAAATGGAAAAAAAGTAGGTTCCATTTCCGATTCAGCAATTTTTAGCTTTTGTGGAAACAAAGTATTAACCACTGGAGAAGGAGGAGCAGTAGTTACAAATTCAAAATCAATATATGAAAAAATTAAATTAATTAGATCGCATGGTCGTCAAGATAAAATAAATTATTTTAATAATACACAAGAATCAACTTATCTTCAATTAGGATATAACTGGCGTATGTCTTCTATAACGGCAGCTCTTGGAATTTCTCAAATTAATAAACTTGATAAGATTATAAAAATGAGACAGGCTAATGCAAAATACATTTCTGAAAAACTATCTAAACATAATGAAATAACCATACCAAAAATTCCTGAAGGTTTTAAACATATTTTTCAAATGTACTCAATAAGATTACCTAACAAAAAAATTAGAGATAAGTTACAAAGCTTTTTAGAAAAAAAAGCAATTTTTTCAAAAGTATATTTTAAACCAATTCATTTAACCTCATTTTATCAAAAACTTTTTAGAAAAAAACCAATAACACTTCCAAAAACTGAAATGATTTCAGAACAAATTTTGACACTCCCATTATATCCCAATATGACTAAAGAAGAAAAAGAATACTTAACTTCTTCTATTTCAGAATTTTTTGAAAAGCAAATTTAATTTTTTTTACAATTATTCATGATCATTTTTAATAATCCACATATTTTTCTTGTTAATAGCTTTTTTACTTTCTTCTTTAGTAATTAAAACCTCATTTAGTTTCTCACCTGGTCTTCTTCCTATAATTTTATGATGAGGAGATATTTTCATTGCTAATTTTTTAATATTATAAGATTTCATTTTAGGAATAAAAATTTCACCATGATTTGTTAATAATAAACAATCTAGAACAAAATTAACTGCCTCATCTAGATGAAAAAAATACCTCTTCATGTCAGGATCAGTTACTGATAGAGGTTTTTTATTCTTCATTTCTTCATCCCATACCTCAAAAACATTACCTCTACTTTCCATTACATTTCCAAAACGGACTGTAGAAAATTTGGTGGATTGCACATGACCCCCAGCCCATGAAGTAAGTTTTTCTGCTAATTGTTTTGTAGATCCGTATAAAGTGGATGGTTCTACAGCTTTGTCAGTACTTATGGTGATAAACTTTTTTGGCTGTTGTCTAATTGCCATTTTAATTAAATTGATTGTTCCATTTATGTTTACATCTACTGTTTCAATTGGATTATATTCAGAAATCTCAATATTTTTTACTGCAGCTACATGAAAAATTATATCTACCTTATTACCTGCCATTTCAATTCTTTCTTTATCTAAAATACTTCCTAACAACAACCTTAATCTAGTATCATTGGTTCTTCGTTTTAATTTGAAAAGTGCATGTTCATCTATATCTAAAACTCTTACTGAATAAATTGGATATTCCAAAAGTTTTTTCACTAAAGCGGAACCTACACTTCCTGCACCTCCGGTGATTAAAACGGTAGTATTTTTTAGTTCTTTAACTAAACTTGACTTAGGGTTTCTTTTCATTTTCTATAGACTATATTTACATCTCTTTAATTCTTACTTTATTCTCAAATAATCAAAGTTTTTCTACCATATAATGAGTTTTAATACATGAAAATTCTTGGCATAATTCCTGCAAGAAGTAGTTCTAAACGTTTACCACGGAAAAATATGTTGCAACTAGATAAACTTCCTCTAATTTCTTATACGATCGACTCGGCCAGAAAATCCAAATTAATTAATAAAATTTTCATTAGTACTGATAGTAAGCAAATTGCAAAAATCTGCAAATCTAAGGGAATAATGGTTCCAATTCTTAGACCAAAAAAACTTTCTCAAGATAATACTTCTTCTGTTTCAGTTATTAAACACGTCTTATCATATCTGCAAAAAAATGAAAATTATAATCCTGACATTATTTTACTTCTTCAACCTACTTCTCCTTTTAGAACTTCACAATTAATTGATAAATCAATCAGATTATTGATAAAGTCTAAAGCAAGTAGTGTGATTTCAGTTAAAAAAATTAAGACTGAACTAAACAACTCGTTTTATTATAGAAATAACTTTTTATTTCCATATAAAAAATTTTCTAAAACACAATATTCTATGAAAAATTCTGAATTATTTTTTCCTACAGGATCGATTTATGTATTTTGGAAAAAAACTTTACAAGACTATGATTCTATTTATGGTCCAAAAATTAAACCAATATTTTCCAAACTACCAGAAACAATAGATATTGATGATATTTTTGATCTATTTGTTTCAAAAATGGTACTCTTACACTGGAAGAAATTTAAAAGAAGATTTCCGAATCATAAAATCATAAATTAATTTTTTCTACTTGACGAATTAAATTTAAAAGATTTTTTAATTCATCAAAATCAAAACTTACATTGTTATCAATAAAATTTTGTGATTTATCTGATGTTATATGTACCTCAATTATTTTTGAACCTAAAACTGATGCAGCAACTGGTGCTATCAATTTAGGACTATGATTGGAGTACCCATCAAAATTATTTAATAAATTGAAATTTAATTCTTCAAGTTCGCACGGATACTTTGGAACACAGTACAACCATTTAATTCTTGGATCAGAAAAATAATCTGAATTATTTGAAATTGATTGGGAACTAATGATTATCTCTTTTTTTGTTCTATATATAGACTCAAACAATTCAGATTTTTCATTTTTTAGAATGCCTCTTCCATCAAACTCTCTAATTTTGAATCTTTTAACAAAAGGATTTAGAAAAATAACAGCTTCAGGATACATAGGTGTACAAAACCATTCTATGCCAATCGAATTTGCAATATCGTTAATTATTTCAACATTATTTTCAGAAATAGATGATTTCATCAAGCGTGATTTCTGTGGATGATTTTGGACCATTTGTTCAGTGAACGCTTGAAATTTTACAGCATTACATCCACTCTCTTTAGAAACAGAGATCATTTTTTTAAGTAAATCTCGATCACCATCCCAATTCACCCCAATTTCTGCTACTACGAAAACCATTAATTTTACTAATAATCTTTAAAATATAAACTCCATGAAAAATTCTTATGAAAACATAAAATGAGATGAAATAAACATACTGATATGAAAAGAAAAATTACTGTAACTACTGGTACAAGAGCAGAATACGGGATACTTAGACCTGTTATAAAAGCAATTAAAGATAGTAAAAAACTTGAACTTTATCTCATAGTTTCAGGCATGCATTTATCAAAAAAATATGGAAAAACAATTGAGGAGATCAAAAATGATGGGTATAAAATTTCAGCAATAGTTGATATGACACCTAAACATGATTCTACAATTCACGCTGCAATTGGTTTAGGAAAAGGAATAATTTCTTTTTCACAAATTTTTGAAAAAATTAGACCTGATATTAACTTGGTTTTAGGAGACCGAGATGAAATGTTAGCTTCGGCATTAGCTGCTTGTCATATGAATATCCCTAATGCTCATATTCACGGTGGTGACAAATCTAAAGGAACAATCGATGAATATAACAGACATGCAATCACTAAAATCTCTAACATCCATTTTGCCGCTACAAAAAAGAGTGCAAAGCGAATTATCAAAATGGGTGAAAATCCAAAATATGTTTTTCTTACTGGTTCTCCTAGCATTGATGAAGTTACGTCTAAAAAAATTACTAATCCTGAAAAATTAAAGAAAAAATTTAAGCTAGACTTACAAGGAGAAGACATTTTACTTGTTCATCATCCAATTACAAGCGAACCATCAAAAAGTGAAAGAGAGATTACAAATATTTTAAAAGCAATTGTAAAATTAAAAAAACCAACCATTGCAATAGCTCCTAATTCTGACTATGGAAATGAAAAAATTCTACAAGTTTTATACGAATTCTCAAAAAAAAATTCTTTTCTATCTATTTATAAAAGCATTCCACGAAGCGATTATCTAGGTTTACTAAAAAACTGTGGATTAATTATTGGAAATTCTAGCAGTGGAATTATAGAAGGAAGTTATTTTGAAATCCCTGTAATCAATATTGGTATTCGTCAAATGAATAGAGAAATTGGTAAAAATGTAATAAATTTGCAAAATGATTCTATACAATCTATCGAAAAGGCAATTTTAAAGTCTCTTAAAAGAAAAAAATACAGAATTTTTCAAAAAGAAAAGATTTATGGAAATGGAAATGCATCAACAAAAATTGTACGTATACTTGAAAGAATCATTCTTAATAAACAGCTAATACAGAAACAAATATCATACTAAAATGAAAACAACGAGGAAAAATAAATGGAAAAAACCCATTATCAAGCATAGTAAGCTTACAAAATATAATTACATTGTACAATATCCCGAAAATCTTAAAACCGGAAAAAATTTTGATATTGGAACTTTTTCTTACATAAATTGTAAAAATGGTATAGAAATTGAGAATGATGTTCAAATAGGTTCACATTGTTCAATATATTCTGATTCAACTATAGACAACAAAGAAGGGCCTGTAATTTTGAAGAAAAATTGTAGAATTGGAACTCATAGTACAATAATGCCAAACATTACAATTGGCGAAAACTCAATTGTAGGTGCATATTCATTTGTAACAAAAAACATTCCTAGTAATGAAATGTGGGCAGGAATCCCAGCTAAATTTAAAAAAAGATTAAAAAAAGTGTTAGTTGTGTGAAATCATCAAAATGACTTTTGAGCCTTGGCAACAATGGGGATTGAGACCTGAAGAAGCAGAAGGACATCATGCTGATCGACTAACTGGACAATTACCCGAAATGGAAAGCACAAAGCAGTTAGTTAAACTGATTTCCAAAATTTACAAACCCAAAATGAGAATTCTTGATGTAGGCTGTAATGTTGGGCATTATCTATTAGGGTTGGAAAAAAAATTTCCCTCTATGACTTACAAAGGAGTTGACGCCTATGAACAATATATCGAAAAAGCTAAGATTGCCTTCTCAAAAGATGAAAATGTAAGTTTTGAAGTAAAGGATATCTTCAAACCTCTATTTCCAAATAACCCATTTGATATTGTTTATTGTTGTAATGTCTTATTACACCTACCAGATTTTAGAATTCCTGTGAAAAATTTACTTGATAGCACAAAATCTGTATGCTTTATTAGAACTCTTTTAGGAAATAAAACCAGTATTGTTAAAACTACAGTAATCGAGAAATTCGATGATGATGGAAATCCTTTAGACTTTAATTTTCTAAATACTTGGAGTGCAGAATACTTTACTGATTATGTTAAATCATTAGGATGGAAAACTGAAATAATTCCTGACGAATTTAATTTTTCAAATATTGAACAAGAATATGAAGGTGTTAAAAAAGATGATAAAAAGTATTCGGGTACAAAAATTATTGGAAAAAATCAAGTTGTTGATAACATAATCTGCAATTGGACATGGATAAAAATTTCAAAAAATTAAAAATAAAATATTGATGTAGTTCAAATGAAATCAAAAAAATCATTCCCGAAAAAAATAATCTCTAAGAATGTTGTTGCTGGATTGGGAGAAATAGGTAAACCTATTTTTCAATTATTATCAAAAAATACTTTAACTGTAGGATATGATGTTGAAAAAAAATTAATGAACATGAAGCACTTTCAAAAATATGAAAAATTAAATACCCACTTTTTACACATATGTATTCCATTTTCCAATAATTTTCACAAAAATATAATGTCTCTGTACAAAAAACTTTCTCCAGACATTATCATTATCCATAGTACAGTAAGTCCTAATACAACAAATCAGATTCAAAAAAAATTGAGCGTCCCAATTATCTATAGTGCTACAAGAGGAGTACATAAGAGGATGTTTTCGGATTTAAAAAGATATACAAAATTCTTTGCAATTGAACCTTCAGCCCCCAATGCAATAAATGCATCATTAGCATTTTCAAAATTAATGAAAAAATGTGGAGTTCAGACAAAGAAAATGTCTACTCCGTTGACATTAGAACTTGCAAAGATAGTGGTTGATACATCTTACTATGGATGGCTGATAAATTATGCTCAACTTAGCAACATGATTGCCATTAAAAATAAGGTAGATTATGATGAAATGTGGTCTTTTGCAGATGAAATACACAAATATCTCGAAAACAGGCCAAAAATGTTTCCAGGATTTATTGGAGGTCATTGCATAATTCCAAATTTAGATTTGATAAACGATAAAACTTTGAACATAATAAGAGAAATAAATTCAGACTATGCTAAAATTTTGAAAAAACGACATAAAAAGAATTAGTTTTTTTAAGATTGTACTTACAATTT
>Ga0209323_10001570_pt1 | contig 15118 bp, 16 predicted proteins | sample Rifsed19ft2_FD_184014 | JGI IMG/M metagenome (GOLD analysis project Ga0209323, IMG submission 184014) | Soil microbial communities from Rifle, Colorado, USA - sediment 19ft 2 (version 2) | ecosystem: Environmental > Terrestrial > Deep subsurface > Rock core/Sediment | place: Rifle, Colorado...
GCACCTACCAGTCCGCCGATCAGGCTGCTGCGCATCACCGCCAGGTTGCTGGCGATGGGATTCTGCAATGCGACCGGGTCATCGTTTCCGCACAGCTCGCGCTCGACCTGTGCTTCGAGGAAAGCGTAGCTGATTATCTCCTGGTAGTCACGCGCCACCAGCATTTGCTGGATGCGCGCCAACGGCCGTTGTAACTCGCTGTAAGGCAGCATCGTCAGCGCGGCCTGCGGCGCCTGCGCGGGAATGTTGTCGTAGCCATACAGACGAGCCAGTTCCTCGATCAGATCGGCCTCGATGGACAGATCGAAACGGAAGCTCGACGATGTCACGCGATAATCGTCGCCATTCGCCACGAAGTCGAATTGCAAACGCTTGAACAAGGTTGCGATCTGCAGGTTGTCCAATTCGATACCGAGCACTCTCGCCACACGCGAACGGCGCAGCGAAATTGGTTCACGCTTGGGCAACTTCCCGCGCACTTCACTGACCAAACCGGCCCTGCCGCCGCAGATCTCCAGCAACAGTTGGGTGGCGCGTTCCAGCGCCAGACGCGTTGCGGCATAATCCACGCCTCGCTCGAAGCGGAACGAGGAATCGGTCGCCAATCCGAAACGGCGCGCCTTGCCTGCTATCGCATCGGGATGGAAAAATGCGCTTTCCAGGAATACCTCCCAGGTAGTGTTTCCCACGCCGCTGCCCTGCCCGCCCATGATACCGGCCAGCGCCAGCACGCGTGCATCATCGGCGATGACCAGCACTTCCTCGTCCAGCACCACCACCTGCTCATTGAGCAAGGTCAGCCCTTCGCCGTTGCGTGCCCTGCGCACCGTGATGCCGCCGGACAGTTGCGCCGCATCGAAAGCGTGCAGCGGCTGCCCCATTTCCAGCATCACGTAGTTGGTGATATCCACCACTGCGCTGATACCTCGCAAGCCGCTGCGTTCCAGGCGGCGCAGCATCCATGCCGGAGTGGCTGCAGCCGCATTCACGCCATGCACCAGACGGCCGCAATACAACGGGCAGCCAAGTGCATCGTCCACCTTGACCGGCAATTGCTCGGCCAGAGTGGCAGGCTGAGCTTGTATGTCCAGCGGCTTGAGCACACTGCCTGTCAATGCCGCGACTTCGCGTGCCACCCCTGCGATGCTGGAACAATCGCTGCGGTTCGGCGTCAGCTTCAGCGTAAACAGTTTGTCATCCAGATCCAGATACTCGCGCAGCGATATTCCCACCGGTGCATCGTTGGGCAGCAACCACAGGCCATGGCTTTCTTCTGCCAGACCCAGCTCCTTGTCCGAGCACAGCATGCCGAAAGACTCGACGCTGCGCACCTTGGCCTGCTTGATAACGAAACCCTTTTCATTATCACTACTTGGGGGCAGCACCGCACCGATTCGCGCGCAAGGAACTTTTGCGCCCACTGCCACATTGGCTGCGCCGCACACGATGGTCAACGGATGAGCCTCACCGACGTTGACCTGACAAACGTTCAACCTGTCCGCATTGGGATGCTTGGCCACTTCCAGCACTTCGGCGATCACCACGTTATCGAATGCGGGCGCGACGGATTCCAGCGCCTCGACTTCCAGTCCGGCCATCGTCAGCGTATGCGCCAAGGCCTCGCTAGACAGGTCAGGATCGACCCAGGTTCTTAACCAATTCTCGGAAAATTTCATATCAACCTAAATGTAGGTCGGGCTACGCCCGACATGGTGGGCAGAGCCCACCCTACGACTTCTATATTTGTACTTTGCATGTTCATTTCATGCCGCCGTTTTTATATCAGTTGAATTGCTTCAGGAAACGCAGATCGCTCTCAAAGAACAGGCGCAGATCGTTCACGCCGTAGCGCAACATCGCCAAGCGTTCCACGCCCAAGCCAAAGGCAAAACCGAGATATTTTTCGCTGTCGATGTTGACATGCTTCAGCACATTGGGATGCACCATGCCGCAGCCGCCGATCTCCAGCCAGCCGCCGTTCCAGCTCATGTCCATTTCAGCCGACGGCTCGGTGAACGGAAAGAACGAAGGCCGGAATCTCACTTGCAGATCATCACGCTCGAAAAAGCGCTGCAAGAAGTCCTGCACCACGCCCTTGAGATTGGCGAAACTGATCTCTTCATCGACCCACAAACCTTCGACCTGATGGAACATCGGCGAATGTGTGGCATCGGAATCGACACGGTAGACACGCCCGGAAGAAATGATCTTCAGCGGCGGCTGATGGGATTCCATATAGCGCACCTGCACCGGCGAGGTATGGGTGCGCAACACATGCTGCGGATCTATATAGAAGGTATCGTGCATCGCGCGCGCCGGATGGTTTTCCGGAATGTTCAGCGCGGTGAAGTTGTAGAAGTCGCGCTCGATCTCCGGACCGGATGCGGTGGCAAAGCCGAGAGAATGGAACAACTGCTCGATGCGCTCCAGAGTGCGTGTGACCGGATGCAATCCCCCTGTGCCCATGCCGCGTCCTGGCAAGGTCACATCCAGCGATTCCGCCGCCAGCTGGTGCGCCAGTTTATTTTGCTGCATTGCTTCGCGGCGCTGCTGCAAAGCCGCCTCGATACCCTGTTTGACTTGATTGATCCTTGCGCCGGCAGCGGGACGCTGTTCTGCAGACAGCTTGCCCAGGCCTTTGAGCAAGACGGTCAGGCTGCCTTCTTTGCCAAGATAACGCGCCTTGACCCGCTCCAGTTCGGCTTCGTCGTCAATCTCGGCAAACTGCTTGAGAGCCTGATCGAGAATTTGTTGGAGTTGTTCCATCTATCATTCCATTTCGCAATAAAAGCGAAATTATCGTAGGGTGCGTTCCACGCACCAGCTTTGATACAACAATGGTGCGTGGAACGCACCCTACAAAACTGTGATCTCTGTGGCTCGAATTGTATTGTTGGTTTTTTTACTCTGGCACCAGAAACAAAAAAGGAGGCGTAGCGCCTCCTTTGACATCCATAGGTTGGGCTACTGCTGTAATTGCGAACCCAACGTTCCCATGTTGGGTTACGGCGCAAAAACGCGCCTAACCCAACCTACATACCGAGGCTGGCTTTGGCCTGCACAACGAACTGTGCAAACGCGGCCTTGTCGAACACGGCGATGTCCGACAACACCTTGCGGTCGACCTGGATCGATGCTTTCTTCAGGCCGTTCATGAATACGCTGTAACTCAGGCCCTGCTCGCGCGCAGCCGCATTGATACGCGCGATCCACAAGGTGCGGAACTGACGCTTCTTTTGACGGCGATCGCGATAGGCATATTGCCCGGCTTTCATCACCGCCTGCTTGGCGATACGGTAGACGTTTTTGCGGCGGCCGCGATAACCCTTGGCCAGGTCGAGGATCTTCTTGTGACTGGCGCGTGCTGTTACTCCACGTTTAACTCTTGGCATGATCCGCTCCTTATGCGTAAGGCATCATGGCGCGCACTGATGCTGTATTGGTTGAGTGGACCTCGATCGTGCCGCGCAACTGGCGTTTGTTCTTGGTGGTCTTCTTGGTCAGGATATGACGTTTGAACGCTTGTGAGCGCTTGATGCTGCCGCCGGCGCGGATCTTGAAACGCTTGGCCGCTCCGCTCTTGGTTTTCATTTTAGGCATGACTACTCCTCAAGTTATGGTGGTAGGTGTTTTCCTGTGGAAAAACTTGACGACCCATACACCACTTTTTATCGGGACTGTTTGCTACATCACTTCGACCATCCCCTTGCTGTCGAAGCAACTGCTGCTTATTCTTCCTTGACTTCCTTAACTTCCTTGACCGTCTTGACCGCCTTAACTTCCTTGACCGTCTTGACCGCCTTTACTTCCTTGTCTGCCTTGACTTCCTTCTTCTTGGCTTTAGGCGACAATACCATCACCATCTGGCGGCCTTCCATCTTGGGAAACTGTTCGACCACACCATGCTCTTCCAGGTCCCCCCTGACGCGCTCGATCAAGCGCATGCCGATCTCCTGGTGAGCCATTTCACGACCGCGAAAACGCAACGTGACTTTAGTCTTGTCGCCCTCTCCCAGAAACTTGATCAAGTTGCGTAGCTTGATGTTGTAATCGCCTTCATCCGTATTCGGACGGAACTTGATTTCCTTGATCTGCACCTGCTTTTGCTTGAGCTTGGCTTCATGCAGCTTTTTGCTCTCGGCATATTTGAATTTGCCGATGTCCATGATGCGGCATACCGGCGGATCATGGACATCGGAGATCTCCACCAAATCCAACTCCGCTTCATCCGCCATACGCAATGCTTCTGCGATGGCGACTATCCCGAGGGGCTCTTTTTCGACACCAATGAGTCGCACTTGCGGTGCGGTGATCATCTCATTCATGCGCTGCGATTTTTCTTGTGCTATTGCAATATCTCCCTTTAAACAATACGCAAGCCGTGCTACCCGTTCCTGATTTCGGTTTGCAGGCGCTGAAGCAAGGCTTCCAGCGTCATCTGTCCGAGATCTTCGCCACTGCGGGTACGCACGGCCACCAAACTTCCAGCCACTTCCTTGTCGCCGATGATCAGCTGATAAGGTAATTTCTGCAAGCTATGTTCGCGTATTTTATAGGTAATCTTCTCATTGCGCAAATCCAGTTGTATTCGCAGCCCGGCGGCCCGCATCTGCTGCGCCACTTGTGTCACATATTCTTCCTGCGCCTGGGAGATATTCATCAGTACAACCTGGATAGGCGACAACCACAACGGGAAGGCTCCTGCATGGTGCTCGATCAAAATCCCGATGAAGCGTTCCATCGAACCCAGAATGGCGCGATGCAGCATCACCGGGGGTTTGCGGCTGTTGTCTTCATCCACGAACTCGGCGCCCAAACGCACCGGCAAATTGAAATCGAGCTGTATCGTGCCGCACTGCCACAGGCGGCCCAGGCTGTCCTTCAGCGTGAACTCTACCTTGGGGCCGTAGAAGGCGCCCTCGCCCGGCTGGACATCATAAGCCAGGCCGTTTTGCTTCAGGGCTGATGCCAGGCCGGCTTCGGCCTTGTCCCAGGTTTCATCGGAGCCGACCCGTTTTTCCGGGCGCGTGGACAGCTTGACCAGAACGTCATCGAAACCAAAATCGCGATACACCTCGTTCAACATCACGATGAACTGCGACACCTCGGATTGCACCTGCTCTTCGGTACAGAAAATATGCGCATCGTCCTGGGTGAAACCGCGCACCCGCATCAAGCCGTGCAGCGAACCGGACGTCTCGTTGCGGTGGCAGGAACCGAACTCCGCCAGTCGCAGCGGCAGATCGCGATAGCTGTGCAAACCATGATTGAATATCTGCACATGGCCGGGACAATTCATCGGCTTCACCGCGTAGTCGCGATTCTCCGATGCGGTGGTGAACATGTTGTCGTGATAGTTTTCCCAGTGGCCGGACTTTTCCCATAGGGTTCTGTCCATGATGGTCGGGGTGCGCACTTCCTGGTAGTCGTGCTCGCGGAATTTGCGCCGCATATATTGCTCGACTTCCTGCCACAACGTCCAGCCCTTGGGATGCCAGAACACCATGCCGGGCGACGAATCCTGCATGTGAAACAATTCCAGATGCTTGCCCAGCTTGCGGTGGTCGCGCTTCTCGGCTTCCTCGAGTTGATGCAGATAGGCATCCAGCTCCTCCTTCTTCGCCCATGCCGTGCCATAGATGCGCTGCAACATCTCGTTCTTCGAATCGCCGCGCCAGTATGCACCCGCCAGCTTCATCAGCTTGAATGCCTTCAGCTTGCCGGTTGATGGGACGTGCGGACCGCGGCACAGATCGGTAAAGTCGCCCTCGGTGTACAGCGACACATCTTCATTCGCCGGAATGGATTCGATGATCTCCGCTTTGTAATGCTCATTGATGCCCTTGAAGTAGCTTACCGCTTCGTCGCGAGGCAGCACTTTGCGCGTCACCGGGATATCCCGCTTGGCGAGTTCAGCCATACGCTTCTCGATCGCCGCGAGGTCTTCCGGCGTGAACGGGCGCTGATAGGAAAAGTCGTAGAAAAAACCGTTCTCGATGATCGGGCCTATCGTCACCTGCGCATCGGGAAATAACTCTTTCACCGCGTGAGCCAGCAAGTGCGCGGTGGAATGGCGGATGATCTCCACGCCTTCCGCATCCTTGCCGGTGATGATGGCCAGCGCGGCATCGTGCGCGATCAGATGCGAGGTATCCACCAACTGGCCGTCCACCTTGCCGGCCAGCGCGGCACGCGCCAGACCTGCGCCTATGCTCAACGCGACGTCGGCAACGGTCACTGGCTGGGCAAAGCTGCGTTGCGAACCATCCGGTAAAGTGATAACTGGCATATTTTCTCTTCTAAAAACACAAAATGCGGCGATGCCGCACTTGAAGCACTACAAGGCGTGATCCAACCTTCGACGGATGCCGCCCGAGACCGCGCATTATAGTGTCCCCGGCAGAATTTACAATTCATTGCATGCATTCGGCATATCATGAAACCATGAATAACGTCCGTCCGGCACCGGATTGAAATTCCATCAACTCGATGACAGTGTAGAAACCTGACTTCGGACTTATACTGACGATTCATTCATTACATCTTAAAATTCTCGACTTATGCGCAACGTATTTATGCTTTCATCTCGCAGCCCTTGCACCGCACGCGGCTTCACCCTGATCGAAATCATGGTGGTGGTGGTCATCATGGGCATTCTGGCCGCACTGGTCGTGCCCAAGTTGTTGGGGCGCACCGACGATGCGCGCATCATCGCGGCCAGGCAGGATATCGCCACCGTGATGCAGGCGCTCAAGCTGTACAAACTCGACAACCAGCGTTATCCGACTACCGGGCAGGGCTTGCAGGCACTGATCACCAAGCCGGCCACAGGCCCTGCCTCTGATGGCTGGAAGACCGGGGGGTATCTCGATAAACTGCCGAAAGATCCATGGGGCAATCCCTATCAATATCTGTCTCCCGGCATCAGGGGCGAGATCGATGTAGTTTCGCTGGGCGGGGACGGTCAGCCGGGCGGGGTCGGCAACGATGCCGATATCGGTTCGTGGAACCTGTAATTACATCTGCTTGAATGATTATTAGGCATCGCAAAATTGAGTACAGCGCTTGCCTCTACAGTTGAAATCCCCCCTAGCCCCCCTTTTCACCCGCAAGGGGTACGCCGGTGGGTGCCCTGCTGCTACGCAGCGACCCTCCCGCAGCCAAAGGGGGGGATAAAAACCATTGTCGGAGCACATTCCCCACTTTGGAAAAGGGGGGCTAGGGGGGATTTAACAAGGCCATCACGCGGATTCACCCTGCTCGAATTGCTGGTGGTGATGGTGATCGTAGGCATCACGCTCGGCATGGTGTCCTTCAATGCGATGCCGGATGAGCGTCAGGTATTGCAGAACGACGCGCAACGGATCGCGCTGCTGTTGCAACTGGCGCGCGACGAGGCGATCGTGCGCAACCGTCCGATCGCATTCGAAGCAGAGGCTGACCGTTATCGCTTCCTGCTGCGCGACGGGAAAACCTGGCAAACTCTCCAGCAGGATGACATGCTGCGTGAACGTGAATTCAAACGCTTCCCGGTCACCTTGTTGATCAACCCGCCTTCACCCGAGCAATCAATTCCATTGCGCATCGTGTTCGGCCGCGAACCGGTCGGCATGCCATTTGTCTTGACGCTTGCAACAGGCGATGCGCAGGTCGCCATCCGTGCAGACGGGATCGGACACTTTGCGGTGGAATAACATGAGGCCACCTTTACATCACAGCGCAGGTTTCACTCTGCTCGAAGTGCTGGTGGCGCTGGCCATCGTCGGCACCGCGTTGGGCGCCAGTCTGCGTGCGGTGGGCAGCCTGACGCAAAACAGCAGCGACTTGCGCGGTTCGGTGATGGCGACCTGGTCGGCTGAAAACCGGCTGGCGCAGATCCGCCTGGCGCATGAATGGCCTGCATTGGGTCAACGCAGATTCGATTGCCCGCAAGGCGAGTTGCTTCTGATCTGCGAAGAGAACGTGTTCGCCACACCCAACCCCTTCTTCCGCCGCGTCGAGGTCAGTGTCCTGGATACACAAAATACCAGGGATTCACGAAACACAGGGGGCACGCAAAATTCCGGTCGACGCATCATCAAGCTGGCCCAGGTGGTGCCGAATGCGCCATAGTCCGATCGAAAATGACGGCATGCAGACCTCATTGCCGAAGTTCAAGCACCGGGGCTTGACCCTGGTCGAACTGCTGGTCGCCATCAGTGTGCTCGGATTCGTCGCAATACTCGGCTGGCGCGGACTCGATGGCATCGTGCGGGCGCGCATCGCGCTCACCAGCGATCTTGAACAGACACGCGGGATGCAACTCGCCTTCGCCCAGTTGCAAAGCGATTGTGCGCATCTGGCCAACAACTCGATACTGCCGGACCGGCTGCCGCTCGCCCTCGAGCAAGGGCGGCTGATACTTGTGCGCATGGTATTTGCCGACAACCAGCCATCGCGGCTGCAAGTCATCACCTATAGCGTCAGTGACGGTATGCTGACAAGGCGCGAATCGGCTGCGACGCGCGACCTGAGGGAACTGGATATGCTATGGCGATCTGCCGCAAATGATACCGATACAACTCAGGCGGTCACACTGCAATCGGATGTGACCGCCATGGAGATGCGGCTATGGTTCAGTGGCGGCTGGCGCTCTGACGCCGACACGCTGATGCCGGCTTCGACTGGCGGCCCGGCAAAGAGTCCTTTGCAGCCGACCGGACTGGAAGTCACGCTGCGATTGCGAGGGCAGGATACAGGCCTGCTCAAGATATTCCTGCTGGGGGCGGTGTGATTACAATTCTATTTCAAAACAACAATAATTATGTAGGGTGCGTTCCACGCACCATTATCATTGGCGCGCATGGCGCATCCTACGATAGTTTACTTTTGATTTAAAAATGGGATGAGGAAGAGCCCTGTCTTATTCAATCGGCAACGCGGAGTAGCGGTGATCACGGCGCTGCTGCTGACCACGCTGGCGATCACGATAGTCGCCAGCCTTTTCTGGCAGCAGCAGGTGCAGGTGCGATCGATCGAGAACCAGCGCCTGCAATTGCAGAAGCAATGGATCCTGCGCGGCGCGCTGGATTGGGCCGGCCTGATCCTGCGCGAGGATGCGAAACACTCGAGCATCGACAATCTGGATGAGCCATGGGCGGTTCCGCTTGCTGAAACGCGGCTCGATCAATATATCGAAAGCGGTCATGCCGATACCGATATTGCCGATGCAACCCTATCGGGCGGCATCAGCGATGCCCAGGCGCGTTACAACCTGACTAATCTGTGCCCCGATGGAATCATCGATCCCGCTGAAGTCACTGTTTTCGCGCGACTGCTCGACCATGCCAAGCTGGATCCGGCTTTGGCGCAAGCGACCGCCGATGCGATGGCGGCGACACACAACAAGCCGGAAACCACCGCTGCCATGCGTCGCTCCGGCCCACAGCCGATGAAACTTTCACAACTGGAAGACATGCTCGCGGTACCGGGCTTTACCGTGGAGATGCTCGACAGACTGAAGGATTTAGTGATTTTCCTGCCGCGCGCCACGCCGGTCAATGTCAATACCGCACCCGCCGAAGTGCTGGCCGCAATGATAGACACGCTATCACCAGCAGATGCAGCCGCGCTGGTGACTAACCGCAACACCGCCAGCTTTCGCGACCTCGCCGATTTCAGAAGCCGCTTGCCGGGCAAGCCTGTTTCCACTTCGCCCGGGGATGCATCGGTCACGACCAATTACTTTCTGGTCAATGGCAAAGTACGCATGACCCGGGCCGGCCTGGAGATGCAGGCGTTGCTCGAGCGCAATGGCACGTTCACCAAGCTGATCTGGATTCGGGAATATTAAAGAAATGCATTTTGTAGGGTGCGCTTGCGCACCATTTGGCGATGATGGTGCGTAAACGCACCCTACATAATTTTGCTCATTGAGAATTGGAATATAGTTTGTAGGGTGCGCTTGCGCACCAAGCGCTTCTGGCTAAAATGCCCACATGCCAGAATACCGACGCGCCGACATTCCTGGTGCCACCTATTTTTTCACCGTCATCACATACCGTCGTCAGGCGCTTTTGACTGACCCACGCTGCCGCGATTCTTTGCGTAACGCTATCGACAAGGTGCGTTTGGAAATGCCTTTTGAGATTGTTGCATGGGTGTTAATGCCCGATCACCTGCATACAGTCTGGCGGCTTCCGCAAAACGATAATGATTTTTCGCTGCGCTGGTCTATTATCAAGCAACACGTCACACGCGATTGTGCACCGTGGCTTCCACGGCAACACCTCTCAGCTTCGCGCAATAAGCGGGGTGAAGGCAGCTTATGGCAACGACGATTCTGGGAACATCTCATTCGCGATGAAATGGATTTAGTACGGCATCTGGATTACATACATTACAACCCAGTCAAGCATGGTTACGTCGCTAATGTGGTCGATTGGCCTTACTCCACGTTTCATCGCTATGTAGAAGAAGGAAAGTATCCAGAAAATTGGGGCGGTATTGTGGAAACGAATGATGGCAAGGGTTTTGGAGAGTGATCTGGTGCGCAAGCGCACCCTACAAATCCGGTAGTCCGGTAGGGTGCGCTTGCGCACCGGTTGGCGAGTTTCACCAGAGTCTCACAATGGTTTCATCAGAACTTACGGGCGATGCCAAGGTTGTACGCGGTGGAATCCCAGTTCACGGCATTGAGGCGCGCGTAACCCACCGTGCCGTCAGCAAGATAAACCCAGTCACTACCGGCGCGCGTAGTCCATTGCTGGTGTTCCAGTGTGAAATTTACTTTCCAGTTTTTACCAACCGGATATGAAGCTCCCAGAGACATTACGAAGCCCTCACCGGTGGCCGCATGCCTGAAACTGACAGGATGGGCTAAATCGGATCGTAGATTCCAGTTCGCGCTGGCTGAATAATCGGCCAGATGGTATTCCGCATTCACTATCACCGCCCAGCCACGCTCCGTTTCGACCAGCGCCTCCGCGCCCAGCCAAGGACCCATCCATTGCGCGTCATAGCTGCTGGCCAGGCCGGGAAGTGGTCCCAATGGGGGTGTGGATGCAGAAGATATAGTTTGCACGCCATCAGTCATCGTCAGGTTCTGCCGGTGCATGGACAGGCCGACAAAAGGCGTCACATAGAAGGATCTCCCCGCGCTAAGATCGCGCATCCGCAGCCTTTTCCCGAAGCCTATGCTGGCATCGAGCACATCCCCGCCGGCTTTATTGTTCGAACGGGAATATTCCAGGGTACGGTTATTGCCGTCATAGTCCGAATCCTGATTGTTGCCGGAATCAATCACGCCATAACCCAGCCTGGCGCGTAACCTCAGGTCATTTTTAAGATGGAATTCAGCGGCAGCCTGAAGCTGGGTTATCGCCAGACTTTCCCATTTGAGCTCCGACAAAACGTTAACTCCGTTGCCCGCGATGCTCCAGTTCAGATTATCTTTGCGCTGACCGGCGCTGACAGAAAGTGTCATAGGTACATAAGTGGCGGCACTCACTGCTTGCGGAACAGCCAGCAGTAATATCAACGCAACGCAGCTTGGCATGCAGACGATAATAGAGTGTCGTTTCTTCAGTTTCATTCAGCACAGTCCGTGGTGATTGTCTGCCACAAGCATATCTTATTTATCAATGTCCCCTGTAAAAACTCCCTGCTCGCCATTCCGTAAAACCCTGGTGCCAAAATCACTTCGCTTTATCAATTCTCAATGGGAAGAGCGATTGGCTCCTTACATCTCGCGGAGAGAATGTTAAGATTGGAAGCATGAATGACAAACATTGGTTTTCCAGACATCCCCATCAGTAAAACTAACGAGAAGCCTTGAGCACACTCTATATCCGCTTACCTTCCAAAGCCGTCGCCGACCGCACGCCGCAATGGCTTGCCCTGGCTTGTCCGTTTGCGCTGGTGTCGGATGGTGGCGCGATCGAGCGCGAAGGCGTAGCGCCATTGACGGATCTGTCCGATACCATAGGCAGGATGCAACGCGTGGTGCTGTTGCTGGCCGGCAGCGACGTCACCATGCTGCGCGTGCAGGTTCCGCCGCTCTCGGCCGCCAGGCTGAAGGCCGCATTACCAAACCTGGTGGAAGAGCAGTTGCTTTGCGATCCGGCAGACTGCGTGATCATCGCGGGCGGCCTGTCCGACGGGATGCGCACGATCGCGGTGGCACAGCGCGCATGGCTCGACCTTCTGGCCAGTACATTCACCGCGCTCGGCGCGCGCGATATCGCGGCGTTGCCCGCACAATCCTGCTTGTCCTGTCCGGCAGGACAAGCTGGTCAACCAGGCATCGTGACTGCCGCCATCTGCCAGCAGGGCGCCGACATGGACTTGACGCTGCGCCTATCGGAGCAGGATGGCATCGGTGTCGCGATCGATGGCGGATCTGATGAAGCGGCAGCGCACGGGGTCATCCAGACACTGTGCGCGATCGTGCCCGCAGCACCGGTCACACTTTACGTGCCCCAATCGGCGCTGCGCGTATACCAGGAAGCGGTCAACGGTGTGCCCGCACTGAAGGAACGCATCGGCATTTCTGCAGACAACTGGACGCGCTGGATAGCCGGAGCCCGCGGCACGGCACTCGACCTGATGGCGGGACTGGGCACGAACACCGGCACAAGGTTCGATTGGCATGCCTGGCGCTGGCCGCTGGCGCTGACCGCTGCGGTTCTGCTGATCAATGTCAGCGCATTGAATATCGAATGGTGGCGCATGAAGAGTGAAGCCGATACCTTGCGCTCATCGATGATCCAGATCTACAAATCGGCTTACCCGAACGAGTCCGTGATCATTGACCCCCTTGCGCAGATGCAGCAAAAGATCGCGGCTGCCAAACGCGATTCAGGGATGGCCGCGCCGGATGACTTTACCGCGATGACAGCCGCCTTCGGCGAGGCCTGGGCTGTCGTCACGGCAACGCTGCCGTCGCCGCCCTCCATCGCCGCGCTCGGATATCGCGACCGCAGCCTGTCGGTGCGCTTGAGGGATCGCGAAGCACCGACACAACAGATGAAAGCCGCGCTGGCTCAGCGCGGCCTGTCGCTGAAGCTTGCGCCTGAACAATCCGGCACGATCGTCTGGCAAATCAGGGGCGCGAAATGAATCTGACTGGCCTGCTGGCTCGATCCAGACTATCGCTCTCGGGATTCTGGGCGATGCGCGATGCGCGCGAGCGCGCGATGCTCTCTGCCGCCGCCGCAGTGGTGATATTCGGCCTGATCTACGCATTGCTGATAGCCCCTGCCCTGACCGGACGTGAATTGCTGAACCAGGGTCTGCCACTGCTGCGCCAGCAAGTCGCGCAACTGCAGGCATTGGCGAAACAAGCCGAAGCGCTTTCCGGGAAGGCCGCGCCTGCAGTGGCCGCGATATCCAGGGAGGACATCGAAGCTGCGCTTGCGCGCAGCGGTCTGAAGCCGCAAAGCGTGATATCGACCGGCGACTATGCAAAGGTGCAACTCGCCGCGGTATCTTTTGCCGGCACACTGACATGGCTGGAAGATATGCAGAAGACCGCGCTGCTTTACGTGGTCGATGCCGATATCGTCGCGCTGGCCCAGGCAGACATGGTCGATGCAACATTGACGTTGCGCCAGGCAAGGAACGATTAATGGGAACCTCTGAAAATTCAGAGTTCGCCCAAATGCAAGGCGCGCGAAAAATTTCGCCGCGCCGCATATGGGTTATATGTAAGCAAGAAAACGAAGTTTCAGTGAAGGGTAATTTTTAAGTTGGCCGGAACTAAATTTTTTACGCAACGCAGTAGGGGCGATTCATGAATCGCCCGTACGGGATGAAGCGGGGTAAGCAGGCAATCCGCGCAGCGGATGCTCGCAAATCTGGATTTTTAATGCGCCGCCTTTTGATATGGTCGCTGGCAGGGATGATCAGTGCCGCGCTCACCGCGCTGATGTTATTTCCGGCGAACTGGCTGGCTTCCCTGGTAGAGACGCAGACCGCGGGCCGCTTGACACTGGGGGATGCGCAGGGCACATTGTGGCGCGGCTCGGCCTTCATCGGCGGCGCAGCGGGTGGCAGCGATCCGGTGACGCCGCTGTTTCCCGGGCGCTTCGCATGGCGGCTGTCGCCGACGGTGTTGCTGGGCAGTGTCGATGCCGAACTGGAAAACGCTGCGGCGTTGTCGCAACCGGTCAGCGTGACAGGCGACTGGCATCAATGGCAAGTGAGTCCTGCGGCGATCACGTTGCCGGCGGAGCGGTTGGCCGCACTGGGTGCGCCGCTGAACACGGTGCAGCCGTCCGGCCAGATGCGGCTGTCATGGCAACCGCTGCAATTGACACGGCAGGATGGGAGGATCGAAGTGACCGGAACCATGAACCTGGAACTGAGTGATATCGCTTCGCGGCTGTCGCCGGTAAAACCGCTGGGCGCCTATGATCTGGCGCTGGCCTGGCGCGGATCACAGGCGACAGTGACATTGAAGACGGTCAAGGGACCGATGTTGTTGAACGGCTCGGGGATGTTCAGCAATGGACGTTTGCAGTTCTCTGGCACGGCGCAATCCGAGGCGGGACAGGAAGAGAAGCTGGCGAACCTGCTTAATCTGCTGGGCCAACGCCGCAAGCAGGAAGATCGTGAAGTCATCGCGCTGGAATTCAAATGAATCCAAATAATCCATTAACCGTAATATCCTGCCCCATCGCTACGTTCTCCCCATTGTATGAGGAAGCCGCAACATCCCCTCCCCCTTGCAGGGGGAGGGCTAGGGAGGGGGTAGAAACTCAGCCTTCCCACTGTTCTACCCCCATCCTAATTGCCCCCTCGCTTCGCTCTCCCCCTCTGCAAGGGGGAAGGAACGGGGCTGCTTCTAACGGACAATCCTGAATGAACTCAACTTTAATCATCTGCGGCGTAGACGAAGCCGGGCGCGGCCCATTGGCCGGGCCGGTGTATGCCGCTGCGGTGATACTGGATGAAAACCGCCCGATAGCCGGGCTGGCGGATTCCAAGACCCTGAACGCTGCAAGGCGCGAATGCCTGGCCGGCGAGATATACGCCCATTCACTGGCATGGGCCGTCGGTCGCGCCGAAGTGGAAGAAATCGACAGCATCAATATACTCCGGGCCAGCCTGCTGGCCATGCAGCGTTGCATACGTGCCC
>Ga0209323_10001571_pt1 | contig 15116 bp, 13 predicted proteins | sample Rifsed19ft2_FD_184014 | JGI IMG/M metagenome (GOLD analysis project Ga0209323, IMG submission 184014) | Soil microbial communities from Rifle, Colorado, USA - sediment 19ft 2 (version 2) | ecosystem: Environmental > Terrestrial > Deep subsurface > Rock core/Sediment | place: Rifle, Colorado...
TTACACCTTCAACAGGCTGTTCTCCTGCAGGATATATATCCGTTACCAGAAGTACATCTGCATTACGGAATGACTCTGCGAACTCATTCATAAGGTCCCTTGTCCTTGTATACCTGTGAGGCTGGAAAAGTACGATGGTCCTGCGTCCCCATCCTGCCTTTGCAGCAGCGAGGGTAGCCTTAATCTCTGTGGGATGGTGTCCGTAGTCATCAACAACCAGAATATCCTGTGCATCTATCCTTCCCACTATCTGGAATCTGCGTTCAACCCCGCTGAAATCTCTCAGGGCCTTCTTTACATCATCTGTATTAATATCAAGCTCAACAGCAACACCGATGCAGGCGAGGGCATTGCTGATATTGTGCATGCCCGGAAGTGACAGCTCGAATTTCCCCATGTCCATTCCCTTGTAAAGTACCCTGAACTTTGACTTCCCGGACAGCATTTCTATGTCAGCGACCGTTATATCCGCCCTGTTATTGATGCCATACGTGATATACCTCTTTTCAACAGCATAAAGGATGCTCCTTATATTGGCATCATCAGCGCACAATATGGAAACACCATAGAAAGGCACCTTATTGATAAAATTCAGAAAGGTCTTTCTTATGTTATCAATGTCATGATAGTAGTCGAGGTGTTCTGCGTCTATATTGGTTACAATGGCAACAGTCGGAGAGAGTTTAAGGAAAGATCCGTCACTCTCGTCTGCCTCTGCAACCAGGAATTCGCTCTGACCCAGCTTGGCATTACTTCCGAGGCTGTTAAGCTTTCCACCGATTACTACCGTTGGATCAAGTCCTGCAGCCATAACACTCGATATCATGGAAGTAGTAGTGGTTTTACCGTGTGCACCTGCGATAGCGATACCGTATTTAAGCCGCATTAATTCTGCCAGCATTTCTGCACGCTGTATCACAGGGATGGAAGAGCTCCGTGCGGCTACTACTTCAATATTATGAGGTGAGACTGCTGAAGATATGACAACTACCTGAGCCCCCTTTATGTTCGAGGAGCTGTGACCGATGGTTATGTGGCCGCCTGCACTCCGCAGTCTTTGCACTACCTCTGTTTCGTTCATATCAGAGCCGCTTACCTTATACCCCAGATTCAGCAGCACCTCGGCAATTCCGCTCATGCCTGCACCGCCTATGCCTACCAAATGTATGTGCTGTATTTTCCTGAACATATTATTTCCTTTTTATTATTTCAACACCAGAAATTTGCACAGCTTAACAATATCATGTGCTGAATTTTGTCTGTAAAGACCTGAACTTTTTTCTGCCATCTCTTTCAGTCTATCCCTGTTATACATAAAATATTTAATCTTGTCAGCAAGAATTTTTCCACTGAGATCTTTCTCCGGTATTACCTCTGCACCTCCCTTTGATTGCATGTATTCCGCATTGGTCCGCTGATGATCATGTGCGGCATGAGGATAAGGGATCAGTATAGCAGGACGCCCGCTCGCTGTTATTTCAGCTATAGTTGTAGCGCCTGCCCTGCATATAACAATATCTGCCTTTCCATACATGTCAATGATATTATATACATAAGGTGCAACCTCAGCAGTTATCCCCGCCTTCTTATAAGATTCATCCACCCACGCATAGTCCTTCTCTCCTGTCTGATGCAGAAAACTTATCTGACCCGACTCCTCCTGCAAATATTCAAGTGATTCTACTATACCTTTGTTTATCGCATGTGATCCCTGACTGCCGCCAAAGATAAAGACTGTAAATGTCCGTCCTGTGATGTTTTTGCACTCTTTTATTCCTCTCCTCACAGGATTACCAAGGACATCCACCTTTCTGTTAAAGAACTTCTCTGATCCGTCGAATGCTACAACAACCCTGTCAACTATCCGGGAAAGAAATCTGTTCGTCGTGCCCGGGTAAAGATTCTGTTCCATTATCATCGTCGGAAACCTCATTATAGCAGCGGCAGAGAGCATCGGCGCTGATGCATAACCACCGACACCGACAACTATATCCGGTTTAAAACTCCTGAGTACGAAAAATGACTTGAAAAAACCAGCGGTCATCTTCATGAATGATATGAATTTAGAAAAAATGTTTTTATTGACAACTCCGCCGGCAGATATTATTTCCAATTTGTATCCCTCCTTAGGTAATATCCTTGATTCAATACCGGTTTTTGTGCCGACAAAAAGGACATCAGAATCCGGTTCCTGTCTGTAAATCTCTTCAGCCACCGCTATCCCCGGATAGAGATGCCCTCCGGTGCCGCCTCCTGCAATTATTACACGCACCCCCGCACCCTTTGTCCCCTGTTGTATTTACTATTCTTGCGTGCCTCAACCTGATGCACAACAGGCGACCTGCCTGAAATGGCATATAACATTCCAACCAATACCATGTTTGTCAGTAAGGATGTGCCGCCAAAACTTAGAAACGGCAGGGCCAGTCCCTTCGTAGGAAGGAGTCCTGTTACCACATAAAGGTTGATGATTATCTGAATACCGATGAATATAGTGATACCCGATGCGAGATAACCCTCAAATGAACCCCAGTGCTTCCTGATTATTATAAGACATCTCCATAGAAAAAACATAAAAAGGAGTGTTACAGCAACACATCCTGCGAATCCGAATTCTTCGCCTATGACAGAGAAAATAAAATCAGTATGTGCCTCAGGAAGGAAAAATAACTTCTGCCTTCCTCCGCCGATTCCTCTCCCTGATATGCCGCCATTTCCGAATGCGAGAAAGGACTGCACAATCTGATAGCTCACACCCCCCGGATCATCCCATGGATGCAGGAAGGCGGTAATCCTCCTGGACCTGTAACCCACATTTACAATAAGAATAATTACAACCGGAAGAAAGGACAGGAAGAGTCCGGAGATATGCAGAATACTTGCCCCGCCTATATACAGCAGTAAGCCGGACCCTATGCTGATGACAAGGACAGTCCCAAGATCCGGTTCTACAACTATAAGAAGTGAAATGAATCCTACTATAAGAAGTGGAGGGATGAACCCGTTGAAAAAATCTTTAATATTTTCACCTTTCTTTATCAGATATGCAGAAAGGTAAATAATGAGAGACACCTTTGCCAGCTCTGACGGCTGGAAAGAAATAGGACCAAGCCTGAACCATCTTCTGGAGTTATTTATTTCAGTGCCCACACCAGGTATTAATACAAGTATGAGCAGTATACCTGACAAAACTATCAGAGGAAGATGAAGCCGCTTAAGGATATCCAGATCTATTTTCGAAACCAGCAGCATAGCAGTTACTGATATAATAATCCACACCGCCTGTCTTTTTAAGAAATAAAAAGAGTCGCCATATTTCTGAAGGGCGGTCATTGCACTGGCGCTGTATATCATAATGAGGCCTAAACCTGCGAGGCACATGACTGCACCTATCAGTAAATTATCCTTCTTGCTGAAATTTAACTGGAGCTGCTTAGTCTCCATACTATCTCCTTGAATTTATTGCCCCTGTCTTCAAAGTTATTAAACATGTCGAAGCTTGCACAGGCAGGGGAGAGGAGTACAATGTCTCCCTTCACTGCTTCCCTGTGTGCGATGCTGACAGCCTCCTGAAGCGATGAGGCAAAGGATGTTTCAGTCATGCTGCCGGCAGCCTCTGCTATCTTATCCCTTGCCTCGCCGATAAGGATAAGTCTTTTTACCCGTTCTTTTATCAACGGTCTGAGCGGAGAAAAATCACTCCCCTTGTCTCTCCCCCCGGCTATCAACAGCAGGGGTTCGTTAAAACTCTCAATGGACTTTATAACAGCCCCCACATTTGTCCCCTTTGAATCATTCATATATCTTACACCATTGATCTCTCTTACAAACTCCAGCCTGTGTTCCAGGCCTGTAAACTTTTTTAAGGCAGTCTCAATAACATGACGATTACAGCCTGCAAGGATTCCTGCGGCAACAGATGCCATGGCGTTTTCAAGATTATGCACTCCCTTTATCCCGAGGCTTGATATTTCACAGACCCTGAACCTTGCACCCTCCATATCAGAGATAATCCACCCGTCCTCTGTGTAAATGCCGTTTGTTATTTTCTTCTTCCGGCTGAACAATACAGTATCGCATTTGATTCTTCCGGATAATTCAGGGCACCAGGGTTCATCTCCGTTTATTATTGCAGTATCTCCTGTTCCCTGATTCTCAAAGATCCTGAATTTCGCCTCTGCATATTCTGATATATTATGATACCTGTCCAGATGATCAGGGGATATATTCAGCAGGACGGATATCTTCGGCCTGAATTCTTCTATGGTCTCAAGCTGGAAACTGCTAATCTCAGCAACAACCCAGTCTGCAATATTACCTGCGAGTACATAATCACAGAGCGGGGTGCCTATATTTCCCCCTGCAAAAACCCTGTCGCCTCTTGTCCTCAGGATTTCACATATAAGTGTCGTCGTTGTAGATTTTCCGTTGGACCCTGTAATTGCAATTACAGGCGTGTTAATAAAGCGGCATGCAAGCTCGATCTCACTGATTATTCTTATGCCGCGGGCCTTTGCCGTTGCAACAGGTTTAATTTCTGCTGATACACCGGGACTTAATATGATAAGGTCAGAAGACAAAAATGTCTCTGTCCTGTGCATACCTGCCTCGATTTTTACGCCGGCCGCCGAAAGGCTTCTTGCATCATCTGAAAGTTTCTCAGCAGGATTGCTGTCAGTGGCAGTAACGATTGCCCCATTGCGAAGCAACAGCCGCGATGCAGCTACGCCACTCTTGCCAAGACCGACTACCAGCACATTCTTCCCTCTAAGATCTAAAGTCTTCATACGAAGATACCCTTTGTTCACCCTCCCCCTGACCCCCTCCCGTAAAGGGAGGGGGTATCATTAAGATTCCTCTTGATTTCCCCTCCCCTTGCGGGAGGGGACTAAGGGGAGGGGATTTTCACCATAACTATGCTATCTAAGTTTCAATGTGCTCAGCGCCAGCAACCCCAGCATAATTGCTATTATCCAGAACCGTACTATAATTTTAGGTTCCTGCCATCCCTTAAGTTCATAATGATGATGAAGAGGCGCCATAAGAAAGACCCTCTTGCCATGCAGCCTGAATGAGGCTACCTGGAATATGACAGAAACAGTTTCAACAACAAAGATGCCGCCAACTATCATTAATAGCAGTTCATGTTTTGCGATAACAGCAACAGTACCAAGAAGCGCCCCGAGGGGGAGTGACCCTACATCACCCATGAATACAGAGGCAGGATATGTATTAAACCAGAGAAAACCAAGTCCGGCGCCGAATACAGCGCCGCATAATATTGCCAGCTCACCGGAACCATTTATAAAAGGTATCAGAAGGTAATTTGCAATCTTTGCATGTCCGGCAACGTACGTAATAATAGTGTAAACGAGGGTAACAACAATCACCGGACCAATGGCAAGGCCATCCAGTCCATCTGTCAGGTTTACTGCATTTGATGTCCCTACTATGATAAAGATTACAAACGGTATATACAACCATCCGAGGTCAGGATTAAAATCCTTGAAGAATGGGACACTGAGTACTGTCGAATATGCGGGAAGATAGTAGAGTGCAATCGCAACCAGGGTAGCTATCGCTATCTGCAGTGTGAATTTATATTTCCCCCGTAAACCGTCTGACTTTTTCCTGACAACCTTAAGATAATCGTCAATAAATCCTATGAGGCCAAAACCGACCAGCACAGCAAGGACGAGCCATACATATATATTTGACAGGTCTGCCCATGCAATGGTCGCAAGTACAACTATTGTCAGGATTAATACACCGCCCATGGTCGGAGTCCCTGCCTTTGTGAAATGGCTGGATGGGCCGTCACTCCTGACGGATTGTCCTATCTGGTATTTCTTTAATAACTCTATCATATAAGGGCCGATCATAAGACAGAGGACAAGGGCAGTAATGACTGCATAAACAGTCCTGAGCGTAATATACCTGAAGACATTGAAAAAGGAATAATAATCATGAAGTGAATATAATAATTGGTATAACATCTCAGATGCTCTCTCTCAACCCTTCCACTATCCTTTCCATCTTCATCCCCCTTGATCCCTTTACAAGTACTATGTCACCGGCTGTTATCCATTCTTTTATCTGCTCAAGGGTCTGTGGATAGTCATGAAATGCCTTTACCTTATCTTCATTCATACCGGCCTCTGCAGCGCCTTCCGCTACATAGCCTGCAAATTCTCCTACTGCAATCAGTCCGTCTGCACCTGCTCCGGCAATATAAATGCCAAGGTCACGATGGGCCATAATGGTGTTTTCGCCCAGTTCCAGCATATCGCCAATGACTACAAACCTTCTTTTCCCTGCCTTGAAAGTCTTCAGCATATCAATTGCCGCAACCATAGATGCCGGATTGGCATTGTAGGTATCGTTGATAATGTAAATTTCACCCACCTTTTCAACCGCGCTCCTCATCCTGACAGGTGTAAATTTCTCCAAACCTGATTTGATGTCTGCCAGGGATATTCCATGTGCATATGCGGATGCCGCGGCACAGAGTGCATTATATATATTGTGGAGTCCTATGACTTGCAGGCTGACCCCTGTCTTGCCGGCAGGGCATATGAGATTAAAACTGACGCTGTCAACAGACTTGCCTTCAACAGCATCCTCATAAGATTCTATATGTACGTCAGCCTCAGGAGTGATCCCGAAACTTATTATCCTGCCGGGAGACATTGCCCTGAATACATCAAAGAACTTATCATCTCTGTTTAGTATGCTGAAACCGTTCGAGGGAATAAACTTCAGTATCTCAGCCTTAGCCTCAGCGACATTTTCTATTCTTCCCAGTTTTTCCAGATGAGTCGGGCCGATATTTGTAATTACCGCTGAATCAGGGGCAGCGATCTGGCACAATCTCGAAAGTTCGCCGCGCTCACTTATACCCATTTCAATTACAGCCATCTTATGCGATGAATCGAGCCTCAAAAGGGTTAGAGGAACCCCTATATGATTATTGAGATTCCCTTCATTCTTTAATACATGGGTTTTCTGACTCAGTATGGACCAGAGCATCTCTTTTGTTGTTGTTTTTCCATTGCTCCCGGTTATCCCTGTTACAGGGAGAGTAAACTTACTGCGATAGAACCTTGCGGTTTCCTGAAGGGCGAGGAGGGTGTCCTGAACACTTACAATAACCATGTTTTCCGGCATGATGCCTGACATATGATACCCTTCATTAACTATGGCGCCACAGGCGCCTTTCTTCATAGACTCTTCAATAAAATTATGCCCGTCAAATACATCCCCTTTGATGGCAACGAAGAGTTCGCCATCCTTGATTGTGCGTGAGTCAATAGAAATCCCGGATGCAGTAAGCTCACGTTTCCCTTGAATGAGCCTGCCGCCGGCAGCCTTTAATATTTCATCAATAGTCAACATATCCAATCCCCATTCCCCTTCTAATTGCCAAGTACTCATTACTCATTGCTCATTGCTTCTTATATTCAGCTACAGCCCTTTTAGCTTCTTCCCTGTCATCAAAGTGAATTTTCTCCTGCCCGGTAATCTGATAATCTTCGTGTCCCTTTCCGGCTATTAAAACAATATCACCCTTTTCCGCTTTTCTGACGGCCTCTTCTATGGCAAGCCTTCTGTCCGGTATGGTTACATATCCGGAAGCCCTTGCTACGCCTTTGTCTATTGCTGAATTTATCCCTGAAACTATTTCCCGGATAATCTCTTCAGGGTCTTCGGATCTCGGGTTATCTGATGTCACAATTACATAATCACTTAATTCAACAGCAGTACTGCCCATCACAGGTCTTTTTCCCCTGTCCCTGTCTCCGCCGCAGCCAAAGACAGTAATGATCCTCTTTGGAGAAAACTGTCTTGCTGCCTCAAGCAATAATCTCAGGGCATCCTCTGTATGTGCGTAATCAACCACTATGCTGAATCCAAGCCCGCTGTCAATCCTTTCAAACCTGCCTGGAACTGATGTAACAGACAATATGCCTGATGCAATCTTTTCCAAAGGTATATTATTTGAAAGCGCCGCACCTGCCGCAGCGAGAATGTTGTAGACGTTATGTATCCCAACCAGATTTGATTTAATATGGGTATGACCTGCCGGAGCAGATAAATCAAACTCTATTCCTTCTATTGTCAGTGATACATTCTCCCCGCGGATATCTGCGTTGCTGTCAAGCCCATAAGAGAATGTGCGGCATCTGCTCATTTCAAGGAGACGCCTCCCGTATGGATCATCTGAGTTTATTACAGAAGTGTGATCTGATGACATGCCTGAGAAGAGCAGGGACTTTGCCTGGAAATAATCTTCCATATCAGCATGAAAATCAAGGTGGTCCTGTGTCAGATTTGTAAAGACAGCAGTACGGAAATCAGTACCATATACCCTGTTAAGTGCAAGTGAATGGGATGAAACCTCTGTTACTGCAAACGTACATCCGTTGTCTGCCATTTTCCTGAGCAGGCGCTGAAAATCAACAGCCTCCGGAGTGGTATGTTCCGCCTCTGAAATACTGTTTCCGTCAGACCAGAAGATAGTGCCTGACAGCCCGGTTTTTCTTCCGGCATTTTCCAGTATAGACCTGATAAGATATGAAGTTGTGGTCTTGCCGTTTGTGCCTGTGATGCCGATCACACTGAGTTCGTGCGATGGATTTTTAAAAAAATTAACGGCTGCAACGGCGACAGCCGTTCTTGTGTCTGCTGTAATAATAATCGGGACACCGGCTGGAATTGTTATGCCTGCCGGTTCATGTTCAGCAAGAATAGCTGCAGCACCTTTCTCCAGGGCATTTTTTATAAAGAGGTTCCCATCAGTTTTAAGGCCCTTAATTGCAGCAAAGAGCGTCCCCTGGCTTACACTGCGGGAGTCATAGGCTATATCAGTGATCTCACACGCCATGTTGCCTGCGGCCTTTTTTAGTTCAATGCCTTTTATTATGTCCAATAGTTTCATGAGTGCCTAATTTTCATTGTTCTTCGCCATAATCGTTATCTTCTGTTGTTCCTCCGGTTCTACATGCATATACCGGAGCGCCTGCCGGGCGACTCTGTGGAATACGGGCGCAGCTACACTGCCTCCCCATGAAACGCCCTTTGGTTCGTCTATCACAATCAGTATTACCATCTCCGGAGAATCTGCCGGTACAAATCCTGTGAATGAACTGATGAACTTGTTTCTCGAGTATCTTCCTGTCTCAGGGTCCACCTTCTGCGCCGTGCCTGTTTTTCCTGCAACGGAAAAACCATCTACAGCAGCAAGTTTGCCTGTGCCCTCATTGCTTACGACCCATTTCAGGATATCCGTCATCTTTTTACTTGTACTTCCGGAGATAACCCGCCTTACTATCTCAGGATGTATATTCTTCACATTTCCCTTAAGGTCAATTACTTCAGAGACTATATGAGGTCTGACAAGCAGTCCGCCGTTGGCAATGACTGACATGGCACCGGCAAGCTGTATGGGGGTTACCCCAACTTCCTGGCCTATAGAAATAGTTGCAAGTGAGCGTCCTGACCAGCTCTCGGGATGCCTTACGATGCCCCTGACCTCTCCAGGCAGGTCTATCCCGCTCTTATCACCAAATCCAAACGCCCGTATATACTCATAAAGCCGTTTATCCCCAAGTTTTATACCTATTTTTGCAGACCCAATGTTGCTTGAGTGGGAAATCACCTCCCTGAATGTCATAGGCTTACCCTTTGGGTGAGGATCATGTATAACAGCCCTGCCAAAGTTCATGCTGCCGCTTCCATCATGCACTATTTCATTTGGAGAGAAAAGTTTCTCTTCAACAGCAGCGGATGCAGTTACAATCTTAAAGGTAGAACCCGGCTCATATATGTCTGTGATAGCCCTGTTCCGCCATCCGCCCGCACCGTAATTGTCAGGGGTGTTGGGATTAAACCTGGGACTCACGGCCATGGCAAGTATTGCTCCGGAATGAGGGTCCATTACTATTCCTACCCCTCCGGCGGCATTATGTTCATCAACTGCAGCCTCAAGTTCTTTCTCTGTTATATATTGAATTACCTCGTCTATTGTCAGTACAAGGTCATTACCTTTTAATGTGTCCCTGTGTGTGCTGGTAAGGACGGCCTGACCACGCGCATCCCTCTCAAGCACAAGGGCGCCTTTTTCCCCATTCAGGGATTGCTCATAATACTTCTCTATCCCTTCCAGTCCATGACTGTCCGTATTTGTAAATCCAAGAATATGACCTGACAGCTCCTTCTTAGGGTAGAACCTCTTTCTTTCCGGGGCAATGCCTATGCCTTTAATGTTCATGGCCTCAATCTTTTCTGCTAAATCAGGCGGCACCCTTCTCTTAATCCATGCGAAATGTTTTTTACTTCCTAATTTGTCCTTTAATGCGGCAGTATCAAGGTCAACTATGTGGGAAAGCTTCTTTACTACATAGGAAGGATTGCCAATTGAGGATGGGATACCGTAGAGTGATGGCATATCCAGATTTACTGCAAGCTCTCTCCTTTTCCTGTCATAAATATTTCCCCTCTCACCTTCTATATCTATCAACCGGCGGTGTTGTCTTTCTGCCTTCATTGCAAGTGCCTCTCCCTGCAAGAGCTGGAGCCAGGCAAGTTTTATTATAACAGCAATGAATCCTGCAGTCATGATTATTAAGATGATATTTAATCTTTGCCATTTCAGCTTGTTAAACTTTTCTCTTTTTGTAAGAGACTCTTTGTCCTTATGAAGAAAGTTCAAAATTACTTACATCCTTTGATTGATATATTTTACCACTTTAACGGTTGAAATGATCTGATCATCCTCTGTGTTTAAGCTGGCATAGGTATTCCTTTTGTCTGTTTCGTCGTAATCTTTAACGAGAACTATCTGGCTGTTGTCAGGATTCTTCATGCCGATGAAAGATGTGGCTATTTTTTCTATCCGTTCAGTTGATGTTAAAGCGGCACTTTCTATCAGAAGGCTCTTATTTATCTGCTCCAGATTCTTCTGCTCTTTCTTTAGCACCTCAATTTCGTAACCCAGTTTCATAACATAGGTGCGCTGCACTACATAACCGAGTAAAACCACAAACAGGACCGGAAGGATTTTTAAACCTAAACGCACTGTATACCTCCTATTCTTAAACTTGATAATTCCCTGTAGCTTGTGCTACGGGGTTACAGTATATTCCCTCCCCTTGTCCCCTCCCGTCAAGGGAGTGGAGATTTGGTTTATACTCTCTCAGCTGCTCTTAGCCTGGCGCTTCCCGATCGCGGGTTGTTGATAATCTCAGTTGAAGAAGGCCTGATGGGTTTCCTTGTGAGGATAGTTATCTCTTTTTTCAGACCGCAAATACAATATGGGATACGGGGAGGGCATATGCACCCCTTTTCCATACGGCGGAATGTCTGTTTAACGATCCTGTCCTCTAAGGAATGAAATGAAATAACACAGATGCTGCAACCCTTTTTAAGATGCATTATTGCGTCTTTTATAGCTTTATCTATATAATCAAGTTCCCTGTTTACGGCAATTCTAAGGGCCTGAAACGTCTTAGTGGCAGGGTGAATGCGTTCAGGTCTGTAAGAATGAGGTATAGCAGAACATACAATATCAGCCAGTTGACCGGTAGTTGTAATTGCCGCCCTGCTTCTTTCCCTCACAATGGCAGACACGATCCTCCTGGCCCATCTTTCTTCTCCGAACTCCTTAATTATTTTTACAAGTTCAGCAGCATCGAGGTCGTTTACAAGCTCTGCAGCAGTTGTTTCTTTTCTTGTGTCCATGCGCATGTCGAGAGGACTGTCCTGCCTGAAGCTGAATCCGCGCTCCGGTGAATCTACCTGCATGGAGGAGAGTCCAAGATCAAATAAAAACCCGTCTGCCTCGTTTATATTCATGTTATCAAGTATGGAGCCAATGGAGGAGTAATCCTCACGGATAAAAGTTATCCTGTCTCCGAATTCCTTAAGATTTTCTCTTGCTGTTTCTATAGCCTGATTGTCCCAGTCAATCCCGATAACCCTGTTATCAGGAGATGATGCGAGGATTGCCGAGGCGTGTCCGCCGGCGCCGACAGTGCAGTCAAAATAAAGACCGGGCCGCTCGCATCGTAATAACTTCAGGACTTCCTCCAGTAAGACCGGAATATGTTGTTTCACTTACTCATATACCCAGTTCTGCCATTTTCTTCGCGATATCCCTTGGATCGTATGCAGCCATGGCATCTTCCCAGAGCTGCGGGCTCCAGAACTCAATCTTGTTATTTTCAACACCTGCTACAAGCACATCTTTTTCCAAAGATGCATATTCTCTGAGCCTTGGCGGTATGAGTATCCTTCCCTGTTTGTCAATAATGCAGTCTTCTGCTTCGGAGAACATAAGGCGCCGGAATGCCTTTACCTCATCTGCGAGTGAAGACGCCTTCTGAATCTTTAAAGTGAGATCTTCCCATCCATCCGGGGTATATGCAGCTATACACTTGTCAACGAGGTCCTTAATCAGGATCAACTGTCCTCCATGGCTATGGAGGACTTTATCCCTGAACTTTGACGGAATGCTCAGGCGTCCTTTGGAATCTATTGTATGAAGATATCTGCCACGGAACATGTCAGATCGTGGTCTCCTTTGCCAAAACTTACCGTATTAAACCATTACATCCCACTTTGTCCCACCGATGCGAAAAGTATATACTATGAGAAATAATTGTCAAGTAAAAAATGAGAAAATTTAAAGGGTTAGAAGAAATTCAGCGATGTTGAAAACTACACATTATATTGTGGATAAGTTGCATGGATATGCCATATATTGATCCTGGTTATTGTTAATACCTTACCTCTGACAAATACAGACCCTGTGGCGGCGCTATCGGGCCTGCATAGCGGCGGTCTTTCTTTTCCAGGATGGTTTTTATATCAGTTGGAGAGAATTTACCCCTGCCAACCTCTGCCAATGTTCCAACAATGTTCCTGACCATATGCTGGAGATATGACCTCGCTTCAAAAGTAAGTATGACAACATGTGCATCTGTGGGGACAGAATTTAATTCTGTCCCCGACTGGTTCACTGTCCCCGACTGGTTCTCAACCTCAAGCCTGTCCAGGGTTTTAACCGGCGACTTTGCACCGCAATCTGAAGCACGGAAAGAGGAGAAGTCGTGATGACCAATAAGATATTGTGACGCCTCTCTGATCAATGAGATATTAAGAGGCTGTTTTATGTGCCACACATAATTCCTCTGAAATGCGGATCGAAGAGCGGAGTTTAATATGAAATACGTGTATACCTTACTCTTTGCATCAAACCTTGCGTGAAAATCTTCTGAGACATACTCTGCCTTTCTTACAACTATATCTGCCGGAAGTAAAGAGTTTACGGCCTTTACCCATGATGATTCATTGATCTGCAGAGTTGTCTTAAAATGCATGACTTGCCCTGTTGCATGGACGCCGGCATCCGTCCTGCCTGCAGCAACTGCTTTAGCCGGATGCTTTATGATGCCTGAAAGAACATCTTCGATCGTTCCCTGAATGGTCTGATGTAAATCGCCTGCCTCACGGTTCGGGGATGACTGTCGTTGCCAGCCGTGATAGTTTGTGCCATCGTATTCTATAAGCAGTCTGATGTTATGAATTATATTTTCACTAATGCGGGAAGTCGAAAGCAGCATCGTCATGGCAGGCTTGAATAATTTGCCTCTTTCGGCTGGGCCAGGAGTGGAGTAGCCTGTATATACTTCCTTATCCCGGCAAGGATAGCCTCAGCAATCTCCTGCCTGTGTTCTTCCTGGGATAACAACCTTTCTTCTTCAGGATTGCTGATAAACGATATCTCAGCAAGTATGCTTGGCATCCTTGCATTAACGAGCACATAAAAGGGGGCCTGTTTTACACCAAGGTCAGTTACCTTGTAGCGTTTCTCCAGATGTCCGATCATATTTTCCTGAACATAGTAGGCGAGTCTCAGAGACTCTTCTTTCTTAGCGGTATTCATAAGATCAGTCAATATCAACTCAAGTGTGTTCAGTGATTTCTCAGATGCGCTGTTCTCGCGCTCTGCTGTCGCCATAGCATCCCTGTCAGTCGCCCTTCCAAGGAGATATGTCTCAACGCCCTTTGCACCCGTCCTCCTGCTTGCATTGGCATGAACAGATACAAATAAATCAGCTCCCTTTGTATTGGCGATTGCAGTCCTTTCTTCAAGGGGGATAAAGACATCAGTCTCCCTTGTCATTATTACATTTGCACCGAGCCTCTCTTTAATAAGCTTCCGCAAACGGAGCCCTACATCAAGTACAATATCTTTTTCCCTGAGTCCGCTCTTACCTCTGGCGCCGGGATCCCGCTCTTACCTCTGGCGCCGGGATCTTTGCCTCCATGTCCGGGGTCTATAACGATTGTTTGACGGGTTGTGATAATATCATTATTATTTTCTTTTTCAATCTTTTGTTCGCTTTCATTTACAGGTGGAGCGGAGTCTCTTAAAATATCTATTACCAGCCTGTCCGGCGATGTCAGCGGCAGTATCTTATATCCTGCTTTAGCGCTCAGATCAATAACAACGCGCACTGTTTCCTTATCATGCTGTCCTGTCCGTACCTGTGTTACAACCCCGTCGCCTATATGTATTGGATTTATTTCTGTAGTTATCCTCGTATTATGAATGTCAATAAAAAGCCTGTCCGGATTCGGCAGATACTTTTCCTGAAAAGTTACAGGACTGCTTAAATCAATCACTATCCTGATGTAATTCGGGTCTTTCCAGTAACGGATACTGCTTAATATAGATTGTGGAGTCTCATCCTGCGCAGAACTGACCGGTGCTGTGAAAAAAAACAACAGGGAGATCAATAAAAAGGGATAAAATAATGTGTTCCTGATTGTAGGCATGTTCCCTCATATTTAATTACCCTAAAAACATATGTCTTGTCAACATAATATAAAAAGACACCTTTTCTGTCCGTCCGAATTCACAATGACAAGGTTTTATTCGGAGTCATTATCAGATTTATGATGCTGTCTTGTACGTTTTGGAGTACCAGTGGGACGTGATACCGCCGATTTCTTCTGTTTGTTGCGGTGCTGTGGTACACGCGGGGGGCGGGCAAATTCAGCATCGCGTGCCGGGGCCGGCTTTGAATAATCAAAGCCCTTCAGCGTTAGAC
>Ga0209323_10001574_pt1 | contig 15111 bp, 13 predicted proteins | sample Rifsed19ft2_FD_184014 | JGI IMG/M metagenome (GOLD analysis project Ga0209323, IMG submission 184014) | Soil microbial communities from Rifle, Colorado, USA - sediment 19ft 2 (version 2) | ecosystem: Environmental > Terrestrial > Deep subsurface > Rock core/Sediment | place: Rifle, Colorado...
TGATTTCAACTGGATTACGCCTATGTGGTAAAGAAAACCAAATAAGAGCACTTTCATCAACTGCGAAATGCCTAAGCTTTTGCCCACTTCGAAGAGGAAGCGGTTTTTTGGGATCAGCACTCCTTCAACGTCGAAAACCACAAGCCTTGGCGCTTTACGGCGTGATGATGTCAACTGTTGTCACTTCTAACCCAGTTATTAGCCATTTAATTCTGAATGGCATAAATGGCGCTTTATATATAAAAATGAGTTGCGATGCTCATCCAGTTTGGCCACAAACGTATTTCTCGTTCTGAAGTTCCAGCGGGCAGCCTCCACCGCAGATTTGCAGTTGAGGGCAGTCTTTGCATTTGGGCTCCGCATAGGCTCTGTTTCGAATTTTCACTGCGAGAGGATGATTCCAGATTTTTTCCCACGAGTCAACGAGAATGTTTCCGAGGCTTTCAAAGTAGCTTTGGCACGGGTAAACGTCTCCGTTTGGTCCAACGCACATGTTTATCATCGCCGCTGTGCAGGATTTGACGCCTAAACCCAATTGAACGGGGTCAAAACGGCAGTACTGCGTGGGCGTGTACCACAGAAATTTTAGTCCAAGCTGCTGGGCTTTGTCGCGGATTTTCGGCAAAAGCTCAGTTAACGCTTCGACGGGTAACGCGAATTCTTGGCTTACAGCATTTGCCTTTCCAGAATATATGAGGCTGTTGCAGCCGAAGGCGGCAACGTTAAGCTCTTTGATGTAATCGATGGTTTTTAGGAAATCTGGAGCGTTATGTTTGCTCAGCGTTGTGTTGGTGGTCACGTAGACTTGCGATTGCACAGCGTTTTTTATTCCAGTCACTGTTTCTTTCCAGCTTCCTTTCGCCGCGGTCATCAAATCGTGAATTTTGGGCTTGTGTGACTCAAGGGTTATCTGTACAAAGTCTAAGCCAGCTTCTTCAAGAGTTTTCACGTACGCTTTGTCTTTCAGTTTCCTGCCGTTGGTTATTAACCCCGTGACCATGCCTTTCTTCTGAGCGTATTGCAGTAGCTCTGGCAAATCCTCGCGCAGTGTAGGCTCGCCGCCTGTGAAGGTTAAGATGAAAACGCCGATTTGGCTGAGGCGGTCTATCACTTCTTTCCATTGCTGAGTGCTCAACTCTGCCGTTTCGTGAGGTCCGCCAGTGTAACAGTGAACGCAGTTATTCTGGCACTTAAAGGTGAGCGCCATGTCCATGCGTAACGGCGCTGAATACTGATAGGTAAAGGGTTCTTCTTTTTCCACTTCGAGAAAAGACACTGGACAAACCTTCTCGGTTTGTGCCAGCGTGCTAATTGTATAGACGAGTTTCTCGTAGTCTGCTTTTGCTTTAGCTGCGTTTACGCGGTACATGCGACGGATTTTCTTCAGAACATGGCTTTCAGGTATGCCCTGCATGAAATAATAGGCGAAGGCAGACGCTGTTTCGTTAAGGTGAAGCACAGTATTCGCGTTTATCACCATGACTCCCCGCTGGTCTGGCTCAATGCGAAGTTGAAGCGACATTCTTGCAAACTCGTCTTTTCCGCGGTATGTATAACGCCCTTGAGGAACTGTAGGCGGACGCAGGATTTTTCGCAGGAAACTCATTTTTAGCCGACACCTCCACCCGCACAAGCGCAAGCGCAGGATACGCAGGCGCACGCGCAGGCACATGCATGACATGCGCAGACGCAACCAGCTCCGTGGCGTGCAGGTTCATGTGACGCTTTCGTTGGAGGCGGCGCTGGGATGATGGCGTTGGCGAATTTTTCGACGTTGAGCACGATGTTGCTTGAGGTTTTTTCTACTGCGGTGGCTATGTTGTTTGCGAATTCAGCGCCTGGAATCGTTGGAGGCTTAGCGGCTTGAGCAGGCGCATTCACATTTGGCGTGTACGCGGGGTTGGGGTGGTAATGGTGGTAGCCGTACCAGTACCAGAACCAGAATGGGCTTGGCTCGAAGACGCGGTTTTGGAAGGCTGTTTCTGTGCGAGAACGATAGTTCGGGTCGAGCAGAAGCCATAACAATTGTTCATCATAAGCCTTAGACGCTAAGTCAACCGTGCCAGCTTGCTCCACTTGCGTCCACGCTTTCGCCACGATTTTTCTGTAAAAATCCACTGTGTCGCGTCGGCTGTATCCGCGCAGTTTCTGCTCCAAAGTATCTCTCAGAAACATCACTGTGTGCGCAAGTTTTTCTTCGTCCAGAGTCCCGTCGCCTTTCACTGCGTTGAGGAAGTCGATTTCGTAGTATCTTAGCGGGTTTTCCGCGGTTCCAGTTTTGTCTTTGAACTCAGGCATTATTCGCAGCTTAAGCGCTGGGTTGGTTGCTTCAGTCCACACGGCTCTCTTCTGCAGCAGGCTGTAAAGAATTTCAGTGACAACCTGCGGTGGCTTCATGTCAAGCAGGTAAGAGGCTTCGACGGCTGTTAAGCCACGTCTTATTCCAAGCGTTTCCATGCTGACTTTTGGGGTTGTGTAGGGTTTTTTGCGGATAACGTAAACTGCGACACCGATTGCAAATATGGCGACTACGGCTCCGATGATGGCGAAGGCGTAAGTTCCAAAGGTGTCTTCGCTGGGCGGTGACTGTGGCTTGTAGTTTGGCAGGTATTCTGCTGGGAAGGATATGCCTATTGGGTACTGCTCGTTTGGTGCGAGGTCGTGTTTTTCCCAGTAAAGTGTTAAGCTGCCGTCTTCGTCTGCTGTGCCGTTCCAGTAGGCTTCTTGAGTTGTTTTCACTTCATTTACGGTGACGTTTAGTGGGAGGACGATTTGAATGCGCACTTGGTTGATTGGTACGTCTTCTCGCCATGCTGGCGCAAACAGCATGCCCAAGTTGCCAGTGTTCATTGTGTCAGGGCTAATCATATTTCCAACGTTGGTTAGGAGGCTAAACCATATCGTGTTGCCAGCGGTCAGCGGCGCGTAAAGGTTTACTTTCACTCGGTAATTGTCTCCTTCGCTGTCATCAGAAGCCTGCAATTGATGCCCATATTGGTCGAATGCTTCGCCTACTTGGAAGTCGCCATTGGGCTGTCCTATTTGTACAAAGTTAATGTTGTCTCCTGAGTCGAGTGTTAAACTAACATTATAAAATAGGTCGATTGTTCCGTCTGGGGTTATCCAGATTTTCGCGTACTCATAATTAAAATGGTACACTCTCGTTTGTTGCGCAAAAGCAACGTTTGCAGCCCCCATCGCGTTGATTAGGATGAACGCAATGGTCAGCAAGCAAAGTCGTTTTTTCACCATTTCGGCTCCTCAGTAACCTCAAACGTACTGCCACAGTAGGGGCATGTGGCGTAGGGCACGCCTGAAACTATTTTAATCTGGTTTGCGTCAACCGAAGCTGAACAGTTGGGACACTTCAGCGCAGCGGCTTTCATCTGTCCTGAGAGTTCCAGCTGGTGAATGACGGTTTTTGGCTTGCGCGTTGTGTAATAGGCTATCGCGGCTATTGCGAAGCCAACGGCAAATAGCATTACGCTGACCGTGAGCCTTGTGGCAGTTGCCTGAACCGAGGCAGCCATAGCGAAGATTACGCCGAAGAAAAAGAGAACTGCTGCCGCAATGGCGCCTAATAGTGTTATGATTTTCATGTTTATGTGTGTTGTCGCATCTTGCAATTTAACTTTACCTTTTAGAGCAAGTGCATGTTTCGATTTTTGATATATTGCCGAGCGCGCAACTGGGCTTATATTAAGATTTGAGCTTGTGCTACGTGAGTGCATGGCAATGAGCAAGCGTCTTTCCAGCAAGGAATTCCTTGAATTTTTCGATGCCATATGGGAAAAGGGTCCTCAAGTAAAGTATCAGAATCCCGATGCTTGGATACAGCTTTAACAAATAACTTCTATAGTAGAATCAGAAAGCATAAGCATGTTTTGCAAGTTCGCGATTCAACGTATAGGTCGCGTTTCTAATGGGAAGCTTTATTTTTCAGCTCCTCCACATACGGTCAGCGTGGTGTACTCTTGGATAAGTATTTAGTTTGGGCTGTGGTTGTGGCTATTTCCTTACTTGGCGCGGCTGGCAACATTCTCTTCAAGCTCGGAACCAATAAGCTGGGACCAATACCTCCGCAAAGATTCTTAGATGTTTCATTTATTTTTCAATACCTCTTTACGCCTGCGATTTTCGCTGCTTTGGTGCTGTTGTTTCTCGGACGCTTTCTCACTGGAAGCCCCCTTTCAATTTTAGGCGTAACACAAGCCTTCGTCGTCGTGACCGTTCTGAGTCTGGCATTCACCTTGGTTCTTGACACCATAGTTTTCAAGCAAGTATATGACGCTTGGACCTATGCAGGCATATTCCTTGGCATTGCATCTGTCGCTCTAATCGCCAGAGGAATGACATTCTCCTAAAAATTTGCAAATAAAGTAAGCTCAACTAATGAGGTTACAATGCTGCAATCGATGCGTCCTTCCAAGAACCGGGCATAATTAAACAGACGCTACTGCGCAACTGCCAAAATCTCGAGCACAGGCCATTAGGAAAGGGCTTTTGGAAAGTTATAAATAATATGCGAAAAACAATGGCAGAGGAAGCAGACTGACAAATGCAACGAAAACTACGGCGGTACTTCAACAGGGCGCTCTTGTTATACCTGCTTTTTTTCAGCGTCGTTTTTGCCGCTTACTGGGCAACTGGGGAAGGACACCCAAACGTCTACAACTATTATGTTCGCTTATCAGACGCGTTCCTGCACGGTAGGCTCTACCTCACAGAGAACCCACCTTGGCTGAACGAACTCATACCATGGGACAATAACACTAAATGGTACGTGGTTTACCCGCCTCTTCCCGCGTTCCTTATGATGCCCCTTGTCGCCGTATTCGGCTTGACACTGGATCAAACGCTGGTTTCACTGTTCTTCGGCGCCTTAACCGTTATTCTCGCCTACACCGTTGCCAGAGACGTTCTCAAGAAACCAAACGGCAACCTAGCGAAAAATAACGAAATGTACTTGTGGTTTGCGGCGCTGTTCGGGTTCGGCACCATCTTCTGGTGGATCGCCAGCAACGGTTCCGTGTGGCTCATCGCCCAAGTCATCTCCGCGTTCTTCCTGCTCCTAGCCATTCACGAAGCATTCAACAAGATGCGCCCGCTAGTCATGGGCTTGCTGGTTGGAGCATCCTACTGGTGCAGGCTACCCACCATACTCGGCATATTCTTTTTCGCTGGGTTAATCATTGCGCGGCAGCCAAGTCAAAACTGGATAACAAAAATCCGCACTTCCATTAAGCCTCTCGTGAAGCTCGCCATCGGCGCAGGCGTCTTTGTCGTCTTCAACATGATCTACAATTACGTGCGGTTCGGCTCCCCCTTTGATGTGGGGTACTGGATGATACCAGGCATGTTAAACGAGCCATGGTTCAATCACGGATTCTTCAGCCTTCAATACATACCCGAGAATCTAGCATGGGTTTTAAGCGGAATCCCATCCTTCACAACCACACCACCCTTCATCCAAGCGCCCATGAGAGGCTTGGCAATTTGGATAACCACACCTGCCTTCCTCTTCGCGCTAAAGGCAAAGGCGAAAGATGCCGTCACATGGTCATCCTGGGCTGCCATATTCGCCATTGCATTCGTCATATTCACAAAAGGAGTCTCAGGCTGGGGCTGGGGATATAGGTACGCCGTGGACTTCTACCCCTTCCTGTACGTGCTCGCGGTGCGGGGAATGGGCGACCGACTCAGGTGGTACCACAAGCTGCTAATCATTTTTGGAATAGCGGTTAATCTGTGGGGTGTCGTAGCCATGCACAAATTCCCAGGCGTCCGCGTTCTGGTATAGCGTTATCATAAGTTTTTTAAGAAAACTACTACCATCTACGAGGGTGATAACTTCGGAGTTATAGGCATGTTCGACGCTGTAGCATGACTATTTTAATGGACTTACGGATATGCAAAATAGTTTTTCAGTGACCAGGGGCTTCTTGCCTTCTGTTTAAGGTGTAAACGATTTTTTGCCGTCAGTTTTTATAGACTTATAAGTTTATTCCATGCAAATGGTATACGCGAGAACAAAAAACTAGTGAAAATGAGGAGACCGTTTGAAAACTCTATCCATACTCAAAAGAATTCCCTATTCGCTCAAAATCGCCATTCTAATCGTGGTGATCACTAAGGTTTTTGTTTTTTCTTTGGGATTTGCCGTGACATACATTAATGAAGGCCCGTCTCCGCCACTTTCAATTATAATGCGCCAATTCTCCCGTTGGGACAGCCCGCATTACATCGACATCGCAAAAAACTGGTACGTCAGCGAAGGTGAACAACGATTCTTCATCGTCTTTTTTCCCCTTTACCCCCTTCTGATCAGGCTAACCACGTTTAGCTTTGAATACATTAATTTGTCAGCGCTTATTGTGTCAAATGTAAGCTCCATTCTAGCCGCTGTGTATCTGTTCAAACTTGCGAAGCTAGATTTCAACGATGACGTAGCGAAAAAAGCAGTTCTTTACCTCAGCATTTTCCCAACAGCGTATTTCTTATCCGCCATATACACGGAAGGCCTCTTCTTCGCTTTAGTTATCGCCAGCGTCTATTACGCAAGAGTTAAAAAATGGCCCTTAGCAGGATTTCTATCGTTATTCGCCGCGCTAACCAGAATCGCTGGTCTTGTGCTCTTGCCAACATTGGTTGTTGAGTACTTTCATCAAAAAGGGTGGAGACTAAAAAAAGTAGACGCCAACCTCCTTTGGCCATGCTTGGCTTTGGCAGGCTTTTTGATTTATCTCGGCATAAACTATCAGGTAACAGGCAACTTTTTCACGTTCATGGAAATTGAGCGAACCCATTGGTCCCAGTACCTCGATCCGCTGCGGGGTTTAGATAATGCTTGGGGTTGGGCTATCAACGCCGCTTTTCCAGAAAACATTACCGTTGGCAGTGCGCAAATAATCTTCGCCGTCTTCGGGCTGTTGGTAGTCATCACGGGTTTCCTGCTTCGCTTTCGTCTTTCTTATAACGTATACATGCTGCTCACTTGGATGCTCAGCGTGTCCACGGCTTGGTGGATAAGCGTTCCTCGTTACGTGATGGCTATGTTTCCCATGTTCATACTACTCGGCTTTCTCGCACGCAAAGGAATCTTCCATTACGTGATAACAATCGTCTTCACGGCAGCATTGTGCTTTTTCACGGTGCTTTTCGCAAGGGGCTCATGGGCCTTCTGACACGGTGTGATCAAAATTGCGGAAACGCATGTATACTTGCGTTTTACGGAGAACGCGGGCGAACATGTTTTCCTATAAATTTTTATTTAGAACCATCCCAATTGAAGTCTCAACAGGGGAAGAGCAGCGATGAGACTTCCTTTTGAAAGACGCGAAATCATAAGCTTAGCCGAGATGCTTTTGCTTTCGTTCTTGATCAGGGTTGCGTTATTCGCTGTTGCCGGTTACAAAAATGACATGGGCACTTTTGAAGCGTGGTTTGGAGCTGCCGCGAATTATGGTATCAGACCATTCTATCAGGTGGTAAGCTGGCACAGTGGTTATCCGCCGTTCAACGTTTACCTCTTCTGGCTTTTCGGCTCCTTAGCCAAGAGCCTTTCGCTCTACGGAACACCCTATATTGCGTACCTGATAAAGCTGCCTTCAACCATCTTTGACCTTGCGACCGCGTTTCTAATCTTCATTTTTGTAAGAAGAAAACTGGATTTTAAGCTTTCATTCATGGCATCTGAACTGTACGCGTTTAATCCAGCAACGATCTTTAATGGCGCCGTCTTTGGCCAATACGATGCAATATACACGTTTTTCCTAATTCTCTCACTCGTGTTGATTCTGGACTCGAAGCCCACGCTGTCAGCGGTAGCCTTCACCTTCGCAGTGTTGACGAAGCCGCAAAGCATCGCTCTAGCACCTCTACTGATATTTTTGATTGTAAAGAAGCACGGCTGGAAAAAGCTGGCAACCTCCATTATTGCGACAGCTGCCACGGTCATGATTGTGATAATTCCGTTCCAGTGGAACAATCCGGTGACGTTCTTGCTTGATATATATTCTGTTGGCTATGGTGCTTATCCCTTCACTACAATGAACGCGTTTAACACATGGGCTTTAGGCGGAATGTGGCAACCTGACACGCAAGCTTCCTTTTTGATCGGCTGGATTATGTTCGGAGCTTTAACGGGTTTTACCCTGTACATTTTGTACAAGCGTCTTGACGTTTCTGGAGAAATGCTGATTCTTTTTTCAGCCTTCATTCTCTTTTTTGGTTTCTTTATGCTTCCAACAAGAATCCATGAGCGGTACCTCTTTCCAGCGCTAAGCGCCTTGGCTTTAATGTTTCCCTTCGTCAAAAAAGTGAAACCCATCTACGGAGCCTTAATCTTCACTTACCTTGTCAATCAAGCTTACGTCTTGTACTTCCTAAACAATGATATGTTCATCCAAAGTGGAGATCCAGTGGTTTTGATAGTAAGCTTGATTAATTTGATAGTGTTCCTATACGCTTTAAGATTGATGTTCAGGGATTTGCGAGGGCAAGGATTGACTCAAACTCAGCCCAGTCAACGCCCCAGCAAAAGCCTGTTGGAAGGTTCGAAGGGAAATGCAGATCACTAAGCAGGACTTGTTAACGATCTTTGTGCTTTCCATAGTTTTCTTCTCAGTAGCCACGTGGGACCTTGGCATGGAACAGGTTCCGCTCACCATTTGGCAGGCAACCACAAACAAAACTTTCTACGTTGACCTCGGCAAGGCTGAGAGCGTCGACAGCGTGTACTTTTTAGTTAAGGCTGGCTCTGCTACTATTCAGGTTTACACTGGTTCTCCCGGAAACTGGAGTTACAACGGGAATCTCACCATTACGTGGAATTACTACAGCTGGAGCAAAATCACCATTAATAATAACACTCAGTATGTGCGGTTTAGTTTTCAGCAGCCTTCCATCGAAATCGCTGAGATGGCCGTTCTAAGCCAAGACAACCAGAGAATCGCCATCAACGCGGTTAGAAGTGAAATTGTTTCTGACCCGAACTTGCCCAAACTTGTTGATGAACAGAGCTTGGTTCAGTGTCCTCCCACGTACATGTCGGAGACGTACTTCGACGAAATCTACTATGTCAGAACTGCTGAGCAATACCTGAAACTGCAGTGGCCGTACGAATGGACTCATCCTCCTCTCGGAAAACTCATCATCGCAACTGGCATCACAGTTTTCGGCTATAGCCCGTTTGGATGGCGGATAATGGGCGTTGTGTTCGCCACGTTGATGATAGCGCTAATTTATCTCCTCGGGAAAGAGCTGTTTGGAACGTGGATCGGCGCTTTCGCTTCAGCTTTTCTGTTCATGTTCAGTTTCATGAATTTCACGATGGGACGAATGGCAACTGTTGACACGTATGTAGTCTTCTTTTCTTTAGCGTCGCAGCTCTTCTTTTTGATTTACGTTAAAGACGTGCTCAAAAACGGTTGGAAGGCTTCAGTTCTTCCATTGTTCTTGGCAGTGTTGTTTTTCGCGCTTGGGTTTTCAACAAAATGGCTTGTGCTCTATGGCTTCGCGGGTCAGCTAGCTATTCTTCTCGCGCTCAGGCTCAAAGAGGTTATAAAGCTAAAAGATATCTTATCGACGAAGATTAACGCGGTCTTTGACCGCCCATTCTTTACGCTGTTTGCTTTCTTGGCGCTGGCTGTGCTTGTTTACTTTTTGACTTATATTCCAGACATGCTTGCTGGCCGCACGTTGGCAAATGTGTTTGAGTTGCAGGGATCTATGTACCAGTATCATTCAACGCTAACCGCCACTCATCCTTTTTCGTCTCAATGGTGGACGTGGCCTTTAATTCAAAGGCCCGTGTGGCTTTTCGCGTCAGACCTGCCCGGCAATACTGTGTCAACAATCGCAGCCATGGGGAACCCTGCGGTTTGGTGGGTCGGTGCCGCGTTCATGATTTTGGTTGTTGAAGCAGCCATAACAAGAAAGGATTTCGCCAGCATTTTCATCACGGTCTTGTTCTTTTCCCAGTGGCTGCCTTACGTGTTAATTTCGAGAGTCACCTTTCTCTACCACTTTTACGTGAATGTGCCGTTTCTCTGTTTGGCTACAGCGTATTTTCTGAACAAACATTGGAGCAGCAAATGGGGAAAAGTAGCAACGATAGCCTATTTTGCAGGCGTAGTGGTCATATTCGGGCTTTTCTATCCCGCCATATCTGGAATGCCCGCACCTACCTCTTGGAGAGACAGTCTAAAGTGGCTTGGAAGCTGGGGGTTCTAAGAATGGAGGAAGAGCCGAGTCAAGGCCGTCTGGTGGAGGTTTCAGTGGTTCTTCCAGCCTACAATGAGGCAAACAAGTTGGAGACTGCAGTGACAAAAGTAATGAACGCCCTCGAGGAATTTGCGGATTCGTATGAGATAATAATTGCCGAGGATGGAAGCACAGATGGAACCGACAAAGTTGCGGCTGTGCTTTCTGAAAGGTACTCATTCATAAAGCATCTTCATGGGGAAAAGCGCCTTGGAAGGGGAACAGCTTTAAAAAACGCCTTCAAAAAATCCAGCGGCAGAATCATCGTTTACATGGATGTGGATTTAGCCACAGACGTAGGGCAGTTAAAATCTCTTGTCAAGGCTATTGAAGAGGAAGGATGTGATTTTGCAACTGGTTCAAGGATGCTTTCTGGAAGCAAGGTTGAGAGAAGCCTCAGGAGGCGGATAGCTTCAAAATCCTACAATTTTCTGGTCCGAGCAATGTTGGGCTCTAAGGTTAAGGATCACCAGTGCGGTTTTAAAGCTTTCAGGCGAGAACCTCTCATGCAATTACTTGATGAAGTGACTGCGAGACACTGGTTCTGGGACACGGAAATCATTGTCAGGGCATTTCGCAAGGGCTACAAAATAAAAGAGATTCCAGTGGAATGGAAGAGCGGACGCGAAACTAAAGTGAAGCTCTTCAAAGATTCCTTTAACATGGCTGGGCAAGTGATAAATCTCTGGTGGCAACTGAAACGGCAGTAGTTTGACGCAGTGCACAGTTACTTTTTTGTTCGTTTAGCGTCCATTTCTCAGCGAATTTATCTTCTAGCGAAGAGGACCAGAGCTCTAGCTATCATCGATGCCCCTATGACCGCTAGTATCGCAGCCCAGAACATAAACCATGTCTCCAAAGTTGTTGCACTGTTGAGAAACGTGAACACCAGATAGGTGGCTCCAAACCAGAAAACAAGATTCCCAACTGTTTCCGTTGTCTTGCCAATCGGCGAATGCAACAAGAGCCTCAGCCCAAGTAATAGAACCTGCAAGACGCCCAAGCCTAGACAGAACTGAAATACAGCTCTGTAAAGCACTGTGTAGTCAGCTGGACTTATTGGCGCCGGCAAAGATATCCCAATACCAGGAACTTGCAAGATATTGAAGGAACCAAAAAAAGCTACTATCTCATCCCAAAGAGAGACTGGGAGAGTAGCTACGTAGATTACTCCGATTAAGATGAAGATAGCTCCCACGGAAATTGCACTGAATATGCCTTCTCCAGCCCTGTATGGCTGTGTGTGCGCGCTTGGATTTTTGCTCAATTTGTTTCCCTTCTCCCGATTATGTTGTATCATAGTGCATATAACTTTTTTCTGTGCGAGGTGCATATTTTAAATAGTCATTCTTCAATAGAAGAGTAGATTAAGGTGAGGTTAATGGCGTACTGTCCAAAATGCGGCAATAAAGTTGACGAAACCATGGTCTTCTGCCCGAGATGTGGAGCATCGTTGAAAGTGGAAGCGCCAGTCCAAGCTGCGCCTGCGCCGCAGGCTCCGCGGAGAGGCGAGAAAGCTGAGAAGGGTGAGAAACAGGAAAAGCGAGAGAAGCAAGAACCAGAAAAAGGAGAGAAACATGAGAAGGGTGAATACGGCTTCATCGGCTGGTTGATCGGCGGCTTAATTCTGATCCTCATAGGTTTGGTCGCGTTTATTCAAATCGCTGGCTGGCTCAGTAGAGGAATGGTTGTGGCTTTGTTGCTTTTGCTAATCGGTGTAATAATAATAATAGCCGGTGTCTACTTCGTTACTGTGACACGTAGGCGGCATCCTGCACCTGCTTAGAGGAGCCATCCCAGAAATAGTCGGTGCAGCCTGTGTTCCAGAAGCGTTAAAGCAGTGCGTCTTCCGAAAACGCGGAAATAGTTTTTTCCAGCTGCTTCTATCATGTCGCCAATGTCATAGCGGGGAAACATGCACGAAGAGATTATCAGTCTGCCCCATTCGCCGCGCTTAAGCTCGTGCAGCATTTTTGCGCCTTTGTTAGTTATAACCTCGAAGAAGTAAGCGTCGTAATTAGGCGTAACATATGGCAGCTCGTCCAGTTGCTGGGCAAAAACTCCCTCTGTTGCCGTGTACATTTCCACAATGGGTGCTGGTCCGAAGTACTTCTGGAGAAGCGGCGCGTATTTGAATTGGATTTTGCGCACGCTGGTGCAGAACAGAGCTTGAAGCTTCCAAAGGTCAACAGGCTTTTTTCCGTGTTTTCGGTGTATGTATCTGGCGAAGGCCAAAATCACCGGCGTTACGCCCATTGTGGCCGTAACGTTTCTGTTAAGGGCTTGCTGATAGACCAGCTCGAATCTCTTTTCCCAATCCGCATTGCCGATTCCCGAACCCAGCGCGTCTACTTCTTCTTGTCGCGGCAATAGGCTGACTCTGTCAAACATGGGGTTGAGTCTGGCGTAGGTTCCAGAACTGTATCCGTAACTGATTTCTCGTCCATCCGTGGTCATGGTGTGAACGCTGGAGGGAAAATTCAGGTTCAGTATTTCGCCTGTGAAAACTTCAAAGTTCTTTTTTCTCAGTGCATAGTTTATTAGTGCTCTTGCTCCGCATGTGAAGATTTGTTTGAGGTGTGTTTGTGTTGCGGGCAGAACTTTTGCTTTTCCGGTTGAGCCTCTTGTCATCACCCAGCATTCTGGCGGTTCTGGCAGAATAGCCTTGTAGTTGCCTTCTCTGGCTTGCGCTAGGTAAGGCATGAGTCCTTTGTAATCTATTATTGGAAAGTTCTTCTGATAATCAGCTATTCCCGCAGTTTGCAATGCATTATGACTGGTTCCGTAGTATGTGATTCCGTATTTTTCGATTAAGTCGTATAGAATGTGTTCTTGGGCTTTCTGCGGGTTCTCCAGCGACTCGTACCACGGACCAATTATTGGCTTTAATATGCCGAAGTTATTGTCTTCAGGCAACATTTGAGATACACCTAACAACTTGTTTTAATTGCCTTATATGTTTCGCCATGCGTATTTGCTAGAAAAAGCATATTGGCAGATTTGATAAAATAGAAAAAGTGTGAGGGTTTAGCGGGCTCTTGACCTTACTCTGGGTTCCAGCAGTGTCCAGAGCCACTCTACGAATTCTCTGAGGTTTTTGGTTTGTATGTAGACTTCGCCTGGACCTGTGATTTGCGTTACTAGGCCTTCTCCGCCAAGCAGGGTTTCTTTTAGTCCGCCGAACTTGGTGACTTTGTAGCTGCAGGTGTCGCTGAAGCCAACTAGGTGAAAGTTGTCAACTATCATGGTTTGCCCGGGCTTCAGAGTGTGCGTGTCTATGGCGCCGAAAGTGTTTATGAAGAGAAGACCGTTTCCAGTGACTCTTAGCATGAATAAGCCTTGTCCGAATAAGCCTTTAGTAAAGCCTTCCCATTTCACGTCTAAGTCTACTGTGTCGGTTGATGCTATGTAGGCGGATTTTTGTATGATGTAGCCTTGGTTTGGCTTGACTTCTAGAGTGGCTATGTCGCCTACGGGTGCTGATACGAATGCGGCTTCTGCGGAGCCTGCGGTTGCGGTGTAGTCGTTGACCCAGAAGGATTGCCCGCCTATGAGGCTTAAGCCTAAGCTTCCCAGGAGGCTTTTTTCTCTTTTTCTGGTGTGGGCTTCTATAGTTGGGTCCATGTAGGTCATTGCGCCTGACTCGGCTGTTATGGTTTCGCCTTGGTCCAAGTTTACCACGAGCATGGCATAGGATGGTTTGTATTTGATTTCATATTTCATTATGGTCGCCTGTTGAGGCTAAGTGTGTGGTGCAAGATAAACGTTAATCAAATTTAAACCTCACCACAAGCCAAAGCAGAACGCACAATTCACGCGACATTTCAATGCATATAAAAGGGAGGGGATAAACACCTCGCGCACGCAAAGAAAGCCAACATCACCAGCACCGCATATTTGGAGCCTAATAGAAATACAATGCAGAAACCTATAGAGGGTCTATCCGTATTGGCGGTTTCATCAACCAAAAAACGTAGAGGGAAAGGGGATAGAAAAAACGATAGGAGCCTATCTAAGGATTCCAACTGCAAAACCTCGATTTTGCTTAGAAGTTCAACCTATATATAAGGGGGCTATAGTCACCGAAAGCACATCAGTAAAGCCCTGTACCAATAAAGCCTTATACAAGCTTGCGATTAACCCAGAAAAACGCTGGTGCTTAACACTGAGCCTAGCAGTAGACGCAAAATCACTAATCAAACAATTCGGCAATATCCGCGCCCTAGATGGCTTAACCTTCAACATAAACAAGGGCGAAATCTACGGCTTAATTGGACCAAACGGCGCAGGAAAAACCACAGCCCTCCGCATCGTCAGCACACTACTCTTACCAACCTCAGGCAGCATCAGAGTTTTCGACTTAGACGTGGTCGACCAAGCTGCTGAAATCCGCAAAATCATCAGCTACCTCCCAGAAGAAGCAGGAGCATACCCAAACCTCTCAGGCTGGGAATACCTCGAATTCATGGCCAAATTCAACACAAAAAACAGCAACATCCTCCGCGAAACCATCAAAGAAGCAGCAGAAATCAGCGGTCTAGGCGAACGCCTAAAAGACAAAGCAAAAACATACAGCAAAGGCATGAAACGCCGACTACTCGTGGCAAGGGCATTAATGACCAAACCCAAACTCGCAGTCTTAGACGAACCCGCAAGCGGCCTAGATGTGCTACACGCTTACCATGTCAGAGAAGTAATCAAACGCTACGTGAAAGAACACAACGTCACTGTGCTGCTCTCAAGTCACAACATGCTGGAAGTGGAATACCTCTGCAACCGCGTAGCGCTGCTAAACAAAGGAAAAATCATAGTCGAAGGAAAACCCAACGAACTCAAACAACGCTTCAA
>Ga0209323_10001576_pt1 | contig 15108 bp, 15 predicted proteins | sample Rifsed19ft2_FD_184014 | JGI IMG/M metagenome (GOLD analysis project Ga0209323, IMG submission 184014) | Soil microbial communities from Rifle, Colorado, USA - sediment 19ft 2 (version 2) | ecosystem: Environmental > Terrestrial > Deep subsurface > Rock core/Sediment | place: Rifle, Colorado...
CAGGTACTTACATGGACGCCATAAACACCACGGCATGAACGGCAATAATGCCGTAAAATCCCAGAAGGAAAAATCGCATGGTATTAGCTCCTATTAGAAGTTAAGAAACGGGTAAAGGCCGGACAACTCCATTGTCATCCGGCCTTGCCAGTTAAGCAGCCTTGCTTACAGACTTCTCCGCCTGTTCCTTGCTTGCACGCTCCTGTCTCATGCCGTCTACCTTGCTAACGATGGCCTTGAGGCTTGAGAATTGGTTATCGTTCAAGGTCAACAGGTACGCTTCGAGATTCGCTTCCAATTCGCCAAAATTCGGCGCAAAACCCGTATCCGTCTTAGCCTTGTCGTCTGTAGCCGTCTTGTCGCTCTTGCTCTTACTCTTGCCTGCATTGTTATAAGCCATTGATACAAGAGCACGCACGCTCGCGAGCTTCCGTTCGATAGCTCTTTTGTCGTCGTCCGTGATAGTCATCGTTTCAGCTATCAAGGCGTTTACGCTTGCCTTGTCATACGCCTTGACTTCAATCGTCATGCTCTCCAGTATCAGGCCCGTTGTGATGGATGCCTTTGTAATACCTGAAGCCCTATCAGCCTGAGAAGTAACCCACTTGTCAAAGGCTATCCAGCGAGCCTTTGCAGTCTCAAGACCGTTGATAAGCTCTAAGGCACCTGCTTTGTCCATGACTACAGGTGTTTCAGGCGTTTCAGGCGTGTTGTCTGTTACAGGTGCGCTATCTGCTACAGGTACTACAGGGATTGTGCTGTTAACTGGGATTGCGTTTTGTCTGACTTTCTTTTTCTCTGCCATTTGCTTAATCCTTCCGGCCACTTACGGCCATTTAAAAAAGTTAAACTATTTAACTTTTTGCTTCGCTTGTCCGCTTGGGCTGCCAAGCCATACTAACTGGCGTGTACGCTCCTGTATGGTGGATTGATGGTGGATTACTACTTCTAATCTTGCCCATGCCCCTATGGGTTCCATGTTGCCCAGGGCAGGTGTATATGTTGTTAAAGTACCCCTCGCATTTTTTATCTCCCCATCCCTAACATTTTGATTCTGCTGGACTTTTCCCTCCCGGAACCCCCTTGCCAGATCTGTCCTTACCCAGCCTATTGGAGGTCTACGTTTACCCGTTGGGAGGGCGAGCCTTGGAGAGCATAGATTGGAGGGATAGGGGACGGTGATCTGGAGGGTTTTCGAGGCTACATCCGTGATATTCCTGTGGTCCTTTTGACAAGGTGATTTACGCAAAACGGTGGACGATTCTACACAGAGTAGTAGGGAAGTCGGGTACCCTGAGGCTCCCTTCCTGCAATTGGTGGTAAGAAACTTACCAGTTCCTTGGCTCTGTGGCTTCACAGGAGGGGCGCTGGAGCGCGGGGAGAAGATAGCCCATGCCCTTCATAAGGGTTCAGGGTTCCGAGGCTTGTAGGCGATTGTGGAGCGTTGGGGGGTTTTGGAGAGTTTGGGGGCATTGGGATGGGTGTCACGCGATGGCACGCGTGCCAGTCACGGGCGGGCAAGGGAGGTACGGGACGCTACGGAGCAAGCTCTCCTCGTACAGCTACCCCTAAATCCCATATATAGGATTTTATTTCGCTGAAATCCCATATATGGGATTTCGTGTCTTTCAAGATAATGGAGGCGAGCGCCGCTTTCATGACCTAAAGCTCCTGTCGATCCCGGAGGGCTCCGTGATTCAACAACACCTTGTAGAAATACCTTCTTTCCATGAACTGCTCACTATCGGTGGATATTACTCCCGGGACAAATTAACCCTTCCTTGAGTGGCCTCCTCTCGATTTATCACTATTCATTGTTTAATTCCCCCTTTCAGTGTAGGGCCCCTTGCCTTTATACGGTGCTCCCGGAATTTTAGCACCGTACTTGCTTCCCGAAATATTTGAAGTTATGCTGGCCGGAAATTCCAAAAGGAGGTCTTATGACCAAGTACCCGTTTTTCAGAGTTACGTCAGAGCAGCCTAAAGTAGAGGACCTCGACAGTTGGTTCAAGCACTTCGAGGGCCTGGGCATCCCGTGTGCCATCGTCCGCCAGACCAACCACAAGCACTTCCGTGGGCCTGCCTACGCTGTCTGGAGGGCCGGGCACTCGCTGAAGCCAAATCCCTCGATGAGGTCAAAACGATTGTGGACAAGGCTATCGCTATCAAAGAATACGCCCGTCAAGCCAAGAATCGCCAGCTTGAAGTCGATGCCGCCGAGATTCGCATAAGGGCCGAAAGGCGGCTTGGAGAAATGCTGATAGAGACGGAGAAGAATAGGGGCGTAATAGGTGCACCTGGTCCAGGACGTGGCAAAAAAAACGCGGTGCCAAAAGAGAACCGCGTTTTATCTCCCACCCTTTCCTCAATGGGCATTGACAAGAAGCTATCGAGCCGCGCCCAAAAGCTCGCCGCCGTGCCTGAGCAAAAATTCGAAGGGATGATGGGGGAGTGGAAGGAAAAGCTCCACAAGGAAAATGAAAGGGTTACTGTCAACCTTCTAAGGGAGGGCGAGAGAGCGCAAAGGGACGAGGGCTTACAAGCGAAAAGGGAAATGCCCGAGGGGGTCTACGATGTTATTTACGCCGACCCTCCGTGGAAATACGGCTTTTCGGAAACAACAAGCAGGGACATAGAAAACCAATATCCCACCATGGAGGTTGAGGAGATAAAAGCCCTCGATGTGCCAAGCGCGGACAATTCGGTTTTGCTCCTCTGGGCTACCGCTCCAAAGCTCAAGGAAGCCCTTGAGGTTATGGAGGCGTGGGGCTTTGAATATAAGACCCATGCGGTATGGGACAAGGAAAAAATCGGCATGGGGTACTGGTTCAGGGGGCAGCACGAGCTCCTTCTCGTCGGCACGAAAGGCAAGATGCCACCCCCGGACCCGGAGCACAGGGTATCAAGCGTATTCCGTGAAGCCCGAGGGAAGCATAGCAAAAAACCCGAGGTAGTCTACTCATGGATCGAGGCGGCGTTTAAGGACAAGGTGAAGTTGGAAATGTACTGCCGCTCCCTGCGTACCGCCTGGCTTACATGGGGAAATGAAAGTGACGCATGATTTCAGGGAACGGCTCGCTTTCAGCGAAGGGGTCGATCTTGGCGATGACGTGCTTCAGAGAGTTGCCGAAATGGTGCCCAACGCGACGAGCATCGAGAGGGCCACAGAAGATGATGACAGGAGTGGAACAGATTACTTGGCCACTTTGACTACAGGAAGCGCACCGACTTCATCGTCTGTACCTGGCCCGCTGATAACGGTACTGGTTGGCCATCACTACAGTACCAATTAGGAACCCTTATTTTGTTTTGTACGCTTACGCTTTCTATATGCTAGAGTGCGACAACTTGGCTTGTCGCAATACTTCCTTCTCGCTCGCCCTCTTTCAAGGACTTTATAAAAAGAAGTGCCACAATATGAACAATTCTCCAACCGGCTTCTACCCAGTCTGGCGGCTAAATGATGTCTTAACTCATCAAGGGATCTTATTTCTTTTGTGGGGAGGCCTTGAGATGCAATAACCCCTTCCTGCACCAAGCTTTCTATGATTCCATTGGTTCGAAATTCTTTCCTTTTCTCTCCATCCTTCCCCTTGAAAAACTTTTCAAGGAACTCCTTGGATTTAAGATCATGCGTGGCATATGAAAAGGCTATCCGTTCGATTTCCTTCTGAAGATTTACATTGCCAACCGGAAATATCCGAACAGTAAATATTTTGCCGGAATCATGACATGCCGCAGCCTTTTTAATATGACGCAGAAATTCATTGGCAAGAATCTGTGTTTTATTATTAAACTCAGCTATTAATTTTGTTCTGCTTGTCTTGGTCTGCTTTTTCAGAGCAAATGTGTAATCCTCTAGTAAGGAATTTACTGTTACCAGATAATTACGCTCTCTCTCGGCAATGGTTTCGTCAGGCATGTCATTCCAATCTTGCATCTGATTCTCAACCTTGATCCAACTCCGCCCCCATTTTAATTTCTTCGATTCAGTCTCATAAACGGCCCGCGCCAGTTTTTCCAGAGGATCTCTGATAAAGCCATATGACTTTCTATTATCCTTGTTAATAAGAGATAAAACCACGCCGAGAGATTCAATAGAGTATTTGCAGGAGAGAGTGATGGTCTCATTGGCAATTCTAACTTTAATAAGCTCCAAAAAAGCTGGAAGCAAATTGTAAGATCTCTCTCTGGAAAAAACCACGGGTAAGATTTTTTTATTTTCAAGCAGGTAGTCAACAAGAAACATGTTCACGTTAAACCTCCTTGTTTTTGTTTGTTCACGATAAACATGATACGCCAGATGTTTTTATCATGAACACAGGGTATAATTCAAGTACATCAGAGATGTTTTTTATCAAACTCGTCTTCGAACAAGTTATTGCATCTATCTGAGTTAACAGCTCACAAAGAAGGAGGCTCCGTGGATCTAAAAAAATTAGCAGAGAAGTGGCCCAGTCCGGTTGTAAGCCGAACGCAAGTAGAAAAATTTAGTGGCGGGCTCTTAAGTCCGCGCACCATGGCGAACCTCGACAGTTTAGGCGAAGGCCCCCCCAGAGGGCGAATGGGAAGAAAGGTCTATTATGATGTTGATGCCCTGATCGAGTGGATGGAAGATAGGGCCCGGAGCGGGAAATGAACGGGGCGGCTGAACTCGCAGCGCGGCTCAATGCGCGGCCTTCTGGGAACGGCTGGATTGCCCATTGCCCAAACCCCGGACACGGCCAGGGGCGCGGGGATCGGAGCCGGAGCTTGTCTATATCCGAAGGAGACGACGGCAAACTGCTTCTCTGCTGTCACGCTGGTTGTTCATTCGAGGACATACGCCGGGAAGCTGGCATTGAAGGCCCGGCAATTCCGGCGGCAAGCAAAGCGCGTTCGACTCTCGTCAAGACGTTCACATATTACGATGCCGAGGGCGTTCCCTTATATACAAAGGAACGCTGGGAGCCCGGCTTCGACGGCGGGAAGAAGTCTTTTGTGTTCCGTCACAACGGGCAGAAAGGGCGCGGCGGCGATGCCGTCCTTTATAACCTGGCAGCACTTGCCGAGGCCGAGACTGTTTTTATCGTCGAGGGAGAGGGCAAGGCAGACCGTCTGAACTCCTGGGGCCTTACAGCGACTTGCCTTGACTCCGGCGCGAAAAGCCCCTGGCGCTCCTCATACGCCGATGCGCTTGACGGAAAACATATCGTAATTCTCCCGGACAACGATGAACCGGGGCGAGGATATGGGGAAAGGCTGGCTCATTCCCTTAAAGGCAAAGCCCGGAGCGTTAAAATTATCGACCTGCCCGGCCTTCGCGAAAAGGAAGACATTGTGAATTGGGCACGGGCGGAGGGCAATAACAAGGCTCGCCTTCTCGAAATCACAGAAGCGGCTCCTGAATGGGAGCCTTCTGAAAGCGCCACGACAGCACCTTTTGGGGAACCCGCTAATGTCCGCGAATGGCTCGATACGGACCCGATGCCGCGCGTTGAACTTTTCGAGGGACTCCTGATTAAAGGCGTTGTGGGTGGGTTGTTCGCTCAGGGCGGCGTCGGCAAGACTTATTTTTTAATCTGTCTCATTATCGCGGCGGCCCTGGGGCGGCCCCTGTTCCGCTCATTCAGACCCTTGAAACCCTTGCGCGTCCTTGCGTTCCTGGGCGAAGACCCCGATGTTGAAATCCACAGGCGCGTCAAAAGTATTCTCAGGGAATTTGGAGATGATATTGACCATGAGCTTTTATCGCAAAACCTTCGAATTTATTGCGGGAAAGGCGCGCCATTAATGAAACTCGAAGACGGGAACCCCGTTGCAACGGAAGCCTTTAACGCGCTCAAGGCCGAGGTGGAGAGCTTCCAGCCGGACATCGTAATCATTGACCCCAAAGCCATGTTTTACGGGCTGGATGAAAATTCAAACGACCACAACGTCCAGTGGGTAATCACGCTCCGAGAGCTTACGACCTGGGGCGCTTCAGTCCTATTCAGTCACCACGTCACGAAGTCCCTTTCAGGAACCCTTGAATTGAACGCTTCAAGAGGCGGCGGCGGCCTCGTTGATAACTCCCGCTTCGCTGCAAACATGAGGCAGCTGACAGACGAGGACGCAAAAAAGTATGACCTCGATGAGCCCTGGCGTTACGTCGAGTTTCGCGTGACAAAAAATTCATACATACCAAAATTGCCCGGCTCGATATTTTTCAGGTTCACGGAAGGCGGGGCGCTTGAGGAAGTTGACCTGAAGGCGACACGCACCTTTACGATCATAGAGGAGTTGACATCGGCACTTGAGGCCGAGGCCGGACGCGGGAACTTCTACACGGCCAGGGAAATTGCGCGCGGAGCGGTACTGCCGGACCTTACGGAACGGGACCGTAAAGAGGCCGTCAAGCTGGCCATAGAAGCCGGGCAGCTCACCACGGAAATAACACGAGGCAAGGGACGGCCACGGACGGTTTTAATACCCGGAAACGGACTTCCGGCAGATATGACGAAAAACGACCTCGCGGAATTCATAATATGAACAAAAACAAGGACTTAGACCTTAAAATACTTTTGACGAGCCATAAGTTATGACGAGGCGTTGTAACCCATTGAAAACATTACAAAATACTTTTGACGAAAACGCCTTATATAAGAGAAAGAATTCGCGCGCTATTCAGCGCGCGCGAAAGTCTCTTATACCTCTTATCACGCAAGACTCGCCAGAAGGGAGGACCCATTGAAGATACTCGACGACCTTAAAGGCTTAGGTTATTCCATATCCCTTGAAGGCTCAAACATCCGGCTCCGCTATCTTGGCATAGGCTCACAGCCTTCCGAGGCCGGGCCGCTTATAGAGGAACTGAAGGCAAGGAAGGCCGCGGCCTTAGCGTATCTTGAGGCCCAGGGGCCCATGACTGAGCGCGGCTCCCTTGTTCCCTACACTGTGAACTCTTACTCATGTCCCGGTTGTGGCAAAGCCCTGGAAGTCTTCTACCCTCAAGGTAGCCCTTATCGGGGGACGTGCTTTACTTGCCTACCTACCGCGGCATGGCGGCACTAATCGCGGCGAACCGGGACCCCGTTAAAGGCGGGAAGCAGGCTCCGGTTGAAGGAACTTTCCATGAGCACCGGACACGGAAAGAGGCGGCCCTTGCCCGTTTACGCTCGCTTGAGGCCGACGAAAAGGCCGGCAGCCTCGTCTCCGTCGAGGATGTCCGCAGGGAGTTGGCACGGGCCGCTACGATTTGCAAGTCCCGTCTTCGCCAGGTTCCCTCCTCCCTGGCCGGGGAGATTTTTCACACGGCCAAAAGCTCGAAGACTCCGAGGGAAGGCACGGCTCAGATTTTCACGCTGCTACAGAAGGCGATCGACGAGGCATTGACAGAATTATCGCAAAGCGAAAATTTAGGCGCAATCCCGCGCCCACATACCAGGAGAACGATATGAAATTCCTACCCATGCAGGCCATAGCGTTAACCATCGAAGGAATGAAGGGCGCGATGCAGAAAGCGACTAGCTCCAGGCCGCGCTTGATGCCGCACTCGCCACGATCAGCTCGGACTTGAGGCCAGAGGCGTTCGAGGCAAAGGTAAAGGAAGTAAGAGAGAAGCATGGAAAGGCAATATTCGAGCAGCTGGCCGTCGTCCACGGCGAGGCAGAACGGCTCCAGAAGACGGAGAGCTACTGGAAGGATAAGACATTTCTCTTGTCTCAGGCACCCCTGACGGAGAACCCGACGCACGAGCCCCTGGCGAGGTTATCGGCCCTGACGGAATTTGCGAAGATGCCCGACTACCTTCTCCGGGCAAATGCAGAGTTGGCGAAGGATGACAAGCGCCTTGCCGAGCTTCATCTTTTGCGCCTTGAGCATGAGTCGCGCGCCTCCTCCCCCGGCTGGACACCGCTTTCCCTCGACGGGCTCGAACTTCCTGATCAGAAAGAGGCGCTGAGCCTCTTGAGCGAGTCCCGGCAGTTAGCGGCTGAGGTTCCTTTGAGGCTCAAGGCGGCTGAGGGCCGCCAGGTTACCCCTCTGGACAAGTTGTCCGTCGCAAGAACGGCTTGATGCGATAGGAGGGCGGCCTCGTCATCCTGAGGGGCCGTCCTTCACTCTTGAGGAGGTCTTTATCCGATGAAAGGTAGGCAGTTCCAGAGAGGCGAAGTCCTTACCCATAAGCAGTCCATCCTTGCCCAGTGTTTTGTTTGTAACGGCCTCGATGAAGGAGGAGTTGACTGCCTGGGTAAGTCCTGCCCTCTTTACCAGTTTATGCCCCATTGGGTAGGTCGGGTAAAGAAGCAGATAAGCGAGGCTCGCCGGATAGCAGGGACCGATGCCCTGAGGAGATACAGGGAGAGCAGGAAAGGAGCTTAATTTACCCTTCCTGCTATTGAAATTTACTTACGCAGGAGGCCCCACCTTTGACGGAAAGGCCCTGCCCCATAGGTAGGTGGGCTGGCAACACCCCTGTCCTTTAGTACAGGTAAAAGGCTCTGAATGATGGATACTCGGATACGAAAGCTCCAGGCCCAGGAAAAGGCCCTCGACCGCCTATCCATCCAGGCACACTCCCGAAGCGATAAGGCGGCAATGGCCCGGACCAAGTCGGCAGTATAACGAGGTCGTCGATCGGCTCATATCGTTGGTGGAATTATCGGAGCGCCGGACGGAACCCGGCGGGAAAGGACGGAAACGATGCAAATCTACGGATGCGTAAGATGCGGCAGTAAGCACGATTTCGCTTCACAGGCTCAAGGCCGTCTATGCGACCATTGCGGGGCGGTCCTGGTCTACCACGGCGAGGAGACAAGCGCCTGGGGCGAACACCCCGGCTTAAAGGACTATGACGCGGAGGCGCCATGAGGGGGATAGCCCAAAAAACCATCGCGCTAATAGTGAACGCTCACGAACTGCTTGAGGCCGAGCACCCGATGACTCTGAGGCAGTTGTTTTATCGGCTTGTGTCTATTCGTGGTCTTCAGAACTCACGCGCGGACTATCAAAAACTAAGCCGTGTAATGACGCAGGCCCGCGAGGCCGGAGACATAAACCACGAATGGCTGGTGGATAGGTCTAAGCCTGAGATTGTCCCGAGCGTTTGGCGCGATCCGGCTGGATACTTGGAAGCTGTTGCCCGCTCCTACCGGCGCGATTACTGGCAGGACCAGCCCTACTATGCCGAACTTTGGCTTGAGAAGGACTCCCTCACCGGCTCGGTTGAGGGACTCGTGGGCGAGCTTGGTATAACTCTAAGGGCACACCGGGGTTACAGCAGTACGACCAAAAAGCTGGAAATTGCTCGCCTGTTCGACAGCAAAAAAAAGCCTATTCGAATTTTCTATATCGGCGACCATGACCCCAGCGGGCTGGATATAGAGAGAGACTTGTTGGATAAGATATCCAAATACCAGCGTACGGACAATTACGCCACGATAGAACGGCTTGGCATATTGCGTGAAGATATTGCGCTGTTCAACTTGCCTCCCCTTCAAATCAAGGACAGCGACTCCCGCGCGCCGAAATTCAGGCTTCAACACGGCGCCGAGGTGGTTGAGGCCGATGCACTGCCGCCGGTTGAGTTAAGGGCACGAATTAGAGAAAAGGTGGAGGCCCTGATTGATTTCACCTCATGGAACCACAAGCTAATTGCGGAGCGGGCAGAATTTGCGAGTATCAAGAAATTCGCAGCGACCTTTCGCGGGGTTTGAGCAAAGTAAGACAAGTCTCATTTTGCGAACCTCCCCACACCTACCCCGCGCCCTTCCGGGCTCACCGCCCTGAGTTACCCGGAGGGCCCTTCCCTTCAGCCGCTTCCTTTTCGGAGGCGGCTTTTTCTTTTGTCCAAACTGGACAGATGCTGGACAAAACTTCTTAAAACAAAAGGGGCTACAGGCTAAAAACCTGTAACCCCTTGATTTTTCTGGCGCCCCCGAGACGATTCGAACGTCCGGCACACGGATTAGGAATCCGTTGCTCTATCCATCTGAGCTACGGGGGCTTTGAGGTAAATACAACCGATATTCTTAGCCGGATGCGCAAGACTAAAGCGTTGCCCGTTGCAGAATCCACAGATTGTCTCAAAAAAAATCCAGCCTGTCAACCCAAAATTCTTCCGTAAACGGCTCGAAAATCGACCCTGAAAGGCCTTAAACCGGCAACTTGACCCTGCCGGCACCTGACGCCGGAACAGGGCTATATGACTCTGTTCTTCCGCTCGCCCCTGGCAAACGCGGAGATGTTCTCGACGGTAGTATCGAGTATCCTCTGGACCGCCTCCCTCGTATTGAAGGCGCTGTGGGGGGTGATGACGACGTTGCGCAATCTAAGCAGTATGTGGTCGGCCAGCAGCACGTCCAGGGGCTTTTTCTTGACTATGGAACGCAGGAGCTCCGCCTCCTCCCTTATGGTCGGCTCCTCGGGGAGCACGTCGAGGCCTGCGGCAGCCACCTTGCCCGCAGTTATGGCCCGGAGCAGGGCATGCACGTCTATGAGCGTGCCCCTTGCCGTATTTATGATGACCACCCCGTCCTTCATCATCCCGAACTCCCGCTCAGAGAGAAAATCGCGGGTCTCGGCGGTCGCCGGGATGTGCAGCGTTATGACGTCGGACTTCCTGAGGACCTCCTCAAGGGCGGCGTACCTGAAGCCGTGGCTCCGGGCAAGCTCCTCTTTCGGAAAAAGGTCGTAGGCAAGGACATCCATGTTGAAGCCCTTCGCTATGTCTATGACGTACCTCCCGATGCTTCCCGTTCCGAGAACGCCGAGCGTCTTGCCGCGCAGGTCAAAGCCCCTCAAGCCCTGCTGGGAGAAATCCCCCCTGCGGGTGCGCTCTATCGCCTCTATCAAGTTATGGCTGATGGTAAGGAGCAGGCCGAAGACGTGCTCTGCGACGGTGTTGTCTCCGTAGGTCGGCACGTTAGCGACACCTATGCCGCGCTCCCTGCAATAGTCGATGTCTATGTGGTCAAGGCCCGTTGAGCGCGTGGCGATGAGCAACAGGTTCCTGAAGCGGCTCAGGGCTCTTCTATCGAGCTCTGAGTAGATGAAGGTCGAGATGACGTCCGCGTCGGCGTACGGCCCCGCGTTCCCGGCGGTGAGCGGGTCGGCGAGGAACCTTATCTCGTGGCCGGAGTCGGCCCTGTCAAAGGCCGCCCTCTCCCATTCCTCGACCTCGAAGACGGCTATCCTCATATCCACCCCCGTTCCCTATGATTCTTCCGCCTGAGGGGGGATATGTCAAGCCGCCGGGCTTCGGCTCAGTGGAATACGGCGATAAGAAGGGCAACGAGGACGGCCGCCAGCTGGGCCGCCGCGATGACGAGATCTTTCATAAAGCCCCCGGTAATACGCCCATGAGGGCGAGCGTAATAAGGACTGCGATATAAGTCAGCACGTGGCCGATCAGCTCGAAAACAAGGTTCCTGCTCTTCAATGCGCGCGCTCTCTTGACGACCGGATGGGAATAAGCCGTTTACGGCCCTTGAGCAGGATTTTACGGATTTCAGATTAGAGGATCATTAAAGGCGGGGGTGACTTGCGAAAAAAACTACCTGGGCTTCTCGATGCACAAGTCCTTCATGCGGCGCCAGAGCGTGGTCCTGCTCATCTTGAGCATGCGGGCGGTATCGCTGTACTTCCAGTTGGTCTCGTGCAGGGACTTAAGGATCATCTCCCTTTCAAGGGACTTCAAGGGCTCCTCGGTGCCGAGCACGCGATCGACCACGGCCTTTGCCTGCAGGTCCTTTGGCAGGTGCTCCGGGCTTATCGTGTTGCCCTGGCAGCGCACGAATGCGTGCTCGATTATGTGCTCCAATTCCCTGATGTTGCCCGGGTACTCGTATTCCATCAGGAGCTCCATCGCGGCCGGCGATATGTGGCGGACCTCCATGCCCATCTCGCGGTTGAACTTGTCGATGAAATGCTTCACCAGGAGAGGTATGTCGTCCTTGCGCTCCCGGAGCGCCGGAAGGCGGATGGGCACGACCTTTAGCCTGTAGAAGAGGTCTTCCCTGAACTCTCCCCTGTCGACGAGGCCCTTCAAGTCCTTGTTGGTGGCGGTTATCACGCGCACGTCCACCTTTATCGTCTTTGTTCCCCCTACCCTCTCGAACTCCCCTTCCTGAAGGACACGGAGGAGCTTCACCTGCGTGTGCGGGGTGATGTCGCCGACCTCGTCGAGGAAGAGCGTTCCTCCTCCCGCCAGCTCGAACCTTCCGGCCCTGTCGCTTATGGCGCCGGTGAAGGCCCCCTTGACGTGGCCGAAGAGCTCGCTCTCGAGGAGCCCTTCCGAGAGCGCCGCGCAGTTGACCTTTATGAACGGGCCCTCGGCGCGCGGCGAGTTGTGGTGTATGGCGTTGGCGATGAGCTCCTTGCCGGTGCCTGTCTCGCCCTCTATAAGGACGGTGGCGCGGGTGGGCGCGACCTCTTTCAGGAGCTCGTAGACCTCATGCATCCTGTAGTTCTTGCCGACTATGTTCTCGAAGGAGTATTTGCCCTTTAACTCGTCCTTCAATTCCTTTATGAGCGAGATGTCCCTGAAAATCTCTATGCCGCCGATGACATCGCCAGATTCGTCCTTGAGAAGAGAGGTGTTTATGCTCAAGGTGAGCTTCCTGTCGCCTCTCTCGAGCGTGACCTCGTAGTTGTAGAGGTGCTCCCTCGTCTTTATGGTCCTGTTTATGAGGCAGTCGAAGGAGCAGCCGCTGTGCCCTATTATCTCGCTGCACTTGCCGCTCCTGAAGAAGTCCTCTGCGCCGACCTTGCCGAGGATCTCCTTTGCCGCCCGGTTTATGAAGAGTATGCGGTGGTTCGTCCCTATTACGACGACGCCGTCGGCGATGCTGTTCAATATGGCGTCGCTGTTGAGCTCGAGGTATTTATGGACCGACTGGGGGTCGGATGAGAGTTTAAGGGCGTTGTCAGCCATTCCAGACTCCTTAACTGATTATAAGCCCCGGCACCGCCCTTTTCAATGCTTCTTTCCCGCAGGCGCCCCCTGAGGGGAACGCGGGTCCCCGCCAGGCTCACCGGTTGCCCTGGCGGGGACTTGAGGAGGTTTGGAGGGTTTTGTTGCGGGTTTTTTGGGGGGGGGTTAACCGGTATGTCTTCACGCCCGGCTCATCGCATGGCAATCGTCATCGCGAACATCAGAAGCGTCATGAACAGTATCGCCTCAAAGATATGTGCCTTGTTCATCTCAATACCTCCTTGTCAGGGCATATTGCTCTCCCACAGACCGGTGGCCATTGAGATGATAGTGACTATGACGCCGATATGCGCGATAACCTCGAGAAGGGTCCAGGTCTTTCTTATCCTCGTCTTTACCATCGTCACCATCAGAAGACCCCCCTTCCAGCGCTCTCGAGCGAGAGCAATATTATCGCCGCAAGTCCTATAACCAGCGCAATGCAATAAAACCCTATGGAATCTTTCATCATCGGCATCTCTCTTAAGCAACTGCAATTACGCCCTATGCATTACAAGTTCCGTGCCAAACCCCACGAGACTGATAACATATTGAATTTATTGGCATTTATCTTCAGACCCCCCCTGTCATTGTCAGCCCTTAAACGTTTCAATATGAAACGGCATGAAACATGCTCCGTAAAAATTGAGATAAATTAGATAGTTAGTCTTTTAATTCAGGAATGAAACATTGTCCGGAGTTGAAACATTGACATCAATGCGTTGTGCCCGGTATTGGCTGGAGGAGGAAATGAAAAACGGGACAGAGGCCTGCAGGCCCTCTGTCCCGTGATCTTCTATCTGGCAGGATTCAGACCTTCGCGGCCTCGTCCTTTTTAGCGGCCTCTACGAGTTCGCCAACGAACATGTCAACGTCGGTCGAGTGCATTGCGCAGGCCATTGAAATGGGCTCTCCGCCAAATGCCGGGCAGGTAAAGCAGCCTGAGCCGAAGTGCTTTGAGAAGACCTCTTTTGTCGAAGGCCATCTCGTAGTGACCTCGCCTGTGGTCATATGGCCGGTTATCTCGGGCATCGTAGTCCTCCTTGCGGTATACGTTCAATAAGATAATCTACTGTAATTAACCCCAATATTATATGATTTTCGTCATGAAAAAACAAGGGGGCTATCCGTGCGAGACGATGAGGCAGCCATCCTTTTCGTCCCATTTTGCCCAGGTCCCGAATTCCGAGCAGAGGTTCCTCATCTTCGCCGCTATAAACTCGGCCCTCGGGTACTGCGCCGTCCTTGCGCTATACGCCTCTATCATAGTCGGATAGAGGCGCATTGACCTGACCCGCTTCTCTGCATCGGCGATGTAGATAAACGACTCGTCGTTCCTCTCATCCTCGTCCACGGCATAGTCGTCGATGAAATCCCCGGCACCGTATATTATGGCCCCTCCCCTGTAGAACTCTATTCCCTGGAATACGTGGCAGGAGTGGCCGAAGACCACGTCAGCCCCGCTCTCTATGAGCCTCCTGCCGAACGGGATATGAGAGGCCACTGGAGAGTAGCCCCGGTTGGGCCCCCAATGGGCTGAGACGATGACAAGGTCCGCGTGCTTCCTCGCGAGCTCCACCCTGTCGAAGAGCCCCTCGGCCCTCGGGTCGTCGACATTCACCGGCACATGATAGACCCCGGGCCTGTCATTTTTCGCCTCCCAGGCGGGCTCGTTGTCCGTGAAGGCCAGCATGGCGCACCGCCTGCCGGCGGCCTCGAAGAAGGCGGGGGAGCTCGCCTCGTCCAGATTTCTGCCAGCGCCGGCGCGCGCTATCCCTGCCCTGTCCAGGGTCTCTAACATATCGAAGAGCGCGTCATACTCGTAGTCGAGCGAGTGGTTGTTCGCGACGGATACGGCGTTGATACCCGCTTTCTTAAGGCATTCGACGTTCTTCGAATCGGTCCTGAAGTGAAATGCCTTGTGCGGCGCTGTCCATGGACGTCCCCTGTCCGAGATGACGCATTCGAGGTTGGCTATCCGGGCGTCCGCCTCCTTGAACCGCGCGAGGGTATCGCCCCAGGGATACTCAGGCGGCCTCCTTGAAAGCTCCCTGTTAACGAGGCGCCCGAGCATGACATCGCCGACAAAAAGGAGCTTCATGGGACCTCCGGGTGGCAACGGACAGGGAGGCCCTTTCTGAAAGGGCCTCCCGCTCAGCCGATATGTTAGATTGTTT
>Ga0209323_10001577_pt1 | contig 15108 bp, 16 predicted proteins | sample Rifsed19ft2_FD_184014 | JGI IMG/M metagenome (GOLD analysis project Ga0209323, IMG submission 184014) | Soil microbial communities from Rifle, Colorado, USA - sediment 19ft 2 (version 2) | ecosystem: Environmental > Terrestrial > Deep subsurface > Rock core/Sediment | place: Rifle, Colorado...
ATCCATGTTCTCTACAAATGCATCATATGCCCTCACCGGATCTTCTGTACCTACATAATCTTCTATCGTTGGTGGAAATAATGTTTTTTGATTTCTATTCCCTATAATATAAGTCATATTTACTTGTCTCCTTGATCAAACTTGTTTACATGCAATGAGGTATATTTTGCCACATCCCAAGAAGATATATTAGCCTTGGAATGCTACTTAACTAATTATACCACAATGCTTTATGCTAACACAAACAAGTTGCAGAGTCAAGCTTTTTCTGATGTATTTTACTACTTTATAAGTACTTACGTGCTTTCCCACACAGAAGAACTGCAAACCCATCCATGGCTTTGTCTCAATTGTATTGAGAAATTTTCATTTGACACAGCCTCAAAGCGAACCCCAACGAATTAAATCATTCATGCCCTACTTTTACATCAGATTTAACTAAACGAGAAGCACACCCCTTTTTGAGTCTACCTTTATATCAGAAAGAAAAAACCAAGTATCAACATTTTGCATTTTTTCAAAGTATATATTCTATGACACGTTCCGATATGGTGTGAAAAACAAGGAATGCACGCATTGTCATTGGGCTGAAAATACTGTATTTGCCGTGCAAAATCAAGGGAAATATAGAGAATATCCTTGGTCCATTTGAAATGTAATTTATTCCTTATAGTATGCTCATCTTTTCAGATGTGTTCCTGCGAAGATGAATAATTTCTTGTTGTCTTTTTGCCAAAAAAATGTATTCTTTAAAGTCTTAAATACCGCATTTTATATACAACAGTATGCATAAATAATTTCTAAAAAACACTATGACAACACCAAAGGTATTAATCCTTAGAACGGCTGGAACAAATTGTGATTACGAGACCCGATATGCCTTTGAAAAGGCAGGGGCTAAGGTGGATGCTGTACATATTAACATCCTCCTTGCCAATAAGAATCTACTGAAAGATTATCAAATCTTAACCCTGCCGGGCGGGTTTACCTATGGAGACGACGTCTCTGCCGGTAAAATATTGTCAAATCAGATCAAATACAATTTGGAAGAAGATATCAAAACGTTCATTCATGAAAAAAAACTCATCCTCGGCATTTGTAACGGATTTCAAGCACTGACAAAGGCCGGGCTATTGCCGGCTATTGACAAGCAACATCAGGAGGCAACATTAACCTTTAACGACTCAAATAAATTCGAAGACCGATGGGTGTATCTGAAAATATGTTCGAATAAATCTATCTTTGTTAAAGATGGAGAAATATCAAAAATTTATCTTCCCGTAGCCCATGGTGAAGGTAAATTTGTTACACAAGATGAAAGCATCCTGAACAAAATTACGATGAATCATCAGATAGTTTTTAAATATGTCAACGAACAAGGCGAAGAAACCGGTTATCCCTGGAATCCCAATGGGGCCGTTCGGAACATCGCAGGTATTTGTGACCCAACAGGTCAGATTTTGGGCATGATGCCCCATCCGGAAAGACATGCTGAACCTACACAGCACCCGCGCTGGACGCGCAACGGATTAAGGGAATTTGGAGACGGTTTCTTGATTTTCAGGAATGCAGTCGATTACGTTAAATCTCATTTGTAATATCACCGCAAAGACGCAAAGAAAGACTTAAAATAAATCAATACTATTTTGGAGACAAGACACAATGCATAAAAACGTTACATCAACTAAAGAAAATGCACTTGCGATTGATTTGACCAAATGCCGCACCATACTTTCGAAATATAATCAGGCAACTCCTGCAGACCTCATTCCTATCTTACAGCAAATGCAGGATGCTTATGGATATTTACCCCAGAGCGCCCTGGAAGAAATAACCGCCAGGACGCGTATCCCCTTGAGCAAGATTTATGGGGTGATTACCTTTTATTCCCAATTTTCCCTAGAACCCAGAGGTAAACATACGATTAAGGTCTGCACAGGTACGGCATGCCATATCAAAGGCGCTCCTGACATAAAGAAAAAAATTACGGAAGTCCTCCATATCCATGAAGGAGAAACAACACAGGATTACAAATTCACATACGATCCGGTAGCATGTTTGGGAACGTGTTTTCTGGCCCCAGTTATGATGATTGACGATAGATACTACGGAAAGTTAACTGTCGAAAAAACAGAAACTATACTCAAGAGCTATTAAAAAGGAGAATTCAACGTGGAAAAATTAAAAAACCCTGACGACCTTCAAAAGTTCAGGAAATCTCTCGAATCCAAACATCGACCTGACATGGTGCGAATATTTATTTGCACAACAGGATGCAGGGCGCTTGGGGCAGAAGAAGTATGCAAGGCTTTCAAATCAGAAATTGAAAAACAGTCCCTTAAAGATAAGGCAGAAATTGTTGATACCGGTTGTCAGGGTCTGTGCGCCAGGGCGCCTGTATTGACCATAGAACCAATGGGTATTTTCTACGGGAGGGTGACAGAAACCGATGTCCCTGAAATTATTTCACGAACCATATTAAAAGGTGAGATCATCGAACGGCTCTGTTATACAGAAGCTGGAAAAAGAACCCCTTACATCCGGGACATCCCTTTTTATGGCAAGCAGAAGAAGATTGTCCTGAGAAATTGCGGCGCTATTGATCCCAAAAGTATAAATGAATATATACTCAGAGATGGTTATGCTGCTATCTCGAAAGCGCTCGCCAGCATGACGCCGGACGATGTCGTCAATGAGATAAAAAACTCAGGCCTGCGGGGCAGAGGCGGCGCAGGGTTTCCAACAGGAAATAAATGGGAATTCGTCAAAAAGGCAATTGGAGATATTAAGTACATTGTCTGCAATGGCGACGAAGGCGATCCTGGCGCTTTTATGGATAGGGCTGTTCTTGAAGGCGATCCTCATTCTGTAATCGAGGGAATGCTTATTGGCGCTTATGCTATCGGGTCAAAAAAGGGAATTGTATATGTGCGCGCAGAATACCCCATTGCCGTTGAACATTTGAATATTGCCATACAACAGGCAAAATCGCTTGGACTCCTTGGAGAAAATATCCTCGGAACCGGTTTTAGTTTTGATCTGGAAATCAAAATGGGCGCCGGCGCTTTTGTGTGCGGCGAAGAAACCGCCTTAATTGCCTCCATTGAAGGCAAACGAGGCATGCCTCGTCCCCGCCCTCCATTTCCCGCAACCAGCGGTCTTTGGGGAAAACCTACGAATATCAATAACGTAGAGACTTTTGCAAATGTGCCGATTATCATCCTCAAAGGGTCTGAATTCTACAAAGCCATTGGTACGGAAACCAGCAAAGGCACGAAAATATTCGCCCTTGCAGGCAACGTGAAGAATACCGGGCTTGTTGAGGTGCCCATGGGCACAACACTTCGTGAAATCGTTTTTGATATCGGAGGCGGAATTCCAGGTCGTAAAACATTCAAAGCAGCCCAGATGGGTGGTCCTTCGGGCGGATGCGTACCGGCACAGCACCTCGATCTCCCCATTGATTACGAAACGGTAAAAGAAGTGGGCGCTATCATGGGTTCGGGAGGACTTATTGTAATGGACGACTCTACCTCCATGGTTGAAATTGCGCGGTATTTCATGGAATTTTGCCAGGACGAATCCTGCGGAAAGTGTGTGCCCTGTAGGATTGGAACCAAGAGGATGCTCGATATCCTAACGCGAATTACCAAGGGGCAGGGAAAGAAAGAGGACATTGGTCTATTAAAAGAACTTGCCGAGGTTACCAAAACTGCATCCTTGTGTGGTCTCGGACAAACGGCAGCAAACCCTGTGCTCTCTACAATCCGTTACTATCTCAATGAATACGAAGAATTAATCAATAAAAAAGACACTCAAACTTTACCACAAGAGAGTCAAACAACGCAAACCTGAGAGTGGCATATGAAAGGACTCCTTATCGGTGCGGGAAAAGGTGTATCTGCACTCCTGACAATCTTACATGAAGATAAAGAAAAAGTGGCAAAAGATGTTGTGGAAATTAGAAGAAAATAGTATATTTAATGTTTAGGCATAGATGTAGGTTTTCGCCTGCATAAGTAATGATTATCTTATTTTTATGATTGTTTTTCTTGATTCTAGGTCAAATTAGTAATATGAAAATTATATCTATTACCGGAACAGCAAGCGGCGTGGGGAAAACGACAGTCGCCCAATTCCTATTGAGACATTTTGGGGACGTATCCGCCTTAAAAATCACGACGAAACACGAAGGCAACTGCCCCAGACACTCAGACTGCGATGTATGCGAAACAATGACACTCCCGTATAAAATTACGGTTGACCCGCTACAAATCGAGCAGGAGGGCAAGGACACGTCTCTTTTTAAAAACGCCGGCGCTCAGAATGTCGTCTGGCTGCAAACCCACGCAGCCCATCTTGAAAAGGGCATTGAAGAGGCATTGACTTACTTCAACAAAAGCGATTCAATCCTGGTGGAAGGAAACAGTTTCCTGCACACGCACGATGCCGATCTCTGCATCCTCGTTACCACTCCAAGAGAGTCTAAAATCAAGCGGTCTACAAGACAAATTATACCTAAGATAGACCTGGCCGTGATTAACAAATATGCCGATGACCATACGGATGATATCGCAAAGGCACGGGAAAGGTTGCATATGATTGGATGTTATGCGCCTGTCTTTGTTATAAGCCCGCTTCAGAAAAATTACAACCCAAACAAGGTTTTTCTCAACCACGTCAAAGAAACAATTGGACAGCCCGTTCAATCTTACAGCGAATCAGTATAAAGACTCAACGTTTAAATTACGCCTTGTGCAAATCAGAAGAACTCAATAATCCGTGTTATCGAAAAACATTCCTGGAGTTATGAGCACCTAAACAAAAACCCATTCTTTTGTCATTTCGACCCCTTCGCTTTGACTAGGACAGGCTCTTAAAATCATACAACTGGGCACTCATGGCAAAGTCTCTGCGATCGTTCGACTGAGCTCACGACGTAGTCTTAGCGGTCTTTGCGGTGAACTGAACTGTTACTAAATTCGCAATTACTTTGGCAAAATAGCCCAGATACGGCACTGACCGCCTGAACCGCCTTCGATTTTGATGGGGGCAATAATAAGGGTAGCTCCCTTGGGCGGCAACTTATCCAGGTTGGCTACATTTTCAAGAATAAATTTTCTTGCACTATTAACAGTATGATGGACTATGAAGTCAGTACTGATTCCACAATCCCCACTGAGGGTATCGATACCAATCCCCTTGATATTCCTCTTTGTCACCAGGAAAGTGGTAGACTCTTTTGAATAACCGGGGAAGTGCATACTGCCTTTCTTATCAAAGTTTTTATAACCATCATAATCATGCCAGCGTTTACTCCACCCCGTATTCAATAGCACAATCGCCCCTTCGGGTATTTGCCCGTTATCTTTTTCCCACAGCAAGATGTCCGATGGCGAAAGGGTATAATCAGCGTCTTTTTCTACCTTGTCCGTTACATCGATGACAACTGCAGGACCAATCAGTTGTTCAAAGGGAATTTGATCAACAGAAGGCAGGCCTTCCTCAAAATGGTTAGGCGCATCAAGATGAGTTCCGAGATGTTCTGGTGTGCTGTATCTTCCGGAAAATACCCTGTCCTTTTTTAAATTCGCAATGACTTCGAACTTAAATGGGGTATATGGGCCCACAGGCCAGTAGGCATTTTTTTCATTCAAGGGATACGTCATGTCAATAACCGTAGCCTTACCCTTCATGACATCTTCAAGAACCCCTGCCCTCAAGCTTTGTCCAAATGAAAGCAATGTTATCCCCAATGTAAATATCTGCAGAAATATTTTCATACCATATTCTCCTTTTAATTTTAAGCGTATATCGGCAAAACTGAACTATCCTTAAACTGACCTATGTCGTCAGACGATTTTACATAGTGAGTGCAAAAAGAACTAATCTCATTGTCTGGTAAAAGAGGCAGGGAGAGATAATAGCGGAAAAAAGGGGCGTCCTCAAGAATAAAATTAGCTGTGGTTAGCAGATTTTTTAATCGGCGATTTCTACTATCTTTCCACCGCTAGGACTGCTGACAGTTGCCGCAATGCTGCCGCCAGAGTGGTCAAAGCGCCTGGTCGACGTCAATGCTAAAAATTCCACAAATTCATTTTGCATTTTAATACCTTTGCAGCTTTCTTTAAGATGATTTTAGGGTGGTATCTCTTAAAACTTGCCATTTTGGGGGAATTTCAACATCAGGTTTTTCGGACAAATCCCCGTTTCCACGCGGACAAGTATTTGGACTTGATACGGTCGATAAACTCAGAAACGAAATACGATCATCTCCCCATTTTCATGAGGACAAGATTATCATTAAAAATGTTCCTTCGCTCATTTCCTCGTGATAAGACTTGTCCTCGTGCAAACGGGGATGCGATAAGCCCCTTCAAATTCTATGCGCCATTGTCTTGTCATGGCAGACAAGGTAGCAATATTGCCTTTTATTGTCAATAATTTAATCACTAATCAAGGGAGACCCCTCTCACCCCTCCTTACCCCACTCAATTGCCCTCACCAATTCCCACATTCCTGCCTGCTTTTTTAAAAAGTTAGGCGCGGATTGATAAAAAACACTTATTATTCTTCTTCTTTAATTTTTGGTCTCACATCAAAAATAGTTAATGGCCCATGGGGATATCTCCCTCTGCTTACCATTCCCTTCATGTTATGGTCATGGGCTACGCTGACACCAGGCCCATAATTGCACGACAGGCATTTCCTCTGGGAAGAAAAATCTGGAATCTTATACAAAATGTCATATCTCTCACCAGAGCCAATAAGCACAGTATCTTTTTCGTATGGATGGTGTAACTTTCTCCCATCAGTACCGATTACTAACCCATGATAACCGTGTGGATGCCATGCAAAGATATGGTCATACCCTATGACCATTAATCTGATTAAAACAGTCTCTCCCTCGTATGCAACAAGTCTTGTCTTTGGGTCATTGATTGTTGATAACGGGTTATCCAATTTATCCATGAATATCCTGCCATTGAGCATAAAATAATTTGACTTCCAATCCAACCCACGCCTTATGTTTCCTTCATCCCTTAGCATCTCCATATATTCACTATCAACCTCGCTCATAAAAAGGGTATATTCCCTATCAAATTTATACCCATAGATTTTTTTAGGTTTTTTTTCTATAATCAACGGGAAATACATGCCGGACATGATATGGTTCATTGAATCCACGTGGCAATGCGCCATATACGACCCTTCAATGTTTTTTGGTATTGTTAACAAATACCTGTATGCCTCCCCTGGAAATACCGAAGGATAAGGTAGGTCTGGTACGCCATCAAAGGCAGGTATTAAATCTAACCCGTGAAAATGAATGGTATGAGGAATGTGATTAACACCCGAGTGTTCCTCGGTTTCATACCACCCTGCATTGTGTAGAACGATAACGTAATTCTTACCAGATGTTAAACGGATTTCGTCTCCCGGCACTTTTAGTGGTAGTAATTTTGCATCCCTTTCTTCCTTTGTTTTTATCTCCCCGACATTGGCAAAATCCTTCGCATGAGTATAACCCCAAAAATAAACTGATTCTCCATCAGCCATTTCCTGATAACCATCGGTTACATAAAGATGAAATTCCTTCTCTACTTTTTTTGATTGGGAGAATTCCTTTTCTACTTTTACATCTCCAGGGATTAGTTTTTCATCAGCATTAGCTACTGCTGTAATGCCAGTGAAAACCGCAACCAATAATGGCAAAATTGCGTACTTTTTTTGCACACACATAGCGAGAATTTTTGAAAAACTTTTCTTAAAATCAGCCATTGCTTTCCTCCCTCCAACAAGTTAATAATTGTTTTTGTAAATACTTCATTTTGTTCTTCTATGAATTTGCATTATCTATTTCCTGCGTCACATCCCCCTTTTTAGGGAAAATGGCAAGGGAAAATGGCAAGGAAAATGGGGAAAATGGGGTCACACCTTGACAGGCTGTCCGAGAATTGTTTTGAGCACTAGATGCTATACTATATATTGATCAATCATATTAATATTAGACAATATTATAGTATACGTTTATGATTGCCATTGAATTCTCGGACAGCCTGTCAAGATTTGCCCCTTTTCCCCTTCATTTTCCAGTACCAGTAAGATAGTGTTAATTTCCCCCATTTCTAATATGGCCGAATAGGTCTTTTTTTGCGATTTCGATTATTTTATTGTAGAGATCATCATTCACTTCCCTGGTTGACTCATAATAGTTGCGAGTATCCAGTTTTCCTTCCTTGAACTCTTTAGTTATCTGTCTTGATTTGTTTGAATCTGCCTGCCACGCTTCTACGGCTTCCGGACAAAGAACTATAAAAATGGGTGCTGTAAGACTTATCCTTTTATCCAAATTTTTTGAATATCTTTCTATAAGCGGTTGTGTAATTCTCTTGTCTGGATTAATTGTCTTTTCGTCTGGCAAGAAACCTTCGTGTAATAAATCCCAGAGATTAGTACTTATTTCGCAAAGTACATTAGTCAGTTTCCAATATGTTTCTCTCTTTAAATCCCATAGTTTTTGATCAACTGACAACTCGCCAGAAATTCTTGCCTTTATTTGTTCTTGCCCCTCTGTCATTTTATCAAGTCTTTCGTTTACTGCAGTCAGCTCGGCATGTTTAGAGAGGTATGAAAATCCCCAAATACTTGCGAAATTAACAAGTATAAGAATACCAAAACGGAAATAATCTTTGGTTGACATTTCTATCATAATCAGATTCCTCCTAGTATACACCATAAAGGGGTCGGGCTCATTGTATTCGTATTTTCCCGATACCGATATAAGGGATAGACACTATTTTGTTTGATAAATGAGTCAAATAAATATACTGTTTGATGAGCAATCCCCATAATATTGCCGTGATGCAGGCGTGATAGGAGGCGCTATAAGTTTTCAGTAAGTATCTTCTCAATCTGTTTTTTGATATTTCGTGCTTCGGTAGCAAGATGATAAAGTTGTTCCCGGGGGAATCTTTCTGTGGCTTCAGCAATCCTTTCCAGGCATTCCATGGCGAACAGATAAACACCTTTTCTCGGCGCTTCGTGTCCGACGTCTTCAGCCCAGACTCCACAGGAAGATATTCGCACCTGTGCCTTGAGGGCAAGAATTATTAAATAATGCTCCAGAGGCGAACGCAACTCGTTTTCCTCACGGTTGCTTTCTTTAACCCGACGGAGATCGTCCTGTTTTAAACATTCAAAAAGATTATGCACGAAAGGATTAAGCAGACGGTAAACCGGATCGTCTTCAAAATTATGACGGAATAATTCTGAATCGTCAAAGGATGATTCATGTGTAATTTTATTCCAATTGCGAAGTTCTGGCAGTGAGCTTGCCCAGGGTTCGGGTGGATCTTCTTCCTCGTAACGGAGGTCTATAGCCCTGACTTCATAATCATCATCGTCCTCCTCGTCTTTTATGTCCGGAATCTCTGAAAGGTCTAAGAATCTTTCCGGATGTTCCGGGCTAAAGGCTGCATCCCTATTTCTCATCAGTTTATATGTAATGAACTGTTTTTCCATCATCTTGTCCCTTTGTTCACTTTCTTCCATCATCCGCTTCATACCTTTTTCAAGGCTTGCCTCAGAGAGTCCTTCGGCATCAACCATGGCGATGAGAGGTTCTTCAAGTCGGGCTTGTTCCCGGTAATAATCCAACCAACATTCAGGCGGCCACGATGTATTGGTTTCCGGTTCCTTTGGTCTTATTCGTCTTTCTTCCCGGAATCCTTCAAACATATCAAGGATAATCTGAAAGTCCGGCGCAATTCTCGCTATATCGCGGAAGACACGGATGCCGGATTGGGACTTTTTACTGGAAGGTTTGTCTACCTTTGACAGGACATTACTGAGTAAATTGAGTGCGCCTTCGACATCGTCCTGGAGATAATAGGTCAATACACTATTTATGCCTTCTTTTATCGCCTGTAGGCATTCTATGATTGATGCGACATTTTCACCTTCTTTACTCTTAGACATATCTTCCTCAAGGCGGTTGATTACACAGGGTATGAGGAACATCAACCGGTCAAGACCGGGGAAGCGACCGATTCCTTCCCGCGGGTCATCCGGATCATTGGAAATATTTTCATCTGCCTTGCGGAAGAAATCATCCAGTTCGGTAAAAACATCCCTGGTTTTGGATATCTCTACGAGAACCTGTTTGCGACCTGTTGTGTTTCGTTTATTCAACTTTTTTCTCAGATTTTGATTAAACTTGTTTACTGTTTACTCAGGAGTATCTGGGGGGTACATCTTAAATAATATATTGATATTTTCTGTTGCGCTATTATAATGATTTCCAACTTATCTTTCACTTTAAATCTAATATTTAAGATGCTCGCCCTACCCCTCCTTTACTCTTTTAGACCCTCTCTTTTGCCAACGGAAGCAAGAGGAAAGAGGCTAGCGGCATAATGCACGATGTAGGGGCGTATTGCCATACGCCCTTTATTTGCAAGGGGGGAATCCGCATAGTTTTTCCGTCTGTCCTCTAAAACAGCCTCTACGATCGTTCGACTGCGCTCACGACGAAGTCTCGGCGTTCTCTGCGGTGAGCAAATCCGTGTAACCTGAGAAATCTGTGGTTTTAAATGAAGATATCTGTAGTTATTCCCACGCTAAACGAAGAGTCACATATAGAAAAAACGCTCCTGAGCGTTATAAAGCAGGAGGGTGATTATGAATTGTATGTGGTGGATGGCGGAAGCAGTGATAATACGGTTGCAATCGCTAGAAAGTATGCCTGTGTGATAAACAGTAAACGAGGACGTGCGATTCAGATGAATGCAGGTACAATGTCGTGCAAGGGAGATATTTTGTTGTTCTTACACGCCGATACACTCCTACCAGACAACGCCTTTCGCGAAATAAGAAAAAGGATGAGAGATGAGACGGTAGCAGGAGGCTCATTTTATATTGCATTTGATGCAGATAATTTTATACTAAGAGGAGTTGCATTTATAACCAGGTTCAACTTCAGGCTTTCTCATTTTGGCGACCAGGGTATCTTTGTACGGCGGGATATTTTCCAATCACTCCATGGATATAAAAATATGCCAATTATGGAAGACTATGATTTTTGCAAAAGATTAAGGGCACAGGGAAAGGTTATTCTGATAAGGATGCCCGTGATTTCTTCTGCAAGACGGTTCATCAAAAAGGGCGTGATAAGACAATTGCTGATTAATAAATTTGTGGTTTTGGCATATTGGGCAGGTGTGGACATTCAGACAATTAAACGTTTTTATGACGACACGAGGTAGAAATTATGCAGATATTGTTGACCAATGACGACGGTATCTACGCGCCGGGGATTGCCGCCTTAAAACATCAGATTCAGGACCTGGGGAAGATTACGGTTGTAGCGCCTGATATTGAACAGAGCGGTGTGGGGCACTCCATTACCTTCAGTCATCCCCTGCGCATCAGAGAGGTACGTTTAAACAACGAGTTTATCGGTTACGGCGTGAATGGTTCGCCCGCTGATTGTGTAAAGTTGGCTGCTCATGAAATTATGAAAAAGGGACCTGATGTAGTCATCTCAGGACTTAATATGGGGGCCAATGTGGGCATTCATATACTGTATTCGGGAACGGTAGCTGCCGCCGTTGAGGCTGCTATTATGGGATTTCCCTCGATTGCTGTTTCCTTCGAGATTACCGATCAGTATGCCGATGTGGGAGAGGCGGCAAAAGTAGCAAGAGGCGTTATAGAACGCATCATCAAACATAAATTACCCAAAGGGTCTTTGCTTAATGTGAATATTCCATCCCGACCATCCGATCAAATCAAGGGGATTAAAATAACCCGACAGTTCGCCCACGATTTTAAGGAGACCTTTGATAAGCGCATAGACCCCGGCGGGAAGGCCTATTACTGGTTAATGGGTACTGATAAATCCATCCATCGTGAGGAAGGAACGGATATTACTGCAGTCAACGATGGCTATATCTCCATTACCCCGCTTCGTTACGACCTGACAGATCACGGTCTATACAAAAAAATTGAGGAGTGGGATTGGAGTAAAGTGCCTTAGTTCTTTTTTAAAAAAATTCATCATGTTTGCCACAGCGTAAAAGAACATAATAGTCGGTTTCAATTAAAAATAAAAACTTGTAGTTTTTACTGACTCTTCCCTCAAAAACGTCGGTATAACCTTTAATAACTTCTCCCTTTGTCTTGTTAATACCTAATGAAGGGTGATAAGGATTTTTTAAGAGAAATTCCAGATTCCGATCTAACTGCTTTTGAATCGGTTTGGGCAACTTCTCATAGTCCCTTTGGAAGGTTTTAGTGGGAAAGAGTTCCATTTATTTGCTTGAAAAGGCTTTTTTCATTTCCTTTGCCGAACGGAAAGGGCCGTTCATTCTCTTTTTTTCATAACCTTCTATGGCCTCTCTGATTTTTGCTTTCCCTTGTTCTGAAAGTTCGGATTCTGATTCTGGAATTTTATCAATCAAAGTTTTAGGCTTTAACACCACTTGATTCTCCTTCATCTCCGCCTCTAAAATGTCTCCCTCTTTCACTCCTAAAACCTCCCTAAGTTCCTTAGGCAGTGTTATCTGTCCGTGTCTTAAAACTTTAATAACAGGCATTCCTAATATCTCCTTTAATAGGTGTGCTCTTCATAGGTATTTATGTAATTTAGTAATTACGTAGTTAGTATAAAGGATTGAAATATTTTGTCAATAATTTTTCTGGTTAAGGATTTTTTAAAATATCGTGAGTGCCTACCCTGCGTAGAACGTAGGTATCTCCTTCAATTTGGTAAGTAAAACGGTAGGATTTGGTTATTCTTCCTTCCCAAATTTCTCTTGGATCATTCATTTTCTTTATATTTAAAGAAGGATGCCCAGGGTTGGACAATAAAAACTCAATTTGTTTATCTATTGCCGTTTGAATTTGTTTAGGTAGCTTTCTGTAATCCCTGACAAACGGTTTTGAAAAGAAAAGGTTCATAATTTGGCCTTTTTAAGAGCCTTAATCGCATCCTTAGCATTGTCAAAGGGTCCCAATACCTCGCCTTTAGCAATAGCCTCATCTGCCTCCGCCTCTTTCTTCTGCCATTCTGGGGTATAAAAATACTCCTGGTCAGGGTGGATAACTTTAACAGGTTTTATCACCAAACCTTCTTTTTGAGTCTCTATTTCCAGGTAATCCCCAACGGAGACGTTAAATTTCTTGCGAAGCTCCTGCGGTATGGTAATTTGATAATTTTGTTTGATCCTAATTAATGGCATTTTAGTCTCCCTCATGGTTTTTTAAATTTACAAATTATAATTCTTGTAATTTATTAGTTTAATAATATTTCTAAGTCAATCCTTTGTCAAGTAAATCATGGCAAATAATTTTAAAAAACCGTAAAAAATTAGTTTTTGGAAAATCTTGATGAAAACAATTTCAAACAAGTTTATTACACACCTCTCAAGGGAGTGCAAGCGTCCCCGCCTGACATTATAATAATAGGCGGGGACGTCTGTCCTACCAATTAGAGGGGAATTATGAAAATCCCCTCTTGGGAGGGGGCTAAGGGGTGGGTGCTGCGCGGTGATTTTCTGTCTTTTAGAAAATGATAGGCGCGGTGGTTGTTCTTGCTAACGGGAATAACGAGAGACCTTGACAGGGGAATTGGTGTGGTACCTTCACACTTTATCTCTTAATGTAAAGATATTTATGGATACCACTCTTACTATTTAGTATTTATCTTGCCAATGCCCTTAAAAACTTCACGGTCACCTTCAATTTGTCTTTATCATCTTCTAATTCTTTAAGCAAATTTTTTATAATTTCCTTTAGTTCCATAATATTTCCTGCTTCATGGGTAAATTCAAAGAAATCTTTCACTTCGACCTGCAGGGCATCGGCCAATTTTGTAATGATACCAAATGAAGGAAATTGTGACCCTGTCTCTATCCTGCTCATATATTTGGGGCTTATGCCGACTTTTTCCGCCAGTTGCTCCTGAGAGAGTTTTCTGCTCGTCCTTAGTTCTCTCATCCGCATTCCAAATAATTTCAGTTCTTTCATGTTTTCCTCCTTTGGCTCTGATAATTATCTCTTTTTAAAGGAGGATTTTAAACATGCTAATAGAATGATTTATATTGACATATTCATACTAATAGGTATAGTATCGCATTCGTAAAGCAGATATTGTCCCTATTTTGCAACTCTACTGGTTGATATCAAAAAATTAATATTTTCCCATTTATCCTACTTAGAACCACGAAGCGGATCGCTTTGTCTAGACAACAATTGTTGATATTGCAGCATGAAAGACCGTCGGTTAATGTTTGCAATTAAATTCCGGGGTTGGTATCATAGTTCGCAAAATTATGTAAGGCCCTGCAGAAATTAGAAAGGAGAATTTATGAGGGAAAAATTTCTAATCTCATTAAAAATAGTGGGTATATTGGGCATTATCGTTTTGCTAATCGGATTGTTTATAGATCACCGTTTGGAAGCCAAGACTATGTTTTCTGTCCCTGTTGGTAAAGATGGTATACAGTACGAAAAAGGTGAAACCGAGGATACCTTAACATGGGGGCCAGCTGCATTTGCTGTTGCACCGGATGGAAGTTTTTGGATTGCTGATACAGTAGGCAATCGCCTCCTGAATTATGATGCTAATGGCAACATGCAAAATAAGATAAATCTAGATGATCTCGATGATCCTGTCGTTGGTGTTGGAGACCTAGAAGTAACAACATCGGGTATTTTTGTGTTAGATATTGCAGCAGTTACCCCGAAAGTAGTTCATTTATCTTTCAGTGGTACCAGACTAGAAAATTATGAAATACCAGAAAGTTTTGGGTTGGAAAACGGCCTCACAGGCATTGCGGTCGGTGAAAATAATGAAATATTAATAGAGTTGGAGAACGGAGCGCAAATTTATCAATTAGTTGATTCGCAGGGCAAAATCTCCAGAATTCATTTAGAGGGATATATCCGCAATGGTCAACAGTATACCATTCATCCAGCTAACCTAAAATATAGCGATGCCACACATGGCTCTATTGCAGTCGACAACAAGATTATTGAAACATTGGTTACACATAATTTAGGCAGTTTGCAGTTAATAAATATTAACGAAGATAATAGTTTTTA
>Ga0209323_10001580_pt1 | contig 15092 bp, 16 predicted proteins | sample Rifsed19ft2_FD_184014 | JGI IMG/M metagenome (GOLD analysis project Ga0209323, IMG submission 184014) | Soil microbial communities from Rifle, Colorado, USA - sediment 19ft 2 (version 2) | ecosystem: Environmental > Terrestrial > Deep subsurface > Rock core/Sediment | place: Rifle, Colorado...
AATATGGTGTGATATGGGATGGAAAGTTGTTCAATTTCCTTGAAGCCGGGAAAAAGAAAATTCTTAACCTCGATAATAAATCAATAATGCATATCATTAAACGTTCATGCGAGATAAAAGCAGAAGTTGTATCAAAGGATGAAAGAGAGTCAGGGTTAAGGTCAATTTTGAATTTTGGACATACAATTGGCCATGCAATAGAGACCGCTACAGGATACAGGCGATACCTCCATGGAGAGGCTGTTGCAATCGGAATGTGCCTCGAGGCTGAGCTTTCCGGCAAGCTCAAATTTATTGGCAGTGATAAAGTACGGAGAATAAAGTCCCTTGTAGAATCATATGGTCTGCCTTCAGAAATGCCTGAAGATATAGATATTAAACACATCCTTTCATCTATGGAGCTTGATAAAAAGGTTGTTGCAGGGGAGTTAAGGTTTATCCTGCCTGAAAGGATAGGAAAGGTGAAGATACATAAAGGTGTGTCAGAGAAGGTGATAAGGGAATTATTACAAACATGATTAAGGTTCCCTTTTGGCACCTTAAAAGGAAAACCGTAAAAAATGGATACATCGAAGCATATCCTTATTGTTGATGATGAGGCAGACATTGTTGAACTTGTCTCATACAATCTCAAGAAAGAAGGCTTTGGTGTGGACTCGGCCCTGGATGGTGAGACTGCCCTTGGAAAGATAAGGAAGGGCAAGTATGACCTCGTGGTCCTCGATCTGATGCTTCCCGGAATTCAGGGAATGGAACTGTGTCGAATTTTAAGAAATGATCCAAAGACAGAGGCTCTGCCTATCATTATGCTGACTGCAAAGGGGGAAGAGGTGGATAAAATACTCGGCCTTGAGATGGGAGCAGATGATTACATTGCAAAGCCCTTCAGCCCGAGAGAATTAGTGGCAAGAGTCAAGGCAGTTCTTCGAAGGTCAATGGAAAAACCTCCTGCTGAAAAGATACTGAAAGTGGGAGAACTTGTAATAGACAGAGAGAGGTATACTGTTTCTATAAAAGGAAAACCCATAAAACTTAGTGCAACAGAGTTCAAACTCCTGCTTTTTCTCGTTGAAAGAAGAGGAAAGGTATTCAATCGGCAACAGCTCCTCGATGCTGTATGGAGTGACGAAGCCTTTGTCGAGCCTAGGACAGTTGATGTTCATATTAGAAGGTTAAGGGCTCATATTGAGGAAGACCCTGCAAACCCCCGATATATTAAGACCATGCGTGGTATCGGCTATTTCTTTGACGGAAAGTAATGAAACGAGTTCTATTCAAAAGAATCTTATTCCCCTATCTTATTTTGGCGCCTCTCCTGATCATATCCCTTGAACTCTATCTCTCAAGTGTTATCAAAGATAACTATATATCAAAACTCAGGGAGAGCCTCACTATCCAGGCACATTTAATTGCTGAACAGATTCCGTCTTCTTTTACTAACAACCTTGATGATTTCTGCAGGAGATATAAAGAAAAAATAGGGGCAAGGGTGACCATTATTGATGGCTCAGGCCTTGTTTTGGGGGACTCTGATGAGCCTTCAGAGAAGATGGAAAACCACTCAAACAGACCGGAGATCAGAGATGCTTCGGTTAGTGATGTCGGGAGCTCTGTCAGGTTCAGTAAGACCATTCAGAAAGATTTAATTTATCTTGCAATAGCGATCGACAAAGGTCCAGATCAGAGATTTCTGAGACTATCTGTTCCCCTTCACGATGTTGAGTCAGCTATGAACAGGGTAAGGATGAGGATCCTCATCGCATCCCTCGTGTCCTTATTCATAGTAATTCTGATAGGGCTCATTCAGGGAAAAAGAATAACAAAGTCTATTGAGGAGATTACAGCCTTTTCAAAGGAAGGTGCTTTGGGAAGTTTCAGGAAGAGACTCTTGTTGAAAGAGAAAGATGAACTTGGAGAACTTGCCAAGAATGTAAGCGATATGGCTCTGGAGCTCAATAGGAGGTTAAAACAAAGTGAGGAAGAAAAACTCAAGATGGAAGCGATTCTCAGGAATATGTCTGACGGGCTCATGCTGGCAGATACAAAAGGGAAAATACTTTTAACCAACACTGCTGCTAAGAACTTTTTTGGTATTGAATCAGATATCGAAGGCAAGACCCTGATGGAGACACTGAGGAAGTCAGAACTTATGGAGCTTATCGAGAACGTGGTTGAAACCGGGCAAACCGTATCAAGTGAGATTGAGGTCACCCATCCAAAGGAGCTTTGTCTGATGACTACTGCAGCTCCTTTCTTAGTTAAAGAGGAAGTGTCAGGGGTAGTGCTGGCATTTCATGATATTACAAGACTCAGACAACTTGAAGATGTGAGAAAGGATTTTGTTGCGAATGTCTCTCATGAAATAAAGACACCCATTACTGCAATAAAAGGTTTTGCAGAAACACTCCTTGAAGGAGCAATTGACGACAGGGAGAATGCCCCTAAGTTTCTTGAAGCGATAAAGAACCATAGTGAACGTTTGAATTCTCTTGTGAATGATCTTCTTACCCTATCGAGGATAGAGCTCGGGGATATAAAAATACAAAAGGAGGATGTCAATCTTGATGATTTGGTGGATACAGTCTTTGCAATTTTAAGAGATAAAGTTAGAAGTGAGGGGCTCTATCTCAAAAAAGAGATATCTCCTGAGATTCTTGAGATAAAAGCAGACAGGGATCGATTGATTCAGATACTCCTTAATCTTGTGGATAACGGGATCAAGTTTACAGAAGATGGAGGAGTGACAGTAAGAGTTCAAAGTTCGGAGTTCGGGGTTCGGAGTTCGAAGAAAATAGTCTCCGAACTAAAAACTCAACACTCCGAACACGCAGATTTCGATTATATCGAAATCTGCGTCGAGGATACTGGTATAGGTATTCCCAAAAAGCATATTCCCCGTCTCGGTGAGAGATTTTATAGAGTTGACAGGGCACGTTCAAGGGAGCTCGGAGGTACTGGTCTTGGCCTTGCAATTGTCAAACACCTTGTAAAAGCTCACGGCTGGGAAATGGATATTGAAAGTACCCAGGGGCAGGGAACAAAAGTAAAAATTATTATTCCGCCCTTAACCAAAGTTTAATATCTCCTTAATATTCCTGTAACAATCAATCAGCATACTAAGTCTAAATTGTAAATGGGGTAGGTTATTTTTGCTGATTTACCATTCTATTCCTCTCTTTAAATTTAATGAAAAGGAGGTATGTGTATGAGGAGGAAGCTGAGTGTTTTTGTCTTATGTTTTTTTGCACTGCTGCTTGTAGCAGGGACGGCTATAGCTGCAGAGATCAAAGACCCGATTCTAAAAAAACTTGTAGAAAAGGGAATCCTGACCCAGGAAGAGGCAATCTCAGTAATGCAGGATATGGAAGGTGAAACAGTCAAAGAAGAGAAAAAAGTCGATGAAAAAATCGAGAAGAAAGTTTCTGAGGTTATGCCTGCCGACACAAAAGACATTAGTAAGGTAGTCCAGGCCCTTAAAGGCTGGAAATTTGGATACTTATGGTATCTCTCTTATCAGAATGGAGAATTGGGCAACACTACAGGTGGCGATGGATACAGTCAATTTGTAGTAAAACGAGGTTATTTAACAGTGCAAAAAGATCTTACGTCATGGTTTACCGGCAGGATAACCCTTGATGTGACTACAGTAAGTGATCCTGAGGATGAGCCTGAAGACAGACCGAACAATCTCGATGGATCTATAACTGCAAGGATTAAGTATATTTATGGACAGTTTAACATCCCGGACTTTGCCTTCTTTACCAAACCCTTTGTCGAGTTTGGTGTTGTCCATATGCCCTGGCTCGACTATGAAGAACATGTGAATTTCTACCGCTGTCAAGATACGATGTTCCTTGAGAGGAATGATACCTTTAATTCTGCTGACATTGGTTTAACATTTGTATCGTTGTTCGGTGGTGAGATAGATAAGGAGTATCAGGAGAAGGTGAGCCATTATTATCCTGGCCGCTACGGCAGCATGTCCTTAGGAGTTTACAACGGTGGCGGATACCATGCATCAGAAAAGAATGAGAATAAAGTTGTTGAAGGAAGGCTAACATTAAGACCTCTTCCTGACATTGTCCCTGGCCTTCAGTTCTCCTACTTAGGAATATATGGAAAAGGTAATAAGATTACCGATCCTGACTGGAGAGTAAATCTTGGATATGCAAGTTTTGAGCATGAATATGTAGTTCTGACAGGGCAATACTATGATGGTAAGGGCAACCAGAAGGGAGATGATGAGAATGACAGAGACGGTTATTCCTTCTTTGCAGAATTAAAGCCCCATAAGAAATTCAGCATCATTGGCCGCTACGATTATTTTGACCCAAATGATGATGTAAAAGAGGATGAAAATAGGAGATATATTGTAGGCATTGCCTACCACTTATATAAGCAGCACAAGAACATGATCCTTCTCGATTACGATACAGTGGATTATAAACAACCCGGCAAATCTGATGATAAAAGAATACAGCTAACACTACAGGTTGCTTATTAGTTCCCCTCAATAAAAAGCCCTGCTAACCCTCCGCCCTCCCTTCAGGGAGGGCTCTTTTTTTGTAAGGTCTGCTTTAACCCAAATAATGCATTTAAGATAATGCAGATTACTTTCCAAAAACTGTCTTCAATAGATCCGTAATCCTCGCTGCTGGATCAGTTCTGATCTTTTTTTCTTCCTGGCCTACCATGTAAAAAAGGCCGTCCATAGCCTTATTTGTTACATAATGGTCGAGATCAACTGATTCTTTACTCATAAAAGGAAGAGATTCATATTTTCCCATCATCTCTTTGTAAGAGTTTGTTACACCAACCTCATCCATACTTGATGAGATGATAGGTTTGAATGCGCTATAGATTTTGTCATGAGTCTTGCTCTTGAAAAATTCTGTTGCAGAGGTATCACCTCCATTGAGGATCTTCTTAGCATCTTCAACGGTCATCCCTTTAATTGCATCAACAAATATAGATGCTGCTTGAGGTGCTGCTTTTTCTGCTGCGCGGTTCATGCTGAGAACAAAATCATCAACTTGTTTCTGGTATCCAACCTTTCGAAGAATATCTGCGACCTTCTGGATTTTTTCTGGCATAAGTATTTTAATCACCTGATTCCCAAAATAACCGTCCACCTGTGACACATTTTTTACTGCTTTATCCGTTCCTATAGAAAGGGCTTCTTTCAGTCCTGAAATTATGGTACTCTCGTCAGGTTCTCCCGTACTTGAAGTGCCTATACTTTTCAGAAAATCATCAAATATCCCAGCATGAATATAGTTAATCGAAAAAAGAGAAATTACTAAAATCAGAAAGCATATCTTTTTCATGTAACCCTCCTTGATAGAAGAGATCACTTTAACTCAGAGGTACAATAAGCGCAACGAGCAGCCTTGATGGGAACGGCAGATAGACAATAAGGGCATTCTTTTGTCGTTGGTGCTGGTGAAGGAACTTCCTTTTCCCTCCTGAGTTTGTTGATGTTGCGAATAACAAGAAAAATTGTGAAAGCAATTATTAGGAAACTGATAACTGTATTAATGAACATACCATAGTTAATTGTAACTGCACCAGCTTTTTTAGCATCAACAAGAGAGGCATAAGGTCCAGCAATAGGTCCTTCCTTTAGAATCAAGAAAAGATTGGTAAAATCAACACTGCCCAGCAGCAGACCGATAGGCGGCATGATTACATCTTCGACCAAAGATTTGATGATTAAACCGAATGCAGCTCCGATAACGATTCCAACAGCCATGTCAATTACATTTCCCCTTATTATAAATTCTTTGAAGTCTTTAAACATTTATCCCTCCTTTCTGGATAAATAACCCATAAATGTTAATATTAATTCATTCACTTATTATATAGCATAAGGTAAAAGTTAAAAAAATCGGCTAAAATCTATTTTCTTTGTAGGACTTTTATTCAATATTTTGTAAGTATTATTTTTACATTATTTACACAAGAGCGCCTTTCAAGATTCTGCTTATCGGCTGGGTTGCAGGGCTCACCGCCAGCTTCATCAGCAAAGCCCTCCCATCCGCCTTTTCTTTTGTTTGCCCCTCCCAACCTCTCTTTGCCAAAGGAAGAAGAGGTACCTCTCTTTAGCAAAGAGGGGTGAGGGGAGATTTTTCAATGAATGAAATATTCTGGCTTCTTTCCCTCTCAAAATTGCTGTTTTATTGATCGGCTTTGTCATTGTGTTATCTCCTCTTTTTTTCTTGAATCATTATTATAGAAAGCGATATCGAATGGTTGCCCGTATATTTATGATTAAAATTAACCTTGCAAATTGAAATATAATCTTTTAAAATACAAGCATGATAAAGAGGTTATTGCAGGAGATAGTCGAAAAATCCCTGATTAAATATCCTGTTGTAGGTATACTGGGTTCACGTCAGGTCGGGAAGACAACACTCGCAAAAATGATTAAGAACAGAATGAAAAGAAAGGTTATTTATCTTGATCTGGAACTTCCTTCTGACCTGAATAAACTGCAAGACCCGGAGTTATATCTCGGCCGTTTTGAGGATACACTCGTGATCATTGATGAGATCCAGCGTATGCTCTCACTTTTCCCTCTGTTACGCGCTCTTGTTGACAGAAAGAGGACAGCAGGCAGATTTCTTATATTGGGATCAGCATCACCTGAACTAATACGGCACTCATCCGAGAGCCTGGCAGGACGCATTATATATCATGAATTGTCTCCGTTTTCACTGGCAGAGATAAATAGTGAGAGTATCCAAAAACTCTGGTTAAGAGGCGGCTATCCCAAAAGTTACCTTCTTAGGAGTAATGATGACAGTTTTACATGGCGGGAAGCCTTTATAAAAACCTACCTTGAAATGGATATCCCTCAGCTTGGAATCCGCATTCCTGCACAACACCTAAGGAGATTCTGGACAATGATTGCACACTCTCACGGGCAATTATGGAATGCAAGCAAGATAGCTGGCAGTCTTGGAGTATCCGCGCCTACTGTAAGGAGCTATCTGGACATTCTTGAGGAGACCTTTATTGTGAGGCAGATACAACCTTATCATCCTAATATAAAGAAACGGCTTATAAAGTCTCCTAAGGTTTATATTCGCGACTCAGGCCTGCTGCACACACTGCTTAATATAAGGACTATCGAGGACCTGCATGGCCACCCGTCTCTTGGCAGTTCATGGGAAGGGTTTGTTGTTGAACAGTTTTTAGGAATTCTTCCTGAGAGATGGCGGGCATATTTTTACAGAACAGGCGCAGGTGCAGAGATAGATTTAATCTTGTTTGACAGTAAGCATAAACCAGTAGCTATTGAGGTTAAATATTCCATGAGCCCGAAGGTTGATAGGGGTTTCTGGAATGCATATGAAGATCTGTCCTGTAAAAAGGGATTTGTTGTATATCCTGGTGTAGAACCTTACCCATTGGGCAAAAATGTTGTTACATTGCCTGTAAAGGACCTGGCAAAAATATTTGATTGATTGTTTTGAGATTGCTTGCTTCGAATAAGCGTCATTCCTCAACTTCGCAGCGGAATGACGCTTATTCGAAAGTGAGACTATGACTGCTTTGTGGGTGGCAGAAAACGAATTGGAATAAGTGAATATCTACTGATAATCTTTCTCTTGCTCACTGCAAGATCTTGGGAAAACAATTAGGGACACAGAGCCTGTCTATGATACTTTGTGGTTGCCAGCATCCTGATCTAATGCTTGGCGGTGTTCCTCAAGCAAAGGTCGAGGTATTGTCTTGAGCGCCGAATAAATCAGAAGAGGCAGAATTACTGCATCATCCAGATGCCCCAGTATTGGAAGGAAATCCGGGATGAGATCCACCGGCGTAGCAGCATAAGCCACTGCTGAGCCCAGCAGTATTTTTGTTATCCTTGGCGTTCTGGGGTCAGATAGAATGTTGCGACAGAGCTGAAGCTCCTTCTTAAATCTCATGAGCAATGTTCTAAACCTATTCATGGTCAAACCGATTCTCTCTCGTTGGCAATACTATCTAATATCAATATTATACTGCGACTATTTAATCGTCAGAAAAATTATCATTAAGGGAAAATTTCTCGGCGAATATCTATTGATAATCTTTCTCTTGCTCACCGCAACATTTTGGCTTATCAAATTAAATACTATGATGACTGTCCGATATACCTCTCAAAGTTATTAAGAACAAGATGAAGACGTGGGAGGTGAGATATGTAACAGAATTGTAACAAGAATGTAACATAACTGTAACAATCGATGTGGTATACAAGATAGAATGGTTTTATACATGAGAGAAAAATACAGAAGTAGATTATCAATCCTTTATTTGATCCCTTTCTTTCTCTTAGCCTTATTAGGTTGCAGGCCTTCAACTAAAGAAGGGATGGTTATCACTATTGCTGGCTCAACCTCTGTTCAGCCATTTGCTGAAAAGCTTGCTGAGGTTTATATGGGGCATCATCGTGGAGCAATCATTAATATTCAAGGAGGTGGTTCTACTGCTGGCATCAGATCAGTGAGAGGTAGTGCTGCTGATATTGGTTCGAGTTCACGTGAATTGGGGGAGGATGAAAAAGACCTCAAAGAAATCGTTATTGCCTGGGACGGGATAGCTATTATCGTTAATCCAGAAAATAAAATCCAAGACATCAGCCTGAAACAGTTAAGAGATATCTTTGCAGGGAGAATGAAATACTGGTCTGAATTGGGATGGGGACATAAACGTATACATTTCGTTACGAGAGAGGAGGGTTCAGGAACGAGAAGCGCTTTTGAGGAAATGGTTATGCACAATGTCCCTATTTCTGATGAGGCCTTAGTTGGAGACTCAAATGGTTCTGTAAGGGAGATCGTAGCTCATGATCCTAATGCTATTGGCTATATCTCCTATGGAATTGTGGACGAGCGGGTTAAGGCTTTAAAGATTGGTGGTATAGAACCAAATCTAGAGACAATCAAAAAGAAAAAATACAAACTTACCCGTCCCTTTCTTTTCGTAACCAGAGTAGAACCACAGGGGTTAGCAAAGGATTTTATAAAATTTATCTTGAGTCCTGAGGGGCAGAAGATATTAGAAAAAGAAGGATTGGTTGGAATCCGGTAGGAGACTATGAAAGAAAAATTAATTGAAAAGATTTTAATGCTTCTTGCTTTTTCCGCTATTGGAGTCCTTCTGTTAATGGCTATCTTTATCTTTAAAGAAGGCATGCCCATTATCTTTAAGGCAGGGATAAATAATTTCCTTTTCAGTACCCACTGGGCCCCCACCAAAGGTTATTTTGGAATTTTTTCCATGATTGTATCTTCTTTGTATGTAACAATAGGAGCTCTTATTATAGGAGTCCCATTAGCATTAGCCTGTGCAATTACCCTGGCAGAGTTGGCGCCACTGCGTTTAACAGTAATCTTGAAACCAACCATTGAGCTTTTAGCTGGAATACCTTCTGTTGTATATGGTTTTTTGGGGGTTGTTCTTTTAGTGCCTTTAATCAGGGATTACTTAGGAGGTCCCGGGCTTTCACTTCTGGCCGCCTCTATGATACTGGCCATTATGATCTTACCCACTATTACCAGCATTTCCATTGATGCTATCCAGGCGGTTCCTTACAGTTATAAAGAAGGCTCCCTCGCTTTAGGGGCAACTCATTTGCAAACCATCCGCATGGTTATTCTAAAAGCTGCCCGCTCAGGAATTATTACTGCTATTATTCTTGGGATGGGCCGAGCCATCGGAGAAACCATGGCTGTAATCATGGTAGCCGGCAACGCCCTGAAACTTCCCAGTTCTCCATTAAGTCCGGTTCGCCCTTTAACAAGCAATATAGCTTTAGAAATGGGCTATGCAGCAGGAGACCATCGGGCAGCCCTCTTTGCCACGGGCATTGTTTTGTTTGTTTTTATTATGGTCTTTAATGTATTGGCCAACATTATTACAAAGAGATGGCAACAAGAATAAATCCTCTGATTTCACAACGTGTAGTAAAGGTACAGCTCTGGGGTCTTACTGGTTTTACCATAGCGATATTGTTTTTCATTGTCTGCTTTGTCTCCATCAAAGGGCTGCCACAGATAACTCTGGATTTTCTAACAACTAATCCGGGAGATATGGGCCGTTCCGGAGGAATCTTTTCTACCATAATGAGTACTCTGTATCTTATTTTTATTGCCCTCATGATTGCTGTGCCCCTTGGAATTGGTGCAGCTATCTATCTGACTGAATATACCAGGGAGAGTCGGATTACCTACATCATCCGTTTTGGAACCGAATGCCTGGCCGGTATTCCCTCTATTATTTTGGGTCTCTTTGGTTTTGCCTTCTTTGTGATGGCCCTTCACTTAGGTTGGTCCATCCTCTCGGGAGGCATGACCATGTCTATCATGCTTCTGCCCACGATTATTCGAACGAGTGAGGAGTCCATAAAAGCTGTGCCCTATGCGCTGAGGGAAGTGTGTTTTTCTTTAGGGGTAACTAAATGGCAGACTGTGACCAGAGTGGTTTTACCCACTGCCCTTCCGGGAATTGTTACTGGTGTGGTCTTAAGCATCGGCAGATGTATCGGAGAAACAGCAGTGGTTCTTTTTACTGCTGGTTCTTCGCTAAGGCTTCCTCAATCATTTTTCGATTCCGGACGAACAATGGCTGTCCATTTTTATATTCTGGCCAGGGAGGGGATATCTATGCCCAATGCCTATGGTACAGCAACTATTTTAATCTTTTCCATCCTTTTTATTAATCTCTGTGCTTACTATCTCATGCGTCAGTTTCTCAAAAAATATGCTATATTTGGGTAAATCATGTCTGCTAAGGTTATTGTTAAAGACCTGAACTTCTCTTATAACCATCAAAGGGTGCTGTCCTCTATTAATCTAACGGTTGAGGCCAATAGCATTCTCGGGATCATGGGGCCTGCCAAGAGCGGCAAGACAACCCTCCTGAGAGTTTTTAACCGTCTGTGTGATCTTATTCCCAATATTCATATTGAGGGAGAAGTTTTTCTTGATGAAGAGAACATTTTGCGACCTGATATAGACGTAGATAAATTGAGAAAAAGGGTGGGGATGGTATTTGACAAACCCGTTCCCCTACCGCGTTCCATATTTGAAAATCTGGCCTTCGGCCCAAAGCTTCATGGCATAAAAGACAAGAATAGGTTAGAGGAGTTAGTCGAGAAAAGCCTTAGGTTAGCCATTCTCTGGGATGAGGTTAAGGACCGGCTTCATGAATCGGCATTAAAGTTGTCTGGAGGGCAACAGCAGCGTCTGTGCATTGCAAGGACATTAGCTATGGAATCAGAGGTTATCCTTTTAGATGAACCCACTTATGGGCTTGATCCTGTATCTACATTGAAGATAGAGGAGGCATTACAGAGCTTAAAAAGAAACTATACCATTGTCCTTGTTAGCAACAATACCTGGCAGGTCGCCAGGACCTCTGACAATGTGGCTTTCCTTCTCATGGGTGAGCTAGTAGAGTACGGGAGCACGCATGGAGTCTTTACTGTTCCCAAAGATAAGCGTACTGATGATTATATTTCAGGAAGATTTGGCTGATTTTGGATAGAGGGCTTTGAATAAAATCACTATAGAAAACATGAATCTGTTTTATGGAGATTTTCATTGTTTAAAGGACAACACTTTCTCTATAGAAGAAAAGAAGATCACCGCCCTCATCGGCCCTTCTGGATGTGGAAAGTCAACCCTCCTGAGGTGTCTGAATCGTATGAATGACTTCATTGAAGGCGTAAGGATTGACGGAAAGGTGCTGATTGACGGAAGAGATATTTACAGCCCTGACATCAACCTCATCCAGCTCAGAAAGGAAGTGGGTATGGTTTTCCAGAGGCCAAATCCTTTCCCCCTTTCTGTCTATGATAACGTTGCCTATGGACCAAAGGTTCATGGCTTATTCAAGACACCCAAAGGTGTCTTAGAAACTGCAGTAGCCAAATCACTCTCGGCTGTGGGTCTCTGGGAGGAACTAAAAGACAGGCTTGATGTATTAGCCACAAATTTAACCCTGGAGCAACAACAGCGCCTCTGTATCGCTCGGCTTCTTGCTGTAGAACCAGCTATTCTTCTTATGGATGAGCCCTGTTCAGCCTTAGACCCTTATGCTACCCTGAAGATCGAAGAACTCTTTTTGCGTTTGAAAGAAAATTATACAATTGTTATTGTTACACATAATATGCAACAGGCTGCAAGGGTATCTGACCTTACTGCCTTTATGTATATTGGAGAACTGATAGAGTTTGGAAATACAGACACCATATTTGTTAATCCTCGGAATAAACTTACAGAAGAGTATATTACAGGAAGGTTTGGGTAATGGCTGTTTTTGATGAAGAGTTAAAAGCCCTTAGAGAGATGGTTTTAAAACTTTGCAGTATGGTTGAGTGTGCCATACGCGATTCTGTGAGGGCCATTGACGAGAGGAATAGTGATCTTGCAAAAGAAGTCATCAAAAGGGACCATATGATAAATGCCCTCGAAGTGAAAGTAGATGAGGAATGTATAAGACTCATTGCCCTCAGACAACCTGTGGCTAAAGACCTGAGATTTATAACAACTGCAATGAAGATAACGACTGACCTCGAGAGGATGGGTGACCTTGCTGTCAATATTGCTGAAAGGGCAATCGAGTTAAACGAAGAGCATCTATTTAAACCCTATGTCAACATACCCCTGATGGCAGAGATTACACAGGGCATGGTGAGAGACTCTATCGATGCCTTTGTGAGAGGGTGCACAAATATACCTTATGATGTCATAAACAAAGATGATGAAGTAGATGATCTTACAGTGAAGAACTTCAATGAACTTCTAAGATATATGATTCGTGACCCGAAGATTATACCCATTGCCATAAAGAGAACCTATGTTGCGAAATATCTTGAAAGGATTGCAGACCATGCAACCAATATTGCAGAGATGGTCATTTATATGTGCAAGGGGAAAATAATCAGGCACATGGAAAGCCCAGGACCGTAGGGAGAGTGTGACGAATGGCTATTTTTGATGAAGAGTTGAGAGTACTGAAAGATAGAGTTCTGAAAATCGGCTCTCTTATCGAGGCAGCAATACAGGATTCTGTGAAGTCTCTTGTTGAAAGGGACAGTAATCTTGCAAGAAAGGTTATTGAAAGGGATCACCAGATCAATGCCCTTGATGTGGAGATTGATGAAGAGTGCATAAGGCTTATTGCTTTAAGACAACCGAAGGCAAGAGATTTGAGGTTCATAACAATAGCAATGAAGATAACGACAGACCTTGAAAGGATCGGAGACCTTGCTGAGAACATTGCTGAAAGGGCAATCGAGATAAACGAAGAGCCTCAGTTAAAACCCTATATAGATATACCGCGCATGGCAGAGATTGCTCAGGAGATGGTAAGAGAATCTCTTGATGCTTTCGTGATGGGATGTTCGAGCCTTCCCTATGAAGTAATAAAGAGAGATGACGAGGTGGACAATCTAAATGCCCAGGTTTTTAATGAGCTACTCTTTTACATGATACAGGATCCCAACACTGTAACACGAGCAATAAAAATCAACTACGTCTCGAAATATCTTGAACGTATTGCAGACCATGCAACCAATATTGCCGAAATGGTTATCTATATGTGTGAAGGAAAGATCATAAGGCATACAAAGATTTAACTCACTCAATTCATAAATTTTAAATCAATGACGGATGCAGTATTTTCGCTCATTCTCGTCTCGATAAGATCGGGACTCTCTATGAGTCGTAGACCGAGGTTTTTGCCTCTCTATATTGGGAAATTCTCAATGGACTAATTGGGTTTTACTCTCTCCTTCGGAAATAATAGATTGGATGATATTACCCCTGACTTCACTTATTCCTTCTGCGAGGGCGTTGCTCAATCCCTTTGCAAGGCTTAAGAAACTCTGGTCATCGAGCCTTACCCGTTTTGAAATGCTGCTACGATAAAGTTCTCTGGCATCAGGCGAAAGCAGGTCAACATCCATGACCAATTCGCCGAATGAGTCTTTTCCTTCATCATACCTTTCAAATCTTTTTAAATTTACTGTGAGTGAATAAAAACCTTTGGGTACTGTATTGGATATCCTGACCTCTTGAAAAATCTCTGTTGAAGAGAGGGAATCCTTAAAGCCCACTCTCACGATCTCATTCGGTGATGCATCCCACTTTGAATACTTTGAAATTTTAAGCTGGTAAGGTGATTCTCTATAGGCGATGTATGGTTGTGTGAGATACCTTGGTGCATGTACAACAACAGTGACAGAGTTATCGATTTTCTCATTCACTGCCTTTGTATCGATGGGCACATAAATGCTGTAAATCTTTGTCTCCGGCATAGAGCAGGCGAAGAGAAGAAAGAAGGAAACAATGATCATGAGACCTTTTTGCATATTACTCTCCTTTACCTTCTTTATAAAAGAAACTCCAAGGTTTGGTCTTTACCTCTTGCAGAAAAATCTGCAGCTCCTCGGTTGTTTTCGACATACTGTTAATGAGATCATCAAGATTCTGTGACTGAAGGTCAACAGCCCTGTCTATGGATTGTGATGTTTTATCTATTGACTTTGCAGCTTTCTCAATGGTCTTAATTGTATCTCCTGCCCTGTCAAGGTCTTCCCTTGCCTTTTTGATAAGGTGTGTGACATCACCTTTGTTGCCTCGCACAAGTTCCTCAACCTCATTAAGAACAAGTTCAAGCTTCTTTGTGGTGTTCTTAAGAGACGAGGCAATCATCTCCAGTTGGGAAGAGCCGGTGACGATTGCCTTATTTGTGTTTCCAAGGAGCTTTTCGATCTCTTCAACGTTTTTGGGACTGAATATCCTTGATATATCTTTGAGCAGGCCGTCAAGGGACTGTGATATGCCTTCAAGTTTTTTCATGAGTAGACTGAACTGGACGAGCTCCTCAGAAGGGATAACACTCCCGAGCTCTATCCTCTCATCAAACGTGTTAGCTACAGAAAGGAGGAGATAGATATCTCCAACAAAACCGACCTGTGTTATGTAAGCCTTCGTCCCTTTGTAGAGAGGTGTTCCCCTTTTTATACCAATCTCTATGATTACTGGCTCGCCAGGTTCTTTTGGTGCTTTTATGTCAAGGACCCTTCCCATCCT
>Ga0209323_10001582_pt1 | contig 15077 bp, 11 predicted proteins | sample Rifsed19ft2_FD_184014 | JGI IMG/M metagenome (GOLD analysis project Ga0209323, IMG submission 184014) | Soil microbial communities from Rifle, Colorado, USA - sediment 19ft 2 (version 2) | ecosystem: Environmental > Terrestrial > Deep subsurface > Rock core/Sediment | place: Rifle, Colorado...
CACGAATTACCGAATGCTCTCATAGGCCAAATCCCGAGTTTCCCGCACTCCCTGCGCTGCGGTGAAACTCACGCAAGAAGGAGCGTCTATGCTCGTCGTCCACGTTCACGTCCGCGTCAAGCCCGATCAGGTTGAGACTTTCAAAGCCGCGACGATCGAGAACGCGCGCGACAGTGTCCGAGAGCCAGGCATCGCCCGATTCGACGTGATCCAACAGGCAGACGATCCGGCGCGCTTCATCCTGGTCGAGGTGTATCGCACGCCCGACGATCCGGCGCGGCACAAGCAGACGGCGCACTACGCCCAATGGCGCGATGTGGTCGAGCCGATGATGGTCGAGCCGCGCAGCAGCGTGAAGTTCGCCAACGTGTTTCCCGACGATCGCGGCTGGGGGTAACTATTGACTACCGATCCACGAAGTCACACGAAGGAGCACGAAGAGCTTCGTGTTTATTCGTGGCGATTCGTGGATCACTTCTTCCGAAAGGATATTCACTCGCATGGACTTGAACGTGACCGAAGTGCAATCCCTGTGTGAAAGAATCATTGGTAACCTGGAGGGCGTCATCGTCGGGAAGCGCCGGGCAGTGGAGCTGACGATCATCGGCCTGCTGTGCCGGGGGCACATCCTGATCGAAGACGTGCCCGGCGTCGGGAAAACGATCCTGGCGCGCAGCCTGGCGCAATCGCTGGGGTGCACATTCAATCGAATTCAATTCACGCCCGATCTGCTACCGAGCGACGTGACCGGGACTTCCATCTTCAATCAGCTGACGCGCCAGTTCGAGTTCCGCCCCGGGCCGATCATCGGGCAAATCATCCTGGCCGACGAAATCAACCGCGCCACGCCCAAGACGCAATCCGCGCTGCTCGAGGCGATGGAAGAACACCAGATCACTATCGACGGAGTGGCTCACGCGCTGCCCGAGCCGTTCATGGTGATCGGCACGCAGAACCCAATCGAATACGAAGGGACGTTCCCTCTGCCTGAAGCCCAATTGGATCGGTTTCTGTTGCGGATCGGCCTGGGCTACCTCTCGAAAACAGAAGAAATCCGCATGGTGAAGAATCAGCAATTCGAGCACCCGATTCAGTCGCTGAAGGCTATCGTGTCACAAGACGAGGTGCTGGCGGCGCAGCGATCCATCAAAAGTGTGTATGTGTCGCCCGCCGTGGAACAGTACGTCGTGGACATCACCTTCGCCACGCGAGAGAACGAGAATATCTATCTCGGCTCAAGCCCTCGGGGCAGCCTGGGCCTATACCGGGCCGGCCAGGCGCAAGCCGCGCTGCGCGGCCGCGATTACGTGCTGCCGGATGACATTAAGACCCTGGTTGAGCCTATCCTGGCGCATCGCGTCATCGTGAACCCGGCCGCGCGCCTGAAGAAGCTGACCGGGCCGCAAGTGGTTCAAGGCATTCTTGATACTCTCCCACTGCCCGATAGCCAGCCGACACACAAGACCCGATGACCACCCTACGCAACGTACTTCGCCGCGCAGGCCGCCTCTCGCGCCTGTGGCGCATCGCTCGCACCGGCCACACGACGATTATCGAGGTCCGCCAGCGCTCTCTCGTCGTCGTCTTCGCGCTAGTGCTGGCGTGGAACCTCATTCGGCCTACGTGGCTCGCGCTGTCGATCATTGTCATGTTGGGCAGCCTGCTGTTGATCAACTTCCTCTGGGTGCGCGCGATGGCCGCCAACGTCACGAGCGAGCGCGCCCTGCGTTACGCCGCCGTCCAGGTCGGCGACACGCTCGAAGAATCGATCCGGCTTCACGATGCGTCGCGGCTGCCGGTGGTATCGGCCGAGTTCATCGATCAGTCTAACGTCCCCGGCTACACGGCGACGAGCGTATTCACCGTGGGCGGGCAGCGTTCTGACAGCCGGGCGGTTCAGGCCACCTGCACACAGCGCGGCGTCTTCACGCTCGGCCCGTGGGAACTACGGATGGCCGACCCGTTTGGCATCTTCCAGGTGCGGCAGTTCTACAATCAGCGCACCGAGGTTCTGGTCTATCCACCGCTCGCCGTGCTGCCGCCGCACGTGCTGCTCCGTCGAAACCAGATGGGCGATCTCCATCCGCTGCGACAGCCGCTATCGGCGGAAACGATCAGCGTCACCACCACTCGGCCCTACCTGGCCGGCGATCCACTGCGCCGGGTGCACTGGCGCACGACAGCCCGGCACAACGATCTCTTCGTCAAAGCCTTCGATCCGGAAGCGTCGTCTTCGGTCTGGCTGATTCCAGACCTGGATGCTGCGGTGCATATCGGGCAAGGGAGCGAGTCGTCGTTTGAGACGATGGTTATTCTGCTCTCCTCGCTCGCGTTCCATCTGCTCAACGAACGGCTGGCCGTGGGCCTGATGGCCGACCCCAACACGACAGGGGCCGTGTTGCCCCAGGCAGGTGCGCCGCATTTCTGGACCATCCTGCGCGCGCTCACCCCGCTTCAGCCCATTCCCGGGCAATCACTGACCCACACACTGACGCTGGCGCGCTCGCTGGTGTCCGCACGGGACTCGATCATCGTCGTCACACCGGCTATCACTCTCGATTGGATTGACGCGCTCAAGCCGCTCATCGGGAGCCAGCGCTATTCCGGCGTCGAGGTGATTCTGCTCGACCCGGCCTCGTTCGGCGCAGCCGACGACGCGAAGGCATTCTCGGCGTGGCTCGCCGAACAGGGTGTATCGACCAGCGTCGTGCGTCGCGACGAGGTGCGGCCGATCCAGGGCGCGTACGGTGAGATTCGCCGATGGGAGTTTAAGACGCTGGGCACGGGCCGCGTGATCGTGCGGCAGACACCCAGACAGGCTGAGCCTCTCATGAAGAAGAGTGCATGATCGCATCACTGACCCGACCGATCTGGCTGCGCCTGAAGCGAAACTGGATGTCCATCGCGCTGGTCGCGATCGTCCTCCTCAGCCTGGCCTCCAGCCTGGGCGAGGCTCGATGGTGCAGCGACTGCTTTCCGTTTGCCGCGAACACCCTATTGGGCGCTCTCTACGGCGTGGCGCTCGCCAGCTCGCGCTTCCACGGGCGAACGGCGGCGGCCCACAACTTGCTGATGTCGATCGCGGTGACGATCGTGGTCATCGGGCGCATCCTGCCCGCCCCACAGGTATGGTCGTATGTGCCGGTGACCCAATCGCTCTGGATCATGAACCTGCGTATTCTGAGCCTGTTCGATCAAATCGGCAGGGGCGTCCTGACGAATGTCCTGATCGGCTGGCTCGTCTGGAATGCAAGTGTCTGGCTGATCTGGTGCGTGGCGCGACGCCGGGAAGCGCTGCCGGGGCTGCTGCCGTTCGCGGCGATGCTCGCGCTGAATACCCTCATGAATGGGCGGGATACCAACCTCCCATTGGACTTCATCGCCTGCGCCGTGTTGTTACTCGCGCGAACGCATTTCACAGGAACGATCCACGACTGGAACAGGCGTCGGGTAGGCTATCCCGATCTCATTGCGGAGTATTGGGTCATCAGCACAGTGACCATCGGGGTGGTCGTCGTCGCGTTGGCCTGGTTCAGCACACCCGGTTTTCAGCGCAGCCTTAACGACCTGCTGGCCGCGCTCCGGCAGCCGCCTCCGGGAGCCGGTGATCGACCCGGCAGCCAGTCCACTTTGATCGAGACGGCACCCAACGTTCAGATTCCCGATCTGGAACTGATCGGCGGGCCTCTCTCGGAATCCGAAGCGACGGTGATGTGGGTGCAGGTGAGCGATCCGCCGCCGACTCTGAATGAGCAAGGCCTTACGGTGGCGCCTGCGCGCACGCACTATTGGCGCAGCGCCGTCTTCTCCGAATACGATGGCACGGGCTGGAAACTCGCGGTGGCCGGTGAGAACGAATTCACTTTTGAACCTCCGGCAACGGCTCCGCCCGGCCGCTACACGCTTCGGCAAGAATACGAAATCGTGGCGCAGCACGCCGACGATTTGTTTGCCGTCAACACACCGGTCACCGCCACCGAGGGCGCGGCGGTGCGCTGGCTCGCGCCGAATGGGGATGCCGTGCTGCGAGGAACGCCTTCGACCTACGCGGTCACGTCGTGGGCGACGAACGTGGCGGCTTCGCAACTCATTTCGGACTCGACCGACTATCCTGCGGAGATTCGCAACACCTATCTGCAACTGCCCGACACGCTTCCGGCCCGCGTCCGCGATCTGGCCGATCGGGTCACGTCCGGCGCGGGCACGCCCTACGATAAAGCCATTCGCCTTCAGGACTATTTGCGTCTGGCCTACCCCTATCGGCTGGACGTGCCGCCGCCGCCCCCCGGCGTGGATGCCGTGGACTACTTCCTGTTCGACGCGCCGGGTGGGTTCTGCACGTACTACGCCTCGGCAATGGTCGTGATGCTGCGCATGGAGGGTGTCCCGGCCCGCGTCGCCGCCGGTTTTGCGATGGGTGAATACGATTCGAGCCGGCAGGCTTATCGCGTTCCGGCCTCGTCGATGCACGCCTGGGTGGAAGTGTATTTCCCTGACTATGGCTGGATCGAGTTTGAACCAACCGCGGCGCAAGCGGTGTTCGACTACCGCGCCGCAGATACCTCAGTCGTCGCCCCACCACCCGCGCCGCCCAGCGCAACGTCCAGCGTACCCACTGCCCTCAGCCTCGTCTTTCTGGCAGCAGCCCTGATCGGCGTGTACGTGCTGGCGCGCGTGGCGATTGGATACGTGCCACTGTTCAGCCTAGGCCGGCATGATCACGGCAAGCAGTCGCACACGCTGTACTGGCAAGTGCGCAAAGATCTCTCACGCATTGGATTCGGCGCGCGGGCCAACGTCACACCCGGCGAATTCCTGTCTGCCTCTGCCGGGAGACTGGCCGAGCGGAAACGACTGCGTGATGCTCTTCAGGCCATCACGGCGCTGTACATCAAGGCCACGTTCACTTCCAATCCCCCGACGAAAGCCGATGTCCAGACCTCGCGCACGATGTGGCGGCAGGCGTGGCGAGATCGGCTTGGCTTGCGGCTTCGAATGATGTCGGCCCGCGCTCTCAAGCGCTGAACAAGGCCTAACCTCTCGCCGTCGCTTCGTGAAAGGCGCGCACCATTTCAGCCGCCGTGGTATATCGATGATCCGGCTGCTTGGCGAGCGAAGTGATGATGACGCGCTCGACTTCTTCCGGGAGGTCCGGGTTGAGCGCGCGCGGCGGCATGAGCGGGCTTTGGATGTGCATCAGCATCACGGCCATCGGCTTGTCGGCCTTGAAGGGCACGCGCCCGGTCGCCATCTGATACACCATCACGCCCAGCGCGTAAAGGTCCGATCGCCCATCCACTTTTTGACCCAGGCCCTGTTCGGGAGACATGTACGTGGGCGTGCCCACGGCCAACCCGATCTTGGTCAGCTTGACCGAACCGGTCACGAGTTTGGCGACGCCGAAATCGGTGAGCAGGTAGTTGCCGTGCGCATCGACGAGCACGTTCGGCGGCTTCACGTCGCGATGCACCACGCCCAGCGTGTGCGCATGATCGAGCGCGCCGCCGATCTGCGTCACCGCCCGGCGAATGACCTCGATCGGCAGCGGGCCGCCCTGCAAGTGATGCGCCAGCGTGCCGGTTTCGACGAACGGCATCACCATGTACGAGTAGCCGTCAGCCTGGCCGTAATCGAGGAGGGGCAGAATGTGCGGATGGCTGAGCCGGGAGATGACGAGCACCTCTTGCCGGAATCGACCGGCAAATTCCGGATCGAGGGCCAACTGCCGGGGAAGAATTTTCATCGCCACCACGCGGGCGGCCGAGGGATCGTAGGCACGATATACGCATCCCATGCCGCCTTTGCCCAACGAAGCGGCGATCTGATACGGGCCAATCTGCCGGCCCGTCAAGTCTTCCACAACGCTCATGCGGTTATCGATCGGTTTCGTCCGCCGGCCACAGCCCGGCGACGATCAGCATCAGCGAGATCGCCAGCAGCACCAAGCCGATCGCCTGTCCGGGGAATAGAGCCTGCGGCACGCCGGTATTCGGCAGCGTATTCGGCGGGCGTATTGTCGGCTCGACATCCGTGGGGGCCGGCCCACCGGAGCCAGGCGTCGGCGCAAGCGTCGGCGTGGTATTCGATCCACCGGTGGACGCGGCGGACGTGGGCAAAGGCGTCTGTCGCGGCGGTTGGAACAGCGTCGGAGCCGGCGTTGGCAACGGCGTCTGCCTCGGCGGCTCGAACAGCGTCGGAGTCGGCGTCACGACCTGAACCGAGTACAGCATCATATCGGGGATTTGGAAACTGACGCCCGGATAGGCGCTGGTCACCACATCCAGGCTGCCCGACTCGTATCCTTCCTTCTCAAACACGAGCGAGAAACCATCGTGGACAGTTGGGTCGTAACACACCAGGATGTTGTACTCGCCGTCGGGCGATGTCTCGACCCGTGCGCCAAACGAGGTCGTGACGCGGACGCCGCCCAGCAGCGCGCCGGTCTCGGCATCGGCAACCAGTCCGTTGAACACAGTGTCCAGGCAGCCAACCGTCGGCGACACCTGCGCGATCGCCCCCGTCGTCGGCGTGATTCCTGGACGCTGACCATCGCTGACCGAGAAGCCCAAGAACTGCGAGACCGCCTGTCCGAGCGGCCCGCGATCGTAAGCCACGATCAGCATTAGCGACAGCGGCAGCAAGAGCAGGCCGGCGATCAACGCGACGACCTTCTTGCGCTGAACGTGACGCCGATACAACTCGCCCGGCGTCAGCCGATCCCCGCGCAATACTTGACCTGGGGCAGCCATAGGCGCGCTCCTTTACCTCACCCCAACCCCCCGGCCCCCTTCCCCTCTCCCAGTGGGAGAGGGGAAGGGGGTGGGATGAGGTCACTCCTTCTCGCCGTACTTCGCCAGCGTGGCGGCCTGCTTGATCCACGACGCGGGATCGACGCGCCGCCACTTGGGTGCATTGAGTATACTCCGAATGTCGTCGGGCGTGGCCTCGGCCAGTTCCGCGAAACTGTTGATGCCGGCTTTGTGCAGCAGCCATTCCGTCTTGGGGCCGATGCCCTTGATCGCCGTCAGATCGTCGGGATGGTTGCGGACGTACAATTCGTAGCGGCGGCGCACGAACTTGATATCGGATTCCAGAGCCGCGCGCACTTTCTGGGCTTCGGCCAGGCGAGCCTCGTACTCTTTCCGCAGCGCCGCCTCGCGCCGATCGTGCTCCTGCTGCACGTCCGCCAGCCGCGCCGAGTGCTCCGCGATCAGCGCCGCGATCCGCTCATCGCGATCCTTGATCGCGGCTTCGCGTTCTCGCAGCGCAGCCGCCTCACGGCTTTCATTTTCCGCGCGCACTTCGGCCAGGCGCGCTTCATGCTGTTGCTGCATCGAGGCGAGATACCCGTCCCGATCTTTCTGCGCCGCTGCCAATCGGTCTTCGTACTCGGCGCGCAGCCGCGCCTCGCGCGCTTCCAACTGCTCGCGCAACGTCTGCTCGCGCGCATCGTACGCGGCCCGCACTTCGCCCAGACGCTGCTCGTATTCATGCAGGCGGGCCGCTTCGCGCTTCTCGTACTCGTCGCGCAGCGAGGCGAAGAACGCCTCGCCCGGCACGCGCGTCGATGCGGCCTGATCGTCGCCCTGCGCCCGAAGTGCGTTCAATCGCGTGTCGAGCTGCGTGCGCAGGTCCGCCAGCTGCCGCTCCAACTGCGATCGCACCGTCGCGACCGCGCCGTCCGCCTGCGTGCGCACCGCCGCTTCGCGCCGATCGAACTCGGCTTTCAGCGCAACCTCGCGCTCGGCCAGGCGCGCCTGCGCCTGCCGATCCCGTTCGGCCAAGTCCGCCAGGTGCTGGCGATCGCGCTCCTCCAGCTGCGTCCGCAATGACGCCAGTTCGGCTTCGCGTTTCTCCAGCATCTCTTTGAGCGTCGTCGTCGCGGCATCCGCTTGCGCTTCAGCCGCCGCTGCACTCGCGTCCGGCCCGAACATCGCCGCACGAGTCTTCCAGAAAGCCAGGTCCACGCGCCACTCGATGATCCAGCCGGCCAGGAATCCCAAGACCGCACCGAAGATAATAGCGACAAGCGTTGAACCGTCCATGCGAAGTCCTCCTTCGTTTTCTGGACCTTAGAGCCTGTCTGAAAAGCCCTGATTATTAACCACCAAGTCACCAAGACACCAAGAGTCTCAAGGCTTTCTTTGTGCCTCGGTGGTGAGTCTAAGACAGTTTCGGCTCTTCCAGGTTCGGCGGGAAATTCTCACCGCGAAGACGCCAAGAGCGCAAAGCCTTTGAAATTCTTGGCGTCCTTCGCGCCTTTGCGGTTCCATTCCCGGCAAAGTCGGGAGAGCCACAGTCTCTTAAGAAGTACGCTTACTGCTCCTGGTGATTGTTCACATCTCACCACGGGCACAGAGGCACGCAGACAGCGGCCCTTTGAAACCTGTGTGTATCCGTGCCTCCGTGGTTCGCTGAGGTGTGTGTAATCACAAGATTACTCCTCTTGGCGCGGAGTGTCTTCAGGTTTCGACGGCAGCCACACCGCGCACCGGAACCCGACTTCCGGAGCGGTCGCGGTTCGATTGCCGCCGACCCGGCTGGCGCATCGCGCATTCCAGTAGCGCGACGCGTACGACCCGCCGCGCAGCACGGCAACCGCGCCCGAAGCCGGGCCGGTGGGATCTTTCAACACGTTGGATCGCGCATAATAGTCGGCGCGATACCAGTCGGTGACCCACTCCATCACGTTGCCGGCCATATCGGCGCAGCCGTAGGGGCTGTCGCCCGCCGGGCCGTACGCGCCGACCGGCGTGGTCTCGCCCACTCCGCCTTCCTGCGCGTTGCACTTGCGGCTATCCCACCGATTGCCCCACGGATAGATTCGCCCATCGGCACCGCGCGCGGCCTTCTCCCACTGCGCCTCGGTCGGCAGGCGGTACGGCTTACCGGTGATTTCGGCCAGCCAGCGGCAATAGGCTGCAGCATCCCACCAAGATACGTTCACCACCGGATGATTCTCTTTGTCATCGGGCGGCCGGCCGCCGAGCCAGTGTTCAGGCGAGCGACGGCCCGTGGCTTGCACAAAGGCGGCGTATTCGGCATTGCTCACCGGGCAGCGGCCGATCCAGTATTCCGATAGCTCGACCGTGCGTTGCGGTTGCTCTGCCGGCTGCGCAAGTTTATCGTGATCGTCACTGCCTCGAAGGAAGGGGCCGGCCTGCACGTACACCATGTCGGGTTCTAGCGAGAAGTGCGCGCGCAGTTTGACCGGCACTTCGGCCACGCCCGCGCTCGACTGGACACGCACGACCTGGCGGTACTGTCCGGTCTTCAGGCTGCCGGTGGACAGGCGCAGCGTCTGCGTTTCATCGGTGCGACATCGAAACGATGCCGGCTCGATGGTCAGCCAGTTCGCTTCGAGCATGACCGCGCCGTACAACACACCGGCTCCGGTGTTCGACACTGTCAGGTCGATCTGCCGGCGCGCGTGCGGCTCGGCCAGATCGACGTTGCCCAGATCGACGTGTAGCGGCTCGACGTGCAGGCGCGGCGGCAGCACGTTCATGTTCATGCCCAATACGGCATTGCCCCCATTGCTCTCTACCACTAACGCCCAGGCATGATCGACCTCGCCGGGTGGAAGCGGTTGCGTATCGGCGCTGACCGCGATCTCGGTGCTCGCGCCGGCGGGCACGTTAAACTGAGCCGGCGACGCCGCCAGCCACGGCACGCGGCAGAGCACACGCCCCATCAAAATGCCTTGCCCATCGTTATTCACCTGGAACACCCGTTGAACCGTCTCGCCCTGCCCCACCGATCCAAAATCCAGCACAGAGGCATCCACGTGCAACGCCGATGGCAGAATCTCCACACTCGCCGGCAAGAACTGATTCTGGCCTGTGCTGCGAATCTCGACGGCTTCGGGCGATTCGATCCGGCCGGCGGGTAGACCGCTCAGGTCCGGCTCCAGGGTCAACGAGACACTTTGGCCGGCCAGGCATCCCAGCCACTCGGTCTTCACTTTCAGCCACGGCAGATGGCTGATCGCCCGGCAAAACAGGAAGCCGCGCCCGCGATTCGTGATGGTCAGCGTGACGGGCGATCCGGTTTCGCCGATGCCGAGCGTGCCCAATTCGAGACGATCCGGCTCGACCCGCATCATCGGGGGCGGCGCGCCCAGCGTTTCGAGAAACTCTTCCAATCCGGCGTTGCGAGTGAACTCATCACCGCTTTGAATCTGGCGCACGATAATCTCAGCGCGCGCCCGGATCACGTCCAGCTCGTCGGCCGGGCCGTGTTGAAAAGCCTCGCGCAAGCGCGCCACGCCATCGCGCAGCCAGTCGGTGATGTAGCCTTTTGAGAAGTGCTCGACGGCGCGATCCCAATGGGCGTCGCACGCCGCCGGCAGGGTGGTCGGATCGACAATCGTCTGGCCGGGAGCCAGCGTGTAGGGCACGAGGCGGATCGTGCGCGGCAGTGCCGAAAAACCTATCGTCGATGCCTGCGAGTGGAAAACGACTGGCGTCGGGCCGGGCGCTTCGTTCGGAACGGCCTCCACGAGCGTCTCACTTTCCTGCAGGCGATTCAGGTCAGCGATGAATGCATCCACATTCTGATACCGATCGCCGGGGTCCTTCGCCATGGCTTGGAAAATGATGGTGTCGATGCCGGGTGACAGGCTCGGGTTGAGGTCGCTGGCGATCGGGATCGGATCGTTGATGTGCCGCAGCATGACCGACGCGCCGGTTTCGCCTTCATACGGCAGGCGGCCGGTGACCATCTGGAAGAACATCGCGCCTAGTGAATAGATGTCGCCGCGCGCGTCGCTGGACCGACCCAGCCCTTGTTCGGGCGGCATGTAGTTGGGCGTCCCGGCGATCGCCCCGGTGGCGGTGTAGCGCGGGCCACCTAACATGCGCGCGATGCCGAAGTCGGTCAGTATCACGCGGCCCGTCCGATCGATGAGAACGTTGGGCGGCTTGATGTCTCGATGCACCATGCCGCGCGCGTGCGCGTACGACAGCGCCGACGCGACATCGCTCGCAATCCGAATGGCTTCTTTGAGCGGCATGATCCCATGTTTGCCGGCGAGCGCCTGCAACTGCGTGTCCAGCGTGCCGCCGTCGACGTACTCCATCACGATGTAGTAATACACGCCGTCTTCGGCTTCAAAGTCGTATATCTGGATGATGTTCGGATGCCGCAGCTGCGCGGCGGTGGTCGCCTCTCGCTGGAAACGCTCGCGGAAGTTTCGATCCTCGGCGAGATAAGAGTGCAGGAGCTTGATGGCGACCGGCAGATCGAGGGTGGGATGATGCGCTCGGTACACCGTCGCCGTAGCCCCGCGCCCGATGCGTTCGTCGATGCGATATTTGCCGAGCGTGCTGCCGATGAGCGAATCCATGGACTGCCTGATCGGCCTGTGGGTTCATCGTTCCGAGGTTTTCAGATAGGCTCTCAGAGACTGCCTTGAAACTCACCACCAAGTCACCAAGACGCCAAGCCTCTCCAAGTTTTCTTGGTGTTTCTTTGTGTCGCTTGCCCCCTTCAGGGGGTGGAGCCTTGGTGGTTACTGTAGCGGCCTTTTCAGACAGCCTCTAAGCGAGAGACGGCGGCTGGTCTGCGCTGGCTGGCTCGGCCGATAGCGCTTCGGGCAGCGTCGGCGGCTCCGTGGCTTTCAGCGGCGGCAGGTCGTCGAGGCTGCGCAGGCCGAAGTGCTGCAAGAAGGCAAACGTCGTGCCGTACTGAATCGGCCGGCCCGCCGTCTCCAACCGCCCGACTTCTTCAATCAGGCCCTTGCTCAAGAGCGTCTGGATCACGCCATCGCAGTTGACGCCACGGATCATCTCGATTTCAGGCCGGGTGACCGGCTGCTGATAGGCGATGATGGCGAGTGTTTCCAGCGCGGGCTTGGACAGCCGTGTCGTCAGCGCCAGACCCAGGAACTTCTCGATAAACGGAGCACATTCCGGGCGCGTGGTTAATTGCACCTTGTCGCCGCGCCGCTGCAGCATCAGGCCACGCGCCGCGCCGTTGTTCGAGACTTGTCTCAGTTCGGCCAGCGTCTCCTCGACCTGCTCCACGCTCACATCCAGCGCCTCCGCCAACCGGCCGACCGGCACCGGCTCGCTGGACACGAACAGCAGGCTCTCGATCATCGCCGCCAACGGCAGCGGCAGCACCTCGGATGCGGGTTCGCTGATTTCCTGGGACATGGCTCCTGCAAGGGCAATCACGGGCTTGGGACGAAATGATTATAGCATGTCGAAGGATCGGAGTACAATTGGCGCGATCTTCCTAGATTCACACATGGTGCGGCGTCTGCCGCAACCCATTTCTGATCCACGAACACACGCCTGCGGCGGGTGCACTACAGCCCCCGTAGCGAAGCGGAGTGGGGGTGCTCCCGTCTCCACGAATAGCACGCATAAGTTGTCGTTCTTCCTCGCAGTTGTCTACTGCATCCCTTGTGAAGCCGAGTATTAGAAATGAGCCTCGTTCAAACGATGCGCTTTGACATCAGTAGCCTCGAGCCTGTCTCTCGCTCAGCGAACATTGATACGGCCTTGTTACACACTGCGGTGGGAAAGGATCGTATTCTTGTCTCAACACATTCAAGGCTGTGCCGGTTGAATGGGACCCGATCAGCGAGGAGGGCCATCCAGATAATACAGACACTATGACGAATGACTGCCGTACTGCACGAAGTGCCCGCCGTTCCGAAGAAGGACATCTTATCCAAACAGAATCGAGTTCAGCTTCATCGCCAGGTTCACGTTGTGATGTCTGCACTTATCCTGCGGATATCCTTCAACGTAGGGCCAAGGAGGTCCCTTACAATGAAAAAGACAATCCTCGCAATCGTGGTGCTGGCACTCGTTTTTGCCCAGACGGCCACTGCTTTCGCCTACAATCTCGAGGCTCCCAACTACGTCAAGACCTACGAGAAGTGCGGCAGTTTTTTGGGCATGAAGTTCTGCGTCCGAGCTACGATCGACAACAAGGGAGTAGTCCGGGTTGGTCTCAAACTGCCACTCGCGCCCTGGGTCGAAACAACCGTCAAGAAGAATGACTGTTATACCCTCGCGGGATGGGGTCTATGCGTGGAGAACTTCAAGTCTTCGGGCAAGGCGAACCCTCCCCAATGGAAGGTGTCCTTCGATTGGTACCTGAAAGCCAAAATCCCCTTGGTTGGAACCAAGAAGACAAGCACATTCCATGTCGAGTTGACCTTCCCATAAAATCGCCGCTCCTGTAACCTCAGAGGTGAAACCGGCCACATGCGACGCACTTTAGAAGTGCGTCGCACGTTTCTGCACCTGTGACCGCACCTGAGCCAAATCGGACTGTAGTACAATCCAGCGGGTGTGATTGGTTCGCAATCTGAAACGGCATGGGCAAGCCGGATAGAGAGCGTTTGGCAATTGCCTCACGCCTATCGCCCGACGATGAATCGTCGGGCTAATCAAGAAAAGCCGGATAAATCCGGCTGAAGCGGCAAATAGCCTGCTTCAGCAGGCTTCGCTTTTTCAGCCCGGTGATTCATCACCGGGCATTGCCCACGAATTGCCGAATGCTCTCACAGTCTCTAAGTTTTGCGTGTCCCGTACAGAGTGAAACGTAAAACGTAAGGGAGGAGACCGGGTGAGTAACTCCATGACGCTAACGATCGACGGGCAGATGGTGACGGTTCCGGCGGGGACGACGATCCACAAGGCCGCGCAGCAAATCGGCATCGATGTGCCGACCATCTGCTATCACGACGCCTGCACGTCGAACGCGCTGTGCCGCGTGTGCGTGGTCGAGGTGGCGGGCGCGCGCCTGCTGGCTCCGGCGTGCATCGCGAAGGTGGCCGAGGGGATGAAGGTGCGCACTCGCTCCGAGCGTGTCGATCGCAGCCGGCGCACGATCCTGGAGATGCTGGGCTCGGCGGTCGATTTGTCGGATGCGCCGGCGATTCAGGAAATGGCGGTGGAGTATCGCGCCGACTCCGATCGCTTCGCCGACGGCGAACGGCGTGCTTCGCCGGTGCTCGACGACAACCCGATGTACGTTCGCGATTATTCCAAGTGCATCCTGTGCTGGCGCTGCGTGCAGGTGTGCGCCGAGGATGCGCAATACACGTTTGCGATCAACTTCGCGGGGCGCGGCTTCGAGACCTCGATCGGCACGTTTTTCGACAAGCCGATGCCGGAGACGACGTGCGTGTTCTGCGGGCAGTGCGTCGGCGTGTGCCCGACCGGCGCGCTCAAGCCGAAGCGCGAGTGGCTGTTGGAGCAAGGCAGGGCGTTGGATGAGGTTCTGCAAGAAACGCGCGTAGTGCGGAGGAAGAGGAGAAGGAGTTAGAGGAAGAGTATGAGAGTGTGGAAGTAATGAAGATGGCAGGCGAGAACCAGACGTGATTGGATCAAGCGTCTTGCCTGTGCTCCTGGGGCTGGCCTCGGCGGCCTGCTGGGGCGCAGCTGATTTCAGCGGCGGGCTGGCGAGTAAACGAGCCAGCATTTATGGCGTGGTGATCGTCTCGCAAGTCGTCGGCGTCGCCCTGCTGATCGGATTGGCGCTGGCGTTCTCTGAAAGAGTGCCGCCACCGGATCACCTGCTATGGGGAGCAATCGCGGGGCTGTGCGGGTCGGCGGGATTGATGGCGTTGTATCGCGCACTCGCGTTGGGGCGAATGGGCATCGCCGCGCCGGTGTCGGCGGTCGTCACAGCGGCTGTCCCTGTGATGGTCGGCGCGCTCATCGAAGGCTGGCCGGGCACGCTTCAAGTGGCTGGTTTCGGAATGGCCTTGTTCGGTGTGTGGTTCATCTCGCGAACGGAGGATGCGGCGCTTGCCGTGCGAGACCTCGGCCTGCCGCTGCTCGCCGGATTGGGCTTTGGATTCTTCCTGGTTTTCATCGATCGGGCGGGCGACGCATCAGTGCTATGGCCGCTGGTTGCGGCGAGGTTTGCATCGTTGGGTGTTGTTCTCACGATGACTGCGTTCTCGCGCCGCCCCTGGTTGCCCAAGAGGAACCTCTGGCCGCTGATCGCGCTTGCCGGTGTCCTGGATGCGGGAGGTAATGCGTTCTTTGCGCTGGCCGCGCAGATGGGCCGGCTGGACATGGCTGCCGTGTTGTCGTCTCTGTATCCGG
>Ga0209323_10001588_pt1 | contig 15048 bp, 9 predicted proteins | sample Rifsed19ft2_FD_184014 | JGI IMG/M metagenome (GOLD analysis project Ga0209323, IMG submission 184014) | Soil microbial communities from Rifle, Colorado, USA - sediment 19ft 2 (version 2) | ecosystem: Environmental > Terrestrial > Deep subsurface > Rock core/Sediment | place: Rifle, Colorado...
TATGCGGATAAGTCAAGCCAATTATCTGACAAACAGACATAAAGTGGGAAATCAGTTCCCCCCTTTAGAAAAGGGGGGCGAGGGGGGATTTGAGTGGGGGCATTTGAAAGGAGAAGCCATGAGTAAGTTTCGTATTATAGTGATTTGCATTCTGATGATTACAGTCACAGCCTGCGGCAGTCCTGAGCAGAAAAAGGCCAAACACATGGAGCGGGGCTTAAAGTATTACAACGACGGGAAGTACAATGAGGCAATTATTGAATATAAGAACGTAGTCCAGATATCCCCTGAGGATAGTGAAGGACATTACCGTCTCGGCCTTGCACTAATCAGATCCGGAAGGATACAGGACATTTCTAATGCCTACAAAGAATTCAGCCAGGCAGTTGAAATCGCCCCTGATATCATGGACGCACAGATCCAGATTGGCAACATCCTGATCCTGTCAAGAGAATATTCAAAGGCTAAAGAAAAGGGTGAGCTGGTATTAAAGAAAGAACCTGATAATGTAGACGCACACCTGCTCCTTGGAAATGCCTTTGCCGGCCTTAAGAAGGAAGGGGATGCGATACGTGAGATTAAAAAGGCCATTGAACTTGACCCAAGACGTGTAACATCATATCTCAATCTCGGCGGTATATACGCAGCCCGGCAAAACTTAAATGACGCTGAAAAGGTTTACAAAGAGGCCATATCAATAGATAACAAGTCAATACAGGCACGTTTAGCCCTTGCCAATCTGTATTATCTGAAAAAAGATATGACTGCGGCTGAGGAGGGATATAAAGAGGCCATCGGCATTGACCCTAAGAATCTCAGCCTTCACATAACACTTGGGAGATTCTACTCCTCTCAGAAGAGATATAAAGAGGCAGAGGCAAAATATATTGAGGCAGGGAGTGTTGCCACTGAAAACCCATTGCCCCAGATAATACTTGGGGACTTCTATCTGTCGCAGAAAAGAGATGATGATGCTGCAGCGGCATATCAAAAGGGTGATGAGATCAAACCTGATGAACTGACTGCAAAAAAGAGGCTCGCATCTTTCTATCTGTCAAAGTCAAAGATTGATGAGTCATTGAAATATGTGGACAAGATACTTGAAAAGAACTCAAACGACATAGAAGGACACTCTCTGAGGGGGAGAATCTTTCTTGCCAAATTAAAGGTATCTGAGGCAATTTCGGAATTCCAGAAGGTATTAAAGGATGAACCCGGACGCTCTGATGTCCGGTACTTTCTCGCCCTGGCTCACATGCAGGCAGGCGACTTGCAGTTGTCCAAGAACGAACTGACAGAGGTACTAAAGACAGCACCGAATTCAACAGATACACGGGCAAGCCTCGCAGAGGTCTATCTCAGACTACATTCATATGATGAGGCCGTCAGTGAGGCAAAGAAGGTCCTTGCAATCCAGCCGGAAAATCAAAAGGCAAAGAGAATACTCGGAGATGCATATGTCGGGAAGAGGGATATAGGAAACGCTTTATCACAATATAAGGAGATGGTGCGTCTTTCACCAGATGACCCCCTGGCCCGCTTCAGGCTTGGGATGATCTACAAGGCTCAAAAAAGAAATAATGATGCCCTGCCAGAGTTTGAGAAGGCCATTTCGCTGAATCCCCGGTTTATTCAGCCCCTTGCACTCATCATGGGGATAATGATTGAACAGGGCGGCGCAGATAAGGCCATAGAGAGGGCAAATAAACAATTAGCTGTTACATCAAATAACCCGCTGATCTACAATCTGATCGGAAAGGCATACCTGGTAAAGAAGGATGACAAGAAGGCAGAGGAATACTTCAGCAAATCTATTGAAATGGATAAAAACACGTTAGTCTCATATATGGACCTGGGGGCGCTGTATGCACGAAGCAAGACCTATGACAAGGCAATAGCCAGATTTGAAGAGGCCATTAAGGTGAATCCAAATTACCTTCAGCCCTATATGCTCATAGGGATACTATATGATTCGCAGAAAAACCATGACAAGGCAAAGGAATATTACGAAAAGGCATTAAAGATTGACCCGAAGTTCGCCCCCGCAGCAAACAACCTCGCATGGATTTATGCAGAGCATGGCGGAAACATAGACGTTGCATTAGACCTTGCACAAAGGGCGAAGGAGAAACTTCCGGAAGACCCGGGTGTCTCTGATACACTCGGCTGGATTTACTATAAGAAGGGGGCATACCTGAAGGCGATATCTCTGTTAAAAGACAGCAGTGAAAAGCTGCAGGATAATCCTACGGTACGCTTTCACCTCGGGATGGCCTACTATAAGAATGGGAATAAAGAGCTGGCAAAAAGGGAGCTTGATGCTGCCCTGAAGATTAATCACAAATTTGATGAGGCAGAGGAAGCAAGAAAGACCCTCGCGAGCTTGAGAAAATAAATATTGAGTGAGCGGCACCTAATTTCCCCCTTTGAAAAAGGGGGATTAAGGGGGATTTTTAGTAACTCTATTTCTTTCTTCTTTTGATCACCCCAAGCGCCAACAGCCCTGAGCCAAGTAGAAGCAGGGTTGAAGGTTCAGGGACTTGACGTCTTGATTCAGCGTCGTGAGAAAATGGGGCAAATTGCGTCTGATCAATGTCTCCATTTGAACGGATCTTAGTATTATAGAGATCAAAATGAATATCATAACCCTGCATTAAACTTGACAGATCAACATCAAAATTAACGTAGTACATCCAGCCGTTGCCTACTGATCCATCCTGAGTATTGTATATCTGCATCTTCTTAGTCTCGTCAAACTTGAACTCAAACTCCGCAAAATATGTCTTGAATATAGAATGAGTTGGTAAATCGCCTTTATCCCATCCTTGCGAAGATACTATTGACTCAAGAGGTGGAACACCATAAACCATATCCCCTGTTACCGCAACAGTGCTGTCTCCATCACCAGGATACCCATCAGTAGTAATCCGGTCACTAATTAAGTCAAATGTACCGTAAATACCGCCAGGTGGCACTACCTTAGGCATCAATGCTGCTGAGATATAATATAAATCACTCACTTTATTATATTTATCTTCAATAAGAAAGGCAGAAAGGGTAAATTCATTACTCGTTGTGACGATGGTCTCCGTTACGGTGTCATAATACCCTCCTTCTATATCAAGCTGAAGGGTTGGAGTAGCTATCGAATAACCGGTAAGACCCAATACAAGACTCACTGAAAATATCAGGCCAATCAGGAAGTTATTAATCCAGCGTCTTTCCGGCTGGCTGTTAAATTTTTCTCTTATAATGCTGATATTAGTCATTGTTGTCCCTCCTGATTATAACCATCACAATTTATGGTGATCTGGGCCATATAGTAAGCCTTTTAACTCATGTTCTTCTTGTTCCTTATTACAATGCAAAGAGAATACCACTATGAATTAATATAGCACTAAGACTTGTAACAACCTGATAATATTGAATAATTTTGACATTCTTAATTTCCAGTTAAAGGCTTGTGTATGCTAATCGCAGAGACTGTCAAATCTTATGGCACTTATTCTGGGTATTTGACGGATAAATTTGTGACTAAAACATATTTCTATGTAATAATATATTTATTTATCAATGAGTTGCATCAAATAGCATGCTGTCAAAATTCCTGTCACTTAAGATATGCTTATGTCTCATTCTTATGGTTCTATAAGTACCCTGACAAAGCTTGATGGTCCTTTATCCGGAGTTATAAAGAGCAGGGTTTCCCATTTTTGCGGAACCATAGACATCTCGTGAGGAACCTTCAGAAAGACCTCAATCAGCCGGCTCCTTCCGGCCTCAATCTCCACATTATCTATATCCAGCAAAATCCATCCAGGATCAGGCAGCCAGTCATAAGATGGTGTGGGGCTATGCAGAATCTGCCGTTGAATCTCCCCTTTTGGAGTGCCGGGACGAATTGTATAGGTATGAGAAATAGTGTCATTGTTATAAATCTCAAAAACTCCCTTACTGCTGACAGATTGGAAAGAGAGGTTTAGTTTGGCAGGACTGATTCCCATAGAACCTGCCGGCCTTTCAGTGATAGATTTATTGCTTTCTGTCTCAATGAGAAAACGGGGATAGACGGCTAAGGCGATCGTTTCGCTAATTTCTACATCAGTCTTTACCTCAAGGGCTATAACCCACTTCTGATTGTAATAGGCATCTTTGCCAGGTATCTCAATATACATATTTGTAAATCCAATTTCACCACCTGCCACTGTAATCTTCTTATTATCTTCAAACTTGAACCAACCAGTCTCCGGCATTTCAATATATCCATCAGGCCAGGACATGCCGATTTGAGATGGGAGAATGGCCTTAACTGTATAAGTATTTGAATGACCATCTTTGTTGTGGATACTCAAAGGCACTGAGAGCGTGACCTTTTTCCCAACAGAAACATCCCTGAATAAAAAGGTGGCTGGCTGGACGGCAAGGCCCGAGGCTAACAGACCAGACGGTGAAAGAAGAAGGACAAGGACGACTAGAAAGATAATACAGGAAAAACGGTTAGTGAAAATCTGATAATGAAGACTATTGATTTGTAACCTCCAGGGCTACCTCTGTTCCTTTTATCTTGTCTCCATCAAGGTCAAATGCCTTGTATGAACCTGGCAAAACAGTATATTTGCCGTCCCCTGCTACCCCCTTGAGAAGATCAAAGTCAATGGTAATATCTTTCTCTCCATCATCGAAACCCTTTGCGTTGATGATACTTAACGCAAGTGTATCTCCATCGTTGTGCACACTCATTATAGTCCCATCGCCGGATAAAGCGCCATTTAAGGCCACTGAACTGTCAGGGTTCTCATTTATATCCCCGGCGGGCCGCACAGTAGAATGGTCATAGTCCACCTTTAATGAAATCCCACCGATCGGGGAAGGGGGTGGGGTGGTCTCGATAACCTTTATCCTCAGGGTGCTTTTTGATGGTGCGGGATTAGTGTGTGGAGTGTCAGTGCCGGCTCCGCAACCTATTAAAATGAAAGTGGTCACTATTGCTAAAATATTCGACAGATTCTTCATCTGAAAGTATCCTTGAGTCCCCCTCCCTATAACTCCCTCCCCTCAAGAGAGGGGATTAAGGGAAAGGGAACTATGTTTTGTTATCATATCAGGGCAGTGGAAGGATGACAAGCCCCAGTGCCGCCCGCAGAAGGATCAGAGCATCAGCCACATTTATGACCCCGTCAGGATTTGGCACTCTATTCCCTTCAGAATCCTTTTGAAGCGGTGCGACATCCATTATCCCTGAATCTAATCCGAGGGAATCAGGTGTTCCTGCCCCCGAAGAAACCTGTAAAACCACAAAAGCATCTGCAATATCCACAATGCCGTCACCATTAATATCACCACCGGACCTATTTACCGCTACCCTCTCTGTATAAACATAGCCATCCTGATCTGTCAGGGTAATGGCAATTGTATTGATACCCGGCGCCAGATCAACATCTCTGGCAAAATCGCCCTCATCATCAACTGGCACATGAATCCCATTTATCGAAACTGTTTCGCCTTCCGAAGCAATATTCACCTTGCCGCTCACATTAACAGAAGGGCGTGAAAAGACCATACCACTGAAAGGATAGGTTAGAGAAAATGGCCTTACGGTCTCGGGTTTATCTACTATTACGGTCATACTGGCTGAACTGGAACCTTCTCCATCGTCACTTACTGTCAGGGTAATGGTATATTCTTCTTTCGTAGTGTCAAATCTGTGAAATGTGTTTAGCCCCCCCGTATACTTAGTCCCGTCGCCGAAATCCCATGAAATGGAGTGGCTGTCATTTATTCCGGGATCTATAAACTGTCCAGATAAAATGACATCATCTCCGGCGACAACCCTTTGATTGAACCCGGCAAAAACCAGTGGTGCCTCGTTAGTCACATTTACAATTATCTTAGCCGAATGACTTACACCATAGGTATCTGTTACTGTCAGGGTAACTGTGTATGCACCTTCATTAACAAAGGTATGACTGACCCGGGGATTAATACCCTCCACATCATTACTCTTGTCCCCAAAGCTCCAGTGGAAAAACAGGGGATCACCGTCAGGATCATATGAACCACTTCCATTGAATAACACCTCTTCTCCTTCACCTGGATTCGGGTCTGACATTACGGAGATGGAGGCCAGTGGCGAACGGTCTCCGTAATAAAACAGCCTGCCATCGCCATTGCCGATAATGAGATCTTTCACGCCATCACCATTCCAGTCAACCACGAAAGGAGATGCGTTGTTGCCGGCATCAATATCCAGTTTGGTTTCTGATGAGCCGGCCTGCATAGGAACAGGGTTTTCAAATGTTTCTTTTCCGTCAGCATTCAGCCCCTGATTTAAATAAAGTAAGACAAGGCCGTCAGATGTCCCAACTATGATATCCTTTCTCCCATCCCCGTCCCAGTCTGTTACCACAAATGGCGAGACCCGGCCATTTTGTTTCAGAGATAAAATAGGAACAAACGTTTGTTCAGGGGGGGATAATACAGGAGCTTTATCAGAACCTGTGTTCATAAATAAGTAAATATTCCCTGCCCCGTCTCCGACCACCAAATCCTTCTTCCTGTCCCCGTCCCAGTCAACAACAAGCGGCCTGGCATAACCATTTTGCATTGTAGCCACTATTTCTCCACCATTTATGTCGGGAATACCGTCACTACCTGTATTTTTGAAGAATAATACGTTCCCATCAAGGGTTCCGATCAGGAGATCTTTTTCCCAGTCATTATCCCAGTCCACCACAAAGGGGGCAAGGAAGTTGTCAGCACCCATAAGGGGAGTCCCTTCTGTAAATATAGGAGAGGTATCTGTCCCTGAATTTGTATAGAGTATAAGGTCACCCCTGCTGTTTCCGAGCAGGAGGTCTTTACGCCCATCATCATCCCAATCAACTACGGTGGGTACAGATGCGTCACCCACATCAATCGGCACTCCTCCGGACATAAGCTGAACTACTTCTCTGTAATCAGGTTGCATAAGAGTTTTCATCTGTACAGCCTCATTTGTAACTTCAACACCAAGTCTTGTCTTTGAAATGTTCCTGGGCGGGATTACTTCGACAAGAGTATAAGAATCTTCGTAGCGGGAGTCTTCGTATCCCTGGTAAGATAGGCGGAGGATGTACTTGCCTGTCTCTAATTTACGGATCAAGAGGCCACTTTCCGCTTCTGTGGTACCCTGGAACTGCCCGTGATATCCCCAGTTTCCGCCAAGAAAGACGTCTGCGCCCGGCGGATCTGAGATTACGACTAAATCACCTTTGGTTGGGGTATGATCAGCGTCATTCGGAAGGCCCTCATACTCTATCTCTGCGCCATCCGAATAACCGTCGTTGTCGCTGTCTGGATTGTCAGGCTCTGTGTGGTGGACATCTCTCTCCATCCCGTCCGAGAGTCCATCTCCATCTGTATCTACAAATTCGATGGAGACATGGACATAGATCTTCTTTTCAGACGATGCATACCCCTGCCCTGACAGAAGTGATAGTATAAGGATCAAAAACCCAATAAAAGCCAAAACTTTTGGCCTCATATATTATCCCCGATGGCTTCATTTGAAAATCGCTTTTATAATCCACTGTTCTTGGTTTACTGCACTATATCCACCCTGACAAATGCCTTCTCCCCACTATCTGACTCCACCCATAGGAATGTCTCCCATGGTCCAGTGGCAGAAGGTTTATAAGGAAGCCGGGCAGTGAGGGATACTTCCTGTACGCCATCCTGTTTAATGGCGAACTCTTTATGACTCATGTCTATCCAGTTGACATCAGGCACATCCCTGTAACCCGGAGTAAGACCAGTCTGCCGTACCGAAGATGTCTCAGCAGGAACGCCTATCAGGAGTTTATACTTATGCCCTTTACCCTCGTTGTTATAGATTCTCACTTTACCTTTTTCAGCAGCCTTAAGGGTCAGGGAGGACGGCTCCACACCTATCTTCCCCCATGGCCTCACCCCCGTGCCCGTCCGGGACTCTGTCTCAATCTCAAAAGGAAGATACGCCGCCAGTGCAAAGACCTCTCCAGTCGCCGGCTGCCCCTCTACAGCTACTGTCACGGCCCAATGCTGGTTATAATATCGCGGGGCTTCCGGTAGCTTCAAAGAGAGATTGACTTCTCCAACACCTTGTGGCTCAATGACCACCTCATTCCTGTCAAAGGAGAGAAAATCAGGGTCTGGGATCTCCTGGTAACCCACCATCCATCGTCCGCTTCCTCCCTCTGATGGTCTCCGTACAGAAATACGGTAGGTCACGGATCTATCGAGACTGTTATAGACTTTAATGGAAATCCCAGTCTCTTTGTGAAGATCATAGACCTTATTTAAGGGGACCTTCTGAAGAAGGAGCCCCCCGGGCTCTACAGTTAATCCACCCCCTCTTGCCATATGGGGTACAATAAAGAGGAGTATGGTCAGAAAACCAACAAGGTTACACTTTAAGCCAGGCAGACAATCCTTCGAGATTTTCATACGTTACGGCACCGTCGCGCCAATCGTAATCACAATGGATTGTGCGGTCACCACAGTCGTCGAGGTCGGGGCCGTGAACTGTAGCCAGAGGTCTACAGAACTGCTTGCCGGGACACTATTACCTGTTGTGGAAAATGCCCCAAAAACTGTAAGAGACGCTGTCTGGGAAGTAGTCGTTATGACATCATTTACTCCAAAATCAGTTGATGTCGGGGCATCAGTTGCCCCCACAAAGAGCCCCTTCATCACATAACCATCAGACCCTGCAGTAGAACCTGCCGTCCAGCCAGGTGGATTTGATAGCATTAACGTGAAGCTTTCAGTGACATTTCCACTATTGTTAACAGTAATATCACTGGCCTCGGACATCTGCACAGTTTGTCCCGCTGCTATAGTTCCGATATCCCAGCTCGTACCTGAAAGACTTACTGAGACATTCTGAATCGTTACAGTGACTGTCACGTTACCGGAGGATGCGGCATATACATCATAAGGAGCCCATGACGTAAAAATAAACACAATGGCACACAGGGAGATAATAGATAATGTCTTTTTCATATTGATCCTTTCCATAGTAATCCCTCCTCTTTTTGCTTCATGGCGGCATGGCCCCCACAGTAACTACAATGCGCTGACTTTCGCTCGCAGTGCTTTCAGTTGGCGCCTTAAACTGGAGCCATAATGACCTCGCATCACCTGCCGGAACACTAGTCCCATTCTGGCCAGTCACAGCGATGTTTGCAAAGTCAGTAGATGTTGCACTCTTCGGTAATGACGATAGTATCACATCGTCACTACTCCCAGTATTAAAATGCGCTTCTTCGATTAACATATCAGTACTTGCAGAAAATATGCCACTCATCACAAATGTGTCTACCCCGTTTCCATCTACCGCGGAGGCTGCTGCCCATGAACCAGGGTCCGATATTTGCAAGGTATATGTCTCCGCTATATTGCCTATGTTCTGTACGACAAACCTGTTGGCCTGGGTCATTGTCTTCGTGGTACCGGCCACGGCAGACCCTATGGCCCATGATCTTGTCAATACCTCTATGCTCCAGTTATTTAATATTGCAGTATTGCCTGGCAAATTGTCGATGACATTGAGAGCCCAGGTTCCCACGGCGCTTTCTCCTGTATAACTATTTAGAGAACCCACCGTAGGTGTCTGGGTGTCAAACCATGTCTCAAATGTGCTGGAACTGTTCCCGTTATAGAGGATCACGGGGGTACCATTGGGAGAGGTCAGGGTAATTTTATAGTTGCAGCAAAATGGACCAGACTTCGAAATGTTTGCGTAGACATGTATTCCTGAGATAATTAGCTCCTCAAGTATCTGAATCTGGCTCGTGACCCCTGAACCCCCTGCAGGAATATTTTTAGGGATATCCACAGAGGCATAGGCAGCACTCTTTGGGGAGACTGAGACACCGAGAAGCGAAGATGCCGGGGTAAAGACAAGGGAGTATTTTTGTGGGGCCTTAACTGGAACGGCGAATCCATACACCTCCACAGTCCATGTCCCTGCAGCAATTGTACCGCTTACTTCAACCTGCTCGATATTATTCCTGTGATCCTCTGTCGTCCTGACAGCCGGCAGGGATTGATTAGGGGGATCAGGGTCTAATGTCCATGGATAGTGTCTCTGCCCACTCGGGTCTCTGACGATCAGGTCTAAATCATTGACAAGAGTAATGGCAGCGGCATTTGCCGCCGCTTCGTCGTCCCAAACGAGCGTCACCCTGACCGACGTGGTCCCAGCCGGGACATCAAGATAAAAAAAATTGGATGTCTGATGTCCCACCTCATCCTCTGCCACACTCCCTAACCTTAGGAGATCTATGGCATTCTTCACATCAATCTTCCCGTACCCATAAGAAAAATCAGGACCTGTGTTGACAAGGTCCTGGGCTCCATGAACCAGCAGGGCCTTCACGGTAGAGGGAAGAGGGTCGGCTCCTCCGTGAAGACTTCGGTAATCCTCAATGATCAAGGCCGCTGCACCGGAAACAGCAGGGACAGCCATTGAAGTCCCACTCATTACGGCATAGGTATCTGATGGAATGGTAGATTTAATCCCCTCATCGCCACCAACCTCGTCTCCAGGGGCAACCAACTCCGGTTTTATCCTTCCGTCATCCACCGGGCCCCAGCCACTGTAGTCGGTCATTGTGCTGTTGTCTGAATTAATCGCCCCTACAGTAATCACATTCTTGGCGGTAGCCGGGGGGGGGATGTTCGCGTAGTATGGATATGGGGGACCTGGCCCAAGGTTAGGACAATCATTATCCCATCTCTCATTGCCTGCTGAAAAGATGATGCTAATCCTTTTACCATAAAGTCCTGTCACGATTTTATCGTAAGAGGACGCATCGTATGCGTAACTCCCATAGTCAGTGCAATTAGAAGACGTTATACTGGATCCCCAGGAGTTATTGGAGATCTCAATCCCGTAGGTATTGATGGCCCCATTGTGGGCCGACGCAGGAGAGTTGAGAAAGTCATAAGAAAACATATGGACACCGGGCGCAATACCCTTCCACTGGCCGGATACGCCTCCCAAAGCGGCGCTTCTAGTCCCGTCCCCGCCCAATGTCCCTGCCACATGGGTAGGATGATTACTCCTTATTCCTGCATTATCTACCTTAGTGACTCTGCTGAGGGTTCCAAAGTCATCATGGGTGCCATCGACATCCCCGACATCCCACTGTCCCACATCCACACCAGCGCCACTTAAATTATAAGGTACGTTCTGTACTATACTGGCCCCGGTATTGGAACGCGAGCCATCGTTATGAGGAACAGGGGGCGGCGGCACTTCCTCAATCCACTGGACCATATCCTCCTGGGCGATCTTCATCATCTTGCCCACTTCCACGGCAATTTCAAAATAGTGGAGATCAGGCTCATCTCTAAGGATGGTCACCCCTAATATTTCCAGGGTCGCCTTCACCTCTTCCACTGTAACATCCTTGAAGTATGTTACTCGCAGCAAGATCTGTCCATCAGGCCACCTCGCCCATGGGGCTTCCACTCTCTCCTTGAGGCCCGGGGATATCTTATCCCCGGGTTCTATGGGGCCTATCCAGCGGATATATGACATGGATTCTTTGACAATCAGGGCCTCTCCTGAGATCGAGACCAGCCAGCTATTCTCCGGAATGTAATCCAGCAGGACTATCCCGGACTTCTCTATCATCTTTTTCTCTTTTTTATCAGGTATATGATGAAGTTGGATCAGACCATGGATCCGTTTTACACCTCTTCTCATTTGATCGATCTTTTCCACTTTGGCCGCATCTGTAGCAATTTCTCCTGGAATAAACTTTCTCGCTTTAAGATGGACCTCCTTAGCATCGGCTATAGGGCTCATCAAATAGAAAAGAATAATGAGGGTACCGGCGATTTTTTTCATCTATTGAATACAAAAGGGCCTGGCGATCGTAGATCACTCAAGCCCCTGGATTTGAACTATCCTAAAAGTGGTTCTATTCCCGTATGCCTTTAAACATTTTTCTTCCCAATGCAGCCAATCCCACCAGACCGGTCCCGAGAAGAATCAAAGAGGAAGGTTCAGGAACAGGATTAGTGGAATTACCCACGGGACTAACAGGCCCTAACAGGGATCCACCGTCAGTGTTAATTCCATCCGTATCAGCCCATCCTGTCACAGTTCCATATCCGTAAGTACTGTAGAGATTAAATGTCTGCGGCTGACCATCTATGGAGGCATCCCAATATGGGTCACTGGTATCAGAACAGGCTGTACCACACTGCCACCCGAATCCACCTGCATCTCTGTAAAATACCCACCCGTCAGGTGAGGTATATCCCGTAATAGAAGAGTCTACGTTCGGAGCGATAACGTGAAATGAAGTAAAATAAGTCGGGTCACCGGGACTCCCAGGTACATGGGAAACAGCGTATTGATACAGATTGATGCTGTCATCATATTTCTCATCAATAGTTAGATAATTCCAATCCTCCGTCGCAGTTATTACAAGAGCTTCTGCGCTCCTGATCGGAAGCCATAGAAGCGATAGGCCAATGGCTAACGTAACTATTCCAAGATACTTTTTCATTTTTTCACCCCTCCCACGTAAGTTCCGCCCTAACAGACCCAAGCCCACCAGACCTACACCGAGGAGAATCAGAGAGGATGGTTCTGGAACCGGAGAGATCGGAACAGGCCCTGATATAGTTCCGAGAGCGGTTATGTACCCAAATGTATCGGCAGAACCTGATAAAGTTCCGTGCCCCAAGGTGGTAGCCAGATTGAAGCCGAGTAATGGATTGAGAGTACTAAGGGGATTGCTGCAAGGATCACTGGTACTATTGGAACAAACCCACTCAAGCCCGGTTGAATTTTCCCCATATATCCACCCCAGTGGCTCAAACCCAGATCCATTGATTAATGATAGATCGAGGTTTGGGGCATCCACATGAAATGAAGTAAATACAAAATCGGACGGCAGGTTTGGATTCCTATAAAGCTCATATCGGATCCAGTTATCAGTAGCGCCTGGTGTCGGGTCACCCCTCCGGTTATATCCGTCAATAGAACCGTCGTAGAAGTTTTCCACGACTCTTAACCACCAATCATCCGTAGACGCAACATCGCCGGATGGACCCCAATAGTACGTATCAATTTGGACAGCCTGAACAGTCATAATGGGTAAACCGAAAAGGAAAAGGCCTAAAGTTAGAACAACGATAGAAAACAATCTTTTCATTTTATCACCCCCTTTCCTTGTGCCATCAATGTCAATTCTTACTTGTTGATTAAGAGAAGCAAAGAGAATGCCAATAAATATAGATAAGGAAACCAAGCTTGTAACCATTTGATTCTATTGGATAATAAATTTATTTCTCATATCTTATTAATAGCTTACTATACCTTTATTGCGAGGACTGTTAAATTTTATTGCGCTTTTTTGAGGTACTTCAGGGACATTTCCTTGCCTTGTGCATATAATTTATAAAGAATCTATTTATTTATCAATTAGTTACATCAAGAAGTATACTGTAAAATATCCTGTCACTTCAGACATAATTCTATCTTATAAGGAGGCACAGTAATTAGATACCCCAGGATGCTGCAACCTGAAGCATTATCATGTTGCGCTCAATATCCTGAGCAGCGGCAACCGCTGAATCCTGTTCAAAGTGTGAAACTGAGAATGAGCCTGTCAACCAGGCCCTTATGGCATAGGCTGCCCCTGCAGACACATTATATGACTTGATATCAACGTCATCACCATTGAGCGAATTATTCTTCGAATAACTTACCCCCATATTTGAGGTAAGCTGTCTTGAATGCCTGCCGGTTATGTTGATATAGACTGTCTGTGACACAACAGGCGAGGTACTCACGCCGCTCACAGTATTCAATTCCCTTGTATAGCCGGTGTAATATGAGAAGAATTCAGATGTTTTAGAAAATCTCAAAGCCCCCCGAAGACTTGATGTATTCCCGGTAGTCTCATGATCAATCATCTCTCCACCTATGCTGATCTCTCCCTGAGTGACAGGTGAAAACATATGACGGAGGCCGGTATTGATAAAATAGCTGTTTATATCCACGTCGTCAGCAGTGGAATTCCTGAGCCCTATATCACCATATAAGGTATCCCGCTGGATTAAATAGCTGGCGCCGATTGAGAAGCTGTTTGATATGTTATCTGCCAGCGCCGGATCTGAGTATTCTGTCAGAATATTAGAATATCTCATGTTCATGCCTTGATTTTGTGAAATTTGAACCCTCATACTTATGGAGGCTGCATTTCTGAATGAATCATTCCTTCCAGTCCTTATACCGTAATTACTGAGCGAAGGGTCGCCACTTCTTTCCGCATCAAAATAGTAATCTCTTAAGTCAGGTGTATAGGTAAATGCCTCTGAAACACTTAAGCCCGCGTCCCTGAATAACCTGCTAAACCATCGTGCCATATCAATATTTATACTGCCGTCATGCGTTACCACATTGAGTTCCGGGTGACGTGCGTAGGAATTGAATGCCGCAGAATAATTCGCCTGTAATTCTGTATTCGTACCTGTATAGGAGGTATTGAGGCGGGCGCCTATCCCGGTGATGAAGTCTTCTGTTTCATCCCTGCTTGAGAATATATTGTTGTTATAGGTTTCTGAAACAGAAAGAGACGGTGTTAACTGCCAGGAGGGCGCTGCATTGCTGTCTGTTAAGGAGCCTGAGATTAGGAGGATGATGAAAGAGAAAACCGGTATTAATATGGATTGCATTATTTGCCTGAAAATAGCCTTTCAAATCCCCCCTACAAATCCCCCCTTACCCCCCTTTTCTAAAGGGGGGAAGTAATTCAGCGAGGCATTATGGGGTTACCAATTTCCCCCTTTGAAAAAGGGGGATTAAGGGGGATTTCTTCTTACCTCATCGAAATCCCATACTTATTTATCATCGCCGTAAGCGTCTGGCGGCTGACGTCGAGCTCTTTGGCGGCGTGTGTTATATTGCTGCCGTGTCTTAAGAGAGCCTCACTTATAATACGTTTTTCGAGGGCCTCCCTCGCCTCATGAAGCGAAAGTATCTGTTTACTGCCATCGTCCGGT
>Ga0209323_10001589_pt1 | contig 15040 bp, 13 predicted proteins | sample Rifsed19ft2_FD_184014 | JGI IMG/M metagenome (GOLD analysis project Ga0209323, IMG submission 184014) | Soil microbial communities from Rifle, Colorado, USA - sediment 19ft 2 (version 2) | ecosystem: Environmental > Terrestrial > Deep subsurface > Rock core/Sediment | place: Rifle, Colorado...
CCCGCAGCTGTAACGTTAAGCATACTAGTGTTGAAGAAAACCTTTAATTGGTAGCTGAAAACGCCCGGATTAACCCAATCAGCAGTCTTAATCGACACAGTGAACCCTTGGCCAACAGAAGTGGTATTTGTGAAGAACTGGTTTAGTGCAGGGTCAATGTAGACACTAGGACGTGCTTGAGCAACAACGTTTCCAAAGATCATTACGTTACTTAATGCAAGCATTAACGTCAAAGACGCAATTAGAAACTTCTTTAAACCACTATTCATACGTTAATTCTCCTTTCTCCTTTCTGAAATTAAAATGTCAACTTTGCACATTTAAGCATTCCGGAATTATCTTCTATTCCATAACCAGACAGTTAACAGCTAGGAAACGGGTTAACCAAACGCAAAACCAAGCTATTTACAGCCAAAATTGATAAAAAAAGAAGCATTGGAAAAAACTTTGCCATTCCTCCTAAAAAAGATTCCAACGTGGCTTAGACAAACAACCAAATTGAACAATGGAGCATCTCTTCCGATGGATTGCCATATTTGCCAACTGCAAGAACAACTTTTATGCATTGACTTTCTTAAGCTGATTCCGATACATCTCCACTATCTCATTAGGCGTCGTAGCATCTTCAGCCGCCTTATCATGCCTAAAGTTGCCTGTAAACCTAGGAAAACGTATTGCCAACCCACTTCCCTTACGAATAGCATCCATCGCGCATGTATGAATCGGACTCAAAGTAATTTCCGCCCCCAAAATCTCCATAACCACGGCAGGCTCAAACCATACATCAGCCTTAAGCAAAGAACCAATTCTCGGATGCTTACGCTGAATAACATGTTTCTGCATCATCTGAGGCAACTTAGCCAAATCCTCATCTGTGAAGCCTGTTCCACACTTCGTAACAGTTTCAAAAACATCTTCTTCAGGATCGTAAGCTGCAAGCAGCAACGCCCCGTAAGTTCCAGCGCGTTTTCCCCTCCCATGGAAGGCTCCAACAGCAACAAGATCAACCGTATCCGTCATTTCACTTTTGTAATCGCGTTTGTATTTTATCCAAAGCCAACCTCGCGCCCCGGCCTGATAAACCGAATCCACAGCAATGGATTTGCAGATCAACCCCTCGCAACCGTCTTCTATGGCTTCCTCAAAGAACTTCTCCAATTCCTCAACGTTGCCAGTGGTTATCTGCTTAGCGATTTTTACTCTATCACTTTCCCTTATGATTTTCTCAAGCACTTGCCGCCTAGTTGGGTAAGCCTCCAAAGTCAGATCTTTCCCATCAACGTAAAGCGCATCAAACAAGAACAGCGACACAGGATATTCTGCCATCGCTTCCTTAACACCATACTTGCGCCTACGATGCATCAACTCCTGAAAAGGACGCAGTTCTCCAGTGTCAGAATCCACAGCAACGCATTCGGCTTCCAAAATAGCCTCTTTCGCCTTTACACATTTGCTTAGAAGCCCAACAGCGTCCGGATATTGATCTGAAATGCTTTCCAAACGCCTAGAGAAAAGAACGATCTTATCACCCTTCTTGTGAGCTTGAATTCTCTCGCCATCATACTTGAACTCTGCTACGCATTTCCCTCCAAGCTTCTCCAAAATTTCTTCCGTAGACGCAAGCCGCTCCGCCAACATGGGTCTTATCGGCTCACCCACTATCACTTCAAACTTTTTGATGCCTCTCAAGCCTTTATCAGCCACTATTCTAGCGACTCTTCCAAGGTCTGAGGAAACGTTGTAGGCGCGTTCAACCAGTTCGCGGGCTTCCTTTCCTCCGCCGTAAGCTATGGCTAAAGCGTCTAAAACTGTCATGTCGGCTATGCCTAAACGCAAGTTTCCAGTAACCGTCCGCATAATATACTTAGCCTCTTGAGGAGTGGCATCAGCCAAAAGCCCAGCTAACAACGCAGTTTTGAGGTCAACAGTCCCAGAGCCGGAAGCCCTAGCCATCTTATCAAGAGTATCGTAGACTTTCTCGACTGTTAGGGTTTGCTGAGAGGATGTTAATGTCTTTTGTTTCTTTGTCGCTATGAATTTCTGCGCGGTCTCGCCAATATCCCCACTTTTTTTTATGTCGTTTTCGATATCAGTTTTCTTTATCCCAGAAGCCTTTGCAAGTGCTTTTATGGCAAGTTTCTCAGCTACGCCTATCTCAAGGCTGACAAAATCAGGATATATCCTGCCTTGAGTCAGGTATACAACTTTGTCAATGATTTCTTTAGGTGTATTCTTAAGAAGCCCAACCAGGAGATCAGTCATCTCCAACCTTTTGGTCGTAGCATCTATTTTCTCATAAGCCTCAGCAATCACAGCATACTTCAACAATTAAGCCTCATAGATACGATGCAAATTCAACGATATTAAAACTTAATGCTAAGTGAGATGGTGTCTGAGAAGACCAGTCCACCTCGATGGGTTATTGGCCCTTAAAATTGATGTTGTTAATAGGGTATCTAAAATAAGACCGTGATTGATTGGATGCCCACATATCCAAACGGAAATTCGCCTGTCCTTTCACAAAACTCCTTGAGAATACATTTCTGTTTTATAAGTTCTCACTTTGTCTTTTCAGTTTGGAGCAAGCGTTGAGCAGGAGGATTGTTGCTACGATCTGCAGTGCCAAAGCGTAGAATACGACAGCACTGAGTGGCGAGTTGTAGTCTATGAATAAGCCATATATTGCGCCGCTGAGAGCTAAGCCGACGCCGTAGGCTGTGTTGAATATGCCATACGCCGTGCCTCTTGAGGAAATTGGCGTCAGCTCGGAAACTGCTGCACGGTAGATGGATTCCTGCATTCCGAGAACTAAACCGAAAATTGCAGAGGCAACTATTAGTATCGTCAAATCCGAGTTAAACATGGTTAGCAAGGAAGGAAATATGGAAAGCACAAATGGTATGATCAAAATTCTTATTCCAAACTTGTCATAGGCATAACCAGAGATCAAAGCTGTAGGCGCATCAACACCTTGGATGAGCAAATAGATCAAGGGCACAATCCAATTCAGATTCAACGGCTCAAGAATCCTTGAAGCTTTAAAAAGTATTAACGTGTACTGCACTAGTCCAACCGTGTTCAAAAGCACTGCAAGAGTGTAAATGTAAAAAGGTCTTTCCAGTTTTCTGTTTTTTTCTTGCGTAATCGTCGGTTCAATTATAGTTCTGGAACTAATCTTTCTATACGTGAAAAACAAGGCTCCCAAAAGCATCAGAAATGGCAGAAGCAAAAAGCTGAAAGTATAACCGTAATTACTGAGGCTGTAAAACATTAAACCTCCCACGAGCAATGGTCCAATCATTGCGCCTAGCTGGTCCATAAACTCGTGCAAACCAAAGGCTTTGCCTGCTCCTACGTCTTTGCTTATTATGGATAGAACTGTGTCTCTTGCAGGAGACCTGAAGGCTTTGCCGAGTCTCTCAAGAGAAATTAAGAGTATGATCATTCCAAAACCTGTTGCGATTCCCAGCAACGGAATTGAAACGATCAAGCCGTAACCTATGAATATGAAAAGCCAATACGCCTTGGTTTTGTCGGCTAAGAAGCCTGTGGCGAGTCTTGCAACATAAGCTAAAAGGTCGAGTCCTCCGATCAGACCCACGATGAGGGCTGATGCGCCTAGGAACTCTAGATAACTGGGTATTATTCCCCGCGAGCCTTCGTAGACAACGTCGCCCATCAAACTTACGATTCCAAGCAGAATGATGGCAGAGTAAGCATTTTTGCGGGTCTTGTTTGCGGTTTTCTGATTTGTTTTTTCCATGCCTGTTTATGCCTTCCTGCTTTTTCGAAAATCGTGTCTTTCAGCCATTTTGAATGGGTTATGTGCATGGTGCGCCGATATTAAGCTTGTTTGACGTTATCTGTTAGGCGAATATGCGGGTTCTGTGAGCGAAAGCTTTTATTAAGGTTGGAAACTTAGTTTGGCAATATTCTAAGATGGTGCATATGGCTTTCCAAAAAGGCGACTTCATACTGATAAATTACGATGCTAAAGTGAAGGAGACAGGCGAGTTTTTCGACACAACAAGCGAGGAAACAGCCAAAAAAGAACGCTTATACAAGGAAGGCGAAATCTACGAACCGAAACTAGTCGTGATAGGCGAAGGATGGGTTCTTAAGGCGTTAGATGAAAGCCTATTAACAATGGAAGTTAGCAAAACTACACCAGTCGAAATACCGCCTGACAAAGCCTTCGGAGCCAGAGACCCTGAAAAGGTCAAGCGTGTTCCATTGAGGCATTTGGCAGAAAAGGGCATAACGCCGAGTCTTGGAATGCGCGTTGAGTATGATAAGAAGATGGCGACCGTGCGGGCGTTAGGCGCCGGAAGAGTCCTGCTGGACTTTAATCCTCCTCTAGCTGGAAAGACACTGGTTTACGATGTGACTGTTCAGAAGAAACTTGAAACGAAAGAAGAGAAAACTTCAGCCCTCATTCACCGCAGAATACCTGCTGTCGAGGAAAACAAGTTCAAATTTACTATAAGAGCCAAAGTTGCTAGCATAGAAATGCCTGAGGAAGCCTTCTATTTAGAAGGGGTTCAAGTGGCAAAAAGAGGAATAGCCCTAGACATACAAAAATTCTTCCCAGTAACTGCGACCGTCAAGTTCACAGAAACTTTTAAGGCGGAACCCAAAGCGAAAACACCGTCAAGCTGAGTTTTCTGGATTAAAACTCAAACGAAGACAAAAAAACCGGATTTCCAAAAACTTATTCAACTTCATCGGTAATATTTTTTTACCTTGTTCTAACTAGTTATTGCTCAAAAATTCTTCGGGCTCTTTAGAGCTTCTGCAAGAACTCTTCTGTCTTCATAACTTCACAACAAATGTTTCTCAATTCCGCAATCCCTTTTTCATAAATTCCAGAGATCGCATCCTCAATCACAACTATTCTAAAATCTCTCTCACTTGCTTCAAAAATAGACGTTCTTGGGCAGTTTGGAAAATTGCACCCTGCAAAAACTAATGTCAATATGTTCTTTCCCTTAAGAAAACTCTCCAATGACGTCTTGAAAAACGCACCCCATCTTGGCTTATATATAACAAATTCATTTGGCGCAATTTCTTCAATTTTCCCATTCAATAATTTTTCGGAATCCAATTTCATATCATTGGGTTTTAGCTCTTTAACTATTTCAGCGCCTTCTGAGTTTGGAGCAACTATTCTCAGTCCTTCTTCAATTTTCTTCTTTCTGCAAATATCAACGTTAGAGCCGTCTTCCTTGTAAATTCTTACAAAATGTATTATTGGTTTGTTTTCCTCTCTAAATCTTTTTAAAATTCTGACGATGTTTGGAATTACCTCATGGGTTCCAAGAATTTCAAATGCTGCTCCTTTCAGAGAAAAATCGTTCTGCACATCAACTGTAATAAATGCGATATTTTGGTAATCTGGTTTCGTGTATTCGTCCATTCTAAAAACTAGAGAGTAGTCAATATGATAAAAGCCTTTCTTTCTATTGCCCGAAAATTCTTTTTCCGTTATACTTCTCTAGATGACTTCTGTGGTCTCAGCGATTTTTCTGCAATCCTCAAGGCTTAGATTCAGCGTGTTAAGAATTGTGTAGCGTTCCGGCCTTATCGACGAAGCCGTGCATAGTGCTTTCACGATTTCCTCCTTTTCCATGTGGAGTTCCTCGGCGTTCGTCGGTGCACCCGCTATCCTTAAAGTGTCTCTTATGCGCTTCCAATTCGCCTTATGCAAATAAGCCATAATAATCGTTCCGACTCCGCATTGTTCTCCGTGCAGGGCGTGGTTAGACCTTATCGTGTCAAGCGCGTGGCTGAAGAGATGTTCTGATCCGCTGCATGGGCGGCTGCTTCCCGCGATGCTCATGGAGACTCCGCAGCTTATCAAAGCTTCCAGAAGAACTCGTAAGCCTTCTTCGCCTTGCTGCTTGATCAATTTTGCGTTTTGCATAACAAGTTTAGCGCTCATCAACGCCAAACTTGCAGCATATTCGCCGTAATACTCGTTTTTCTCTTGATGCGCCAGCTTCCAATCCTTCACAGCAGTGAATTTTGCGATGACGTCTGCGCAGCCGCTTGTGATGAGGCGGGGTGGCGCTTGCATTATTATGTTTGTGTCTGCGATGATGGCTATTGGTGCTTCAGCCATGACTGAAAATGGTTTTTCGAAACCTTTTATGGAAGACAAGGGGCTTGCGATTCCGTCGTGGGAAGCTGTTGTTGGAATGCTTATGAATGGAACCCTTTGCCGTGAAGCGCTCAGCTTTGCGACATCAATCTTTGTTCCGCCACCAACCCCGAAAACTACTTGCGGTTTTGTGGCTTTGATTTTTCCTTCAATGACCTCAACGTCTTTGACCGTGGCTGTCTTGATTATGGAATTGTTGACAGTGGCGCCTTTTTGTGTTAGGATTTTTGCAATTGTTTTTCCAACGATCTCATACGTTTTTGAGCCGGCGATTATTAATGCGGATTTTGTGAATCCTAAGCGCTGAGAGATTTCAGCAACGCTTTCTATTGTTCCGTTTCCAACGATTACTTCTCTTGGAAGCTGCATTCGGTGATATTTTAAAGTCACGATAACCACGTTTGAGGTTTGTAGAGGTCTTTAATGTCATAGCCATGTGTTTTTGAAACCTTTTAAAGCCAACGGTTATTCAAGAAATCTTGCGTTTTTCGTTTTGCTGCCTCGACTCATTTTACGTTTAAGTCGACTATGCCTGCAAGTTGTGTTTTTCTCGGCGCCAAGGCTAAGTAAGCGTAGATTCTCGCTTCATCGGTTCTCTAAAATCACGATTCCTGATCAATTGAGTCCAATTTGGCAAAAGCCAATAGTCAAATATCTAACTCGAGAAACTGAACCGTAATATTAATAAATCCCATGGTTATGATTAGATGTTGCTACTTCCTAGAGAAGTAATCTCGCGCTACGTTTAGATTTTAGGGAGAAAAAACGAAATGGCACACAATCAAATAACTAATCGTTTAGTGCTAAAAGGAACCACGACCGTAGGCGTAGTCTGCAAGGACGGAGTCATACTTGCTTCAGACACGCGCGTAACCATGGGCTTCTACGTAGCCCACAAACACGGAAAGAAAATATACAAAATAGACGATCACTTAGGCATGACTATCGCTGGCACAGTCGCAGATGCACAGCGAGTCGTTGACATACTAACTGCAAATGCGCAGCTTTATAGGATTAGCCTGAACCGGCCAATGCCCGTAAGCTCCGCAGTGAGGATGACTGCAAATCTCTTGTTCTCCGCCAGATACGTGCCACTTGCCACGTGGGCTTTGATAGGCGGTGTGGATGACACGGGAGCGCACGTGTATTCCATTGATCCGTTTGGTAGTTTGACAGAGGAGAAATGCGTTGCCACTGGTTCAGGTTCGCCAGTAGCCTACGGCATTTTGGAAGACAGGTTCAAGGAGGACATGCCAGTTAAGGAGGTTCTGCCAGTAATCGTTAAAGCCGTGAATGCGGCGATGAAGCGTGATTCAGCAAGCGGGGACAGCTTCAATGTTACTGTAATCAATGAGAAAGGTTATTGGGAGTTAACGGAGAAGGAGAAAAAACAGCTTCTATCTGGTTGAGGAAGTCAAAATAGTGCCGCCAAACTCGGAAAAAGGCAAAGTGGAAATAAGCCAATACGTCTTAGAACACGTTCCAAAAGACGCAGAAGTTACTAGGATAGAGTATGAAGGTCCAACGCTTGCCATCTACACGAAAAAACCAGAAATTCTGGTTGAACAAGGCGGCGTTATTACTGACATAGTTAATGTTATAAGAAAAAGAATAGTCGTCCGCTCTGATCCTTCTGTAAGATTAGCCGAAAACGAAGCTGAAAAACTGACACGTGAAACCATACCCCCCGAAGCAGAAGTGACCGAGATAAACTTTGACCCAAGCCTCGGCGAAATCATAATCGAAGCCAAAAAGCCTGGACTAGTCATCGGAAGAAACGGTGTAGTTCTGCAAGAACTCATAAAGAAGACCAAATGGCGTCCTCACGTTTTGAGAAGCCCGCCGTTGCGCTCAAAGATAGTAATGCATATGCGCCATTACCTTCACTCAGAAAGCAAGGATAGAGAAAGAATATTGCGCACGATAGGTGAAAGAATTTTCAGGCCGAAAATTTACGAGGTTGGAGATGTCAGGATCACAACTCTTGGCGGTGTACAAGAGGTTGGGAGGTCCGCTTTTCTTGTTCAGACAAGAGAAAGCAGCGTATTATTGGATTGCGGCATTAACCCTGGCGCCTCGAAACCTTTTGAGGCGTTTCCAAGATTTGACAACCCAGCGTTTGCGATTGACTCGTTGGATGCTGTTGTCATAAGTCATGCTCATCTTGACCATTGCGGTTTAGTGCCTTTTCTCTACAAATACGGCTATGATGGCCCAGTTTATTGTTCCGCTCCAACTTCGAATTTGATGACTTTGCTCCAACTGGACTATTTGGATGTGGCGAATAAGCAGGGCGTTCTAGCGCATTATGACCAGAAAGACGTGCGGGATTGTGTTTTGCACACTATTCCTTTGCGGTACGGCGTTGTAACGGATATAGCTCCGGATATTCGTCTGACCCTTCACAATGCTGGTCACATATTGGGATCTTCAATGGCGCACTTGCACATTGGCGAAGGTTTGCATAACGTCGTCTACACTGGCGATTACAAGTTCGCAAGAACCATGTTGCTTGAAGGGGCGACAACGGAGTTTCCAAGGGTTGAAACAGTGATAACTGAAAGCACGTATGGAGGCCCGGACGATGTTATGCCTTCTCGGGTTGAGGCTGAGGAGCGTTTGACCTCAATCATAAATGAAACTTTGGAGCATAAAGGCAAAGTCCTGATTCCTGTGCCTGCAGTGGGTAGAGCCCAGGAGATAATGCTTGTTATTGATGGGTATATGCGTCGGGGATTGATGAAGGAAGCGCCTGTTTTCATAGAAGGAATGATTTCAGAAGCAACAGCTATTCACACGGCTTATCCAGAATATTTGGGTAGAGATGTGCGTCACAGTATCCTTCATGACGAAGTTAACCCGTTCCAGTCAGACTACTTCACGATTGTTGAGCATCCAAACGTGAGGCAAGATATAATTGATGGAGAACCATGCATCATTATGGCAACGTCCGGCATGCTTGAGGGCGGTCCTGTCATAGAATACTTCAAGCATCTTGCAGACGACGAGAAGAACACTGTGATTTTCGTGAGTTATCAGATTGAAGGCACAATGGGTAGAAGAGTGCAGAAAGGTCTAAGCGAAGTCACTATGGTAAACAACGACGGTAAGGTCGACGTAGTAAAGATCGGATTGCGTGTAGAATCTATTGAGGGTTTCTCAGGGCATTCTGATAGGCGCCAAATACTAAACTACATATCCTATCTTAAGCCGAAGCCTGAAAGAGTCGTGGTTTGTCACGGTGAAAGAGCCAAGTGCCTCAGCATTGCAAGCTTTATTCATAGAAGATGTGAGATTCAAACGCTTGTGCCGGCAGTTATGGAAACCTTCCGGCTGATGTAATAAGAGGCCGGTTGAAGAGTTTTTCAACTATAGCCATAAACGAGCGATTAACAAAGCAAACTCAAGGGCGACTGTCTATTTTTTGGAAACGTGCACGGAATTTACTTTATCCCACAATGTGATGGTGTGAACCAGCCGAATGCATGTTAAGCCAGACGTTCCGAAAGCCAGAGGAAACCAGAACGGCACGCCAAAAACGCTGGGATTGGCGTATTGCCATACTCCGTAATGCACGAACACAATTTCAGATACCGATCCTAACAAAGCAACGATAAAGAAAAAAGCCAGATCAGACTTATTATGCCAAAGTCCTAAAGTCAGAAGGCACTCTGCCAACACAACTATGGACAATATTAGATTATCTCTCCATAATAACGCAATAGAAGCTGTCAGCAAGGAGAACATTCCAAGTTCTAATACAAGCTCCGCAATGTCTGCTTCGAATATTTCACGGTCTTTTTTCTCCATACGATCCAACTAATTAGCTGAAATAACCGTTATTTCAAGATAAATGGAAAGTTTGAGAATCCTTATATTGCTTGCTTGAATCACCATTTCTGCACCGATTTGAGGAAGAACATGATAAAAGCTGTGGAGAAACTGCGTGCTCTGGTGGCTCTTTCCCGTCCGCCATTTCATTCTGTTGGAGTATTACCGTTCATTCTTGGTGCTGTTCTGGCTTGGTTGCAGAAAGGAATGCTCCGCTGGGACATTTTCGCTTGGGGCACAGTCGGCGTAGTGCTAGTGATGCTGACCACATACTATGCTGGGGAATACTGGGACTACAAAGAAGATTCTTTAGCCGCTCGTCAAGGTTCCAGCCGCTTCTCCGGAGGCTCCCAAGTATTGCAACGCGGTCTTCTGTCACGTCGGGCAGCGCTGTGGGCTTCTCTGGCAAGCATGTTATTAGCCATCGGAGTGGGATTGATTTTGCAGTTTGGCTACAGAACTGGATTATGGACGCTTACTTTAGGCGTTCTGGGTTTGCTGGGCGGATTTTTCTATTCTGCGGGGCCAGTGCGCTGGGTAAACAGAGGAGTGGGTGAAGTATGGATTGCCTTCTGTTACGGGTGGTTGCCTGTTGCGGTGGGATACTATTTGCAGGCGGCAGAAGTGACATCGCTTATTAACTGGATAGCCGTTCCAATTGGCTTAACAATTTTCAACGTGATTCTACTCAACGAGTTTCCTGATTACGCAGCTGATTCTGCTGCTGGAAAGACCAACTTGGCTGTACGCTTGGGACTGGACCGCGCTTCCATCCTGTACGGCTTTGCTAGCATAGGAAGCTGCTTGGCAATGTTGTTATCCATAATCTACGGCGTACCAATACGGGCTTTGTGGATTTATCTGCCAATAATGGCTCTTTCGTTGCTTCTAGTTGTTCTTGTCATAGGCAAACGCTGGCGAAACCGAGCAATGCTTGAAAAACTCTGCGGCGCCAACCTAATTGTGAACTTAGGCACGACGGCAACGTACATTCTCGCCCTTGTGAGTTGAGCATAATGAATGAAGCATTGCAGAAGCAGAATATGCAGCTTAAGCGCAAAGTTCGCCCGTACTGGTGGCCTCCAACGCTGATACTTAGACAAACTATGAGCGCGCTTTACGTGGGTGCGCTGTCGCGTTGGCAATCATTACCGCAATGGTTCCTCGATTATGGTTTCAAATGCCTTCCTGGGGCTGCAGGGTCAATAGGCATGGGTTGTATTGGTTTCCCAGCGCATCCTGTGTGGGAGATGACAACAGCCTGCAACCTGCACTGCATTCATTGTCACGCCTCCGGCGGAAAACGCCTCGCTGACGAATTAACCACGAAAGAGGCCAAGTGTCTTTTGAGTCAGCTTGCCGAGGCTAAAGAATTTCGCATGATGGCTTTTACCGGCGGCGAACCGCTGATGCGAAGTGACCTATTCGAGTTGCTGGCTTACTCTAAAGCGCTGGGTTTCACCATTACTATGGCAACTAACGCCACTCTCGTTGATGACGCTATAGCTAGGCGTTTGCGCCGTCACGGTGTAGTGATTGCCGCCGTAAGTTTGGACGGTTTCGATGCCAAAACCCATGACATGGTGCGCGGTTCACCTGGCTCTTTTGAGGCTGCTGTGAAAGGTATGCAAGCTTTGCGACGAGCAGGCATTCTCCTGCACATTAACATCACAGCTATGGAGTACAACATGGAGCAGATGGAACGATTAATGATGCTTGTTGATAATTTGGATGCAGGCATTCTCTTGATGTATCAATTGGTTCCGGTAGGACGAGGACGCAATGTTGAAAAAGCATCTTTGGACTTGAATGCTAACGAAAGGTTGATTCGTTTCATGGCTAAAGCGCAGCAAACAACTAAAGCCATAATGGAGCCCGTTGCGGGTCCACAATACTGGCCTTTTCTCTTGCAACGTGCTGGCATTGCCGGCGGAGTGCGTCTGCGATTGGCGGAAACAGTCTTTCACGGCTGTTCAGCGGGACGCGGTTTCGTTTACATAAAGCCTAACGGCGAAGTCTGGCCATGTCCCTTTATTGAGGTAAACTGCGGCAACGTGCGTCAGACAACTTTTCAAGAAATATGGGCAACTTCCCCAGTTCTTAAGGATTTGCGGGAGCGAGAGAAACTCTTGAAGGGACGTTGCGGTGAGTGCCAATATAAACGGTTGTGCGGTGGTTGTCGGGGACGTGCATGGGCTATCACCGGCGACTATCTGGCTGAGGACCCGTCCTGTTTTATACATTCAGATGGCGAAAAATGCCACACTTAGATTCTTTTAATCGATGCTGATGTGGCGTAATCAGCCAATTCAAAAAGCAGGCTTGATTCACTTATTCCCAGCTTTCTAAGGCTTTTTTTAGCCTCAAGAATATGCAGATTGGCGATTTTCTGGAGATTTGCGATTTTCTCTGAATTTGTTTCTACAAGATTAAGGATGTTTATGGTGGTGGTTTTATTCAAGTCTGCAATGTCGTCATGAATCTGGTATGCTATGCCGAGCAGCCTGCCATAGTTAGACAACGCTCTGGTTTCTTCTTCTGTGGCTCCGCCTATCATGGCTCCAATTGCTGCTGAAGCTTCGAAAAGAGAAGCCGTTTTCTTAGATATTATGCCAACGTACTCATCTAAGTTCAAAGCTTGCCTGTTCTTGTATGCTCTCAGTTCTTCAAGTTCACCTTCACACATGCTGGCGGTTGCCAATGCCAAAGTTTTTGGGATTCTGAAATCCTTGTATCTTGCTATTGTCTCAAGAATTATCGAGAGAACGAAATCTGCACTTAAGAGAGCCATCTCATAACCATATAAGGTGTGAAAAGACAGCTTTTCTCTTCTTGCCAGATCCATGTCGATGATGTCATCGTGTATAAGGGATTCCAAATGTGCCAGTTCTACTGCGACTGCGGCGGAAAATGGATCTCCATCGTGATTGCTAATGTTCTCAAACGAGAGAACTAGTAAGATTGGTCGGAGGCGTTTTCCACCTTCCAATGCGCGCTTGAGGGGAACGAAGAATATAGACTTCTCATGTTGTTTTAGTTCAGCCGAAATGGCATCGTCTATTTTGACTCGGTAATCGTCAATTTTCATTTGAAGAATACTTGATGGAATAGTTTCTATGTTTTTGTCCATTCCGTTTGCCGACCGTAGACGTTATTGTTATCGAAGTTTGCGTGAGGTGACTCTATTTCATAAGTTTCATTGTAACATTTAAACTCTGTCCATCGCAAACGGTTCATTGGTTTGTTGACGTTTCGTTTTCTTTGGTTTATACCAGAAAATTAATTATCAGCATTGTCCTTTGTATACATTCCGTACATACGCATCAAATTGGGGGGCGCCACTCATTAACCGACTTAAGCAGTTGCTGATTTCTTTGATTCTTCTGTCAATGATAGCTTTGATGGTGAATGGGCTGGTTGCAACTGACAAGATTACAATGTTGACTTTTCCTCTCACAATAGACTTAAGCGCGTTGACTTTTTTGCTGCAATATTCTGCCTTCTTCATACTTCTAGTGATAAGCATTGGAGTTCTAATAGTGCTGGTGCGCGACAGAAACTCGGCAATTGATTCTCTTAAGAGTCTTATTGGCAGTCATGAACCCGATAATAATTCTTTCAGAAAATTCTTGATGGTAATTGCTGTTTTTCTTGTCGTATTTGTTGTTGTTCTGCTTGTCACGCGAGTCGGGATAGAGGGTCTGCAATCTTCCATTTCAGAAGGTAATGGGCAATCATCAGGTGGTTCTCAGCCATCTACTCCCACTGATTTGACTACTCCTCAGTTTCCATTAACTCTATCTGTTGCTTTAGGTGTCGCGATTCTGGCGATAATACTTGCATGTAGTTTGTTGGCGTTTCAGGCGATGAGAGAAATTAGGGCGGAAGCTAAACTTCCGCTGAAAGATGAGCCTGTTCTTGAGGAGAAGGCGTTGAATGTTGTTAAAGAAACTATCTCAAGCATTGTTCATGAAGGAGATTTTCGAACCGCGATAATAAGATGTTATCAAAGACTTTGTGACCTCTTGGTACGATACAATTGCCCAATTGAGAAGCACCAGACAGTGCAAGAGTTCAAAACTGTCGCCTCAAAAGCCCTTAACATACCGGAGAAGCCTTTTGCTAGGCTTACCCAACTTTTCGAAGAAGCCAGATACAGTCTCCATGAAATGGACGAGACTAAAAAGAACGATGCTTTGAAGTTCTTGACGGAAATAGGGGATCATTTGAGCAGTGGTCGTTGATGCTTAATCTCACAAAGTCCATAATGAAATATGCCACTGGATATGCTTTATTACTAGGCGCTTCAGTTTTTCTCGGCGCTTTGGACGAGTCACTTGCATACACATTGTTTTTTATCTCTTCAGTCCTTTTTTCAGCCGCGATTATCTATGAACTATGGAGAGTGTCTGGGTTTCTGAAGGAGATAAGATATCCAATTCATCATGAGGACTTTGATCAGAAAGAACTTGAACAACTTACCCGTTCGATTAGGAAGACGCTTTCCGGAAGGTCGCTTTCCCCCTATGTTGCAAGTCGTTTGCAGCGTATACTTATGCACAAGATAAGTCTTCGTTCAGGTATGAAGTTGACTGAAGCTGAGAATCTTTTCAAAAACCCTGAAAAGCTGAGTGCGCTTGGTTACGATAGGTTGGCAAGTCTAATAACTGAGCGAAGCGTCTTGCCTCGAAAAAAGAGTGAAAAGATAAAAGCATTGAACAACATTTTTAATCAATTAGAGGAAACAAATTGAAACCAGACAAGTCGTCCATATCCGCTATCGTGAGCGAAATTGGCAAGTTAATCGTTGGAAAAGAAGAAGTGCTTAAACAAGTAATGCTTGGAGTTCTAGCCAATGGGCATATCCTTTTCGAGGACTATCCTGGCTTGGCAAAAACAATGATAGCGAAAAGTTTTGCCATCTGCCTCGGATGCGACTTCAAACGGGTTCAATTCACTCCTGATTTGCTTCCTGCTGACATTACTGGCACTTACGTGTTTAACCAGAAGACAGGAGATTTCGCTTTTAGGAAAGGTCCGATTTTCACG
>Ga0209323_10001598_pt1 | contig 14990 bp, 7 predicted proteins | sample Rifsed19ft2_FD_184014 | JGI IMG/M metagenome (GOLD analysis project Ga0209323, IMG submission 184014) | Soil microbial communities from Rifle, Colorado, USA - sediment 19ft 2 (version 2) | ecosystem: Environmental > Terrestrial > Deep subsurface > Rock core/Sediment | place: Rifle, Colorado...
GACATCGCAAGACATAATATACACTACACACAGCCACATAAAAACCTTCTTAACCACAAATCACCGGCATTCGGTTTTCGAACATTCAGTTTTCGGATATCCGGTTTCTGAGAGAACTTCCATTAATATAGCGAGTTCAGAATTCTTATATGCCCACAAGCATACACGTATGTCCTAAACAATATGAATATTTACGAGGAAACATAAATGAAACCAAGAATCAACATCCTCCTCTCAGCAATCCTAATCACAATAACACTCACCTCAGCTGTGATGTTCAAACCCCTACAAGCTCAAAAGCCAGAACCCCCACCACAAGGCGACAAACACTCTCCACCACGCCCAGACCTACAATTCAACGGCACCTACATCTCATGGGATAAACAGGAAAACACCACGCAGGAAAACTGGAACTGGCGCAACCAAGCATGGGAATTCGGACCGTACCCAACGTTCCACATATATCTCTCAAACGGAACTGAAATCACAGACGCCAACTTCATCCCAGTAGGAGCAACTTTCAAAGCTGTCGTCTACGTGCAGAAGAATGTTTTCACAGGGAACTCAACCCTCGGACGCGCTGGATTGCAGTGGAACACTGAATTACGAAGCCAAAACGGCACTAATATAGGCAACGCCAACCTCAAAATGGTTTACATTAACCAAATGCAGACCCACTTCTGGAACGAAACCAACGCATGGCATGTGGAAAGCTTCGTCTTCAATAACACTGCACAGAGCAAGTCTCCGCCTCCAATGGAGGGACCGCAACCACCGCCACCGCCGGAACAGATGAAGCAATTCTCCTTCTACAACTTCAACAAAAACGCAAGCACTGCAGTAGAGACCGCCCAAGATTGGCAGATCACATTCGTCGGCTTTTTCAACACAACAACCACGCCCATGGGACCATACTGGATGAACCTTGAAGTAACGGATCAATACGACAGTTGGATAGAGTTCGGCTTCCGCGCACGGCTCACCCAAGAAATGGCAACCAACCGCATGGTAGCAGTGGGCACACCAGGCTTAGCCTATGGCTGGTTCCAAGACACTTGGGCATTTGAGAGATTGGACATGGAGAACCAACCGTTGTACTCCGCTTCAAAAGGTCAGCCGTGGAAGATGAGAATCAACGTAACTGGCTCTGAATTAACTAACGTAACTGTAGGAATGGAACTCGGCTGGAACGTCAAGACCTATGTCAACGTCACCAACTGGTACTCAAAGCCTGTGACTACGCGGGGCGGTTGGATGTTTAATGAAACATCTGGCACGTATTATTGGAACAGCACCGTCGAAGTAACGAGAGCAGAGCAGGTCTTCGGGCCTCATCCCGAAGAACGCTGGATAAATGTAAACCACAACCGCCAAGTCAACATCACACGACAATTCTGGGACCCAATTACAGGACAGGCAAGATTCATAAACGAGACGATGCCTGTTCAAGAAAAAATGTTCCTGATCTACGACCATTACAGCCACACGTTTACTGTGAAACAGGGCTACTCCTACATGGGATATGACCCGCAACTTCAAAGAGACAGAGAGTACATGGTTCTCAACGACCTGAACGCTTCCGACCCAACAACCCGCTTCTATCAGCTGTCCCCAACCGATTCAAACTGGTACCAGACAGGATCTGACAAATACGCCATAGAATTCGTCGGCTATTTCTCAAATGAAACCTTCACGGACCGAGATGCATACTGGTTCCAAATATCAGTTTACACCCGACACGGCCAAATCTGGCCACGGTGGGAAAACACAAACCCAGGCGACTTTCAGATCGCTGTCGACAGGCTTGTAGCCATTTCAACTGTGCTCAACCCGCAAGGTCGACCCTTTGAAGGTTGGATGTTTCAGACAGATCCAAGTGAATCATTCACGATTCAAAGCAAGCTTTACGGCACGTCTGTGTCTTCCTTGGACATCGATGGTGTAGGCGTTGTTTTCCGCACGGGCGTTGGAAGGTGGGCAGTTAACGAAAGCTTTTGGTCTGATGTGGAGATCAGGCTCACCAAGGATTTAACTACTGGCGTCCTCAGTGCGGCTACGTATAGTCGAACCAATAGAAACGCTTACGTCTACGGCACACACTTGGGCTGGGCTCTTGTGAACGTCACAGATTGGCACACGCAATTCAACTCCTCTACAGGCATGTGGGATTGGGTGCAGAGTCCGCAATTGAGATGGAATGAAACTATCGTGACGGATTGGCATTGGGAGAACTTCCGCCTCAACCAAACTGAATATGCACGTGCCCCAACTTCGCCCAAGATCTGGATTGACACAACAAAAACGTGGGTAAGCGAATTCGACCCAGCCTTCAAAATGCCAGCAAGCTACGCCAACGTGCACTCAGCCGAGATTACACAAGTCAAAGGAGTCGTCACTATAAACCTGAATGTGTCCTTTTCGCCTGCTGCGCCTGAAAGTAACTACCAATGGAACATGCTTTTCCAAAACTTGACTTATGGCAGAGATTGGAGCCAAGGATGGGGTGAACATACGATAACCGAATGGACCAACGAGCCAGTCTACTTTGTAAACGGTTCAGCGACAAACTGGGAAGCATGGTATGTCTCTAAACCGTTAACGCCGCTCTCAACCATTTACGATGGTAGGAAGTACTTGCTCAATCAATTGCCTTACATAACCTTGAACGGCGCCGATCTGCCAATCCAAGTGCGGTCGCAATACGACTCGATGCGACAGGAAGAATGGACGCAGTACCTGCTCTACGAACCGTACAACCCGAGCCTCGGCATGCAACCACGGTACTATGAACTGTTAAACGGAACCAAAATATACGTCAAAGAAGCTTTCCAAGCTGTAATTCGAGCAGTAACACTGAACTGCACAGACGCATACCAATTAGCAGGCAGCAACAAAATTCCTGTTACAAACGGCACGGTCTTCAAGAGCTACATGGACCGCTCAAAGCAAGACTGGGCAGTGCGCTTCTGGGATCCAGTGCTTCAACGAGAGATTGCCCCCTTCTACTACGAGTTGCTAGATGGCTCGCGCATCTATAGAAACGACCCGTTTGAGATGCAAATGTATAACAGCACAAGAAACCGCTGGGAGTTGACAGCTCGTGTTTACACTGAAGAGGATACTCCGCTGCCTCTAAGCTCGGTTGGATCAGGCGTCGCCCTTAACGGAACAGTGGTCTTGTTGCGTGAACCGAGCAATTGGCAGCCTATGCCCGACGGTTCAGGATACTTCCTCGTCATGAGAAATGGCACGCGCATCACTATTACTGATCCATGGTCAGTTCCCGACGACCAGAGATTCGTGATCCTCAATGGCTTAAGATACTTGATCGACTGGCCAAATCAATACTACACTGGCACGCATGAAGGGCACGAACTGATGATTCGTGGCGGCGGCATGGAAGGCTACGTGCGCAACTTCTACTACACTGACTTAGGCGTCGAAGATGGAGTCAAATATGAAATGCCCTATTCGAACGCTATGGCAACCTCATGGTGGGAACTGGAGGACACAGAATCCGAAGGACGAAAACTGAAAACAACAAAGTCGTTGACAGTCAACGGGGTTGAACATGTTATCTATCAGAGGGAAGATGGGTCACACTACATCGTGGTGGATTCAACACAGGTTTCGGTGACGCCCCCAGAGATAGACTATGGATACTATTACTCATCAATAAACGGACAAGAATACTGGGATGTTATCCAAAAGGGTTGGATACTGCAATATGGCAAACATAACGAGAGATCAGGACAAATCACCGCCTCAGGTGCGATAATTACCACGACAGGCCGTGACCCTGTGGCAAACCGCTGGACTGACTGGAACCGTTACGGCTACGACCGGGAGAACTCCACTCTGTACATTCAGATGTCAAACGGCTCTAGGTTTGACCTTCACTCAAGCGTCTACGTAGCGGTTTGGAAAGTACAAGTTGGTGACCAGATCTTTTACACCACAGATGCTAACGACCGTTTTGAAAGCATGGTCGATAATCAAACAGCCCAAACAATTAACCTGAACTACATCACGTCGCTCGACGGCCAAAAAATCTACTTCAACTGGAACGACAAGCCAGCCAATTGGCTTGAAGAAATCCACATACAAGTGCCTGGCACAAACTTCACTAGGCTGATCCCGTTCAGTTGGCAAGCGAAACAAGTGTTTGACACAATATACGTTTATAATCTGACAATCCCTGGATTAGCATGGGATCCAGCTCACACCGATGTCTTTTACGAGGACGGAACCGAAGTCTCGGTTAACGCGACTTTGAAAGTTTGGGGAACAAGCGGCGGACCAGGCGTTTACCACGGTTACTTCTGGGAAAACGACTCGTGGACGCCTAACAGCTGGTTTGTTCCTGGCACTAATGCTCCTTGGAACAACGGCACGTGGGTCAATTACATGACTATGCTGAACGGCACGCAGGTTTACAGTACGTGGGGCTTTGGCTGGGTAGGCGACCATTGGGGTGTGGCTAGGCAATGGACTTTCATAAACGACGATCCTGTCGCTGGAAATAGAACTGCTCAGGGAGTTGAGGGTTACCGCGTCTATTTGAACGACACCTTGCCGTTGGATGTTACAACGCAGAATCCGATGGGCGGCATGCCTGGCCAGCATTTGGTCATGAAAAACGGCACCATATTCAATGTTCACTGGCGAAATGAACTAAGCATGTACTTCACACGGATCGGAGACCAAGACTACTACTTCAGGAATGTAGTAATGTATTACACGATCAACGACTTGGGCGAGAGCTATGATGTATATGACGATAAGGACTTTGACATATTTCACATTGTCACTCCAAGCGTTGTCAACGCGCCTGTAGCCACACTTGACCGTCAGGCATGGCTTTGGATGAACTCCACAACGGACCGCATAATGCGTGACGGTTTAGGATGGTATCTCTTAAACGCGTCTGACTTTAGCCGAACGGATTTGAGTTTAGTGGATGGGTGGTGGAATCTGTCTGACGCGGTTCGAGGGAAGGTGTTCACTGGCGAACTGAGCGATTGTTATCCGCGATTCAATGTCACGATCAATGGAAGAGAATTCTTTGTAATCGACCCAAGTCCAGTTATCAGTCGATTTGAAGGCGAAGGGCAAATCGAAAACAGCTTGTACCGATATCCAAGCAGCGTCACGGTCAACCTCGAAGGAACAGACTACACTGTTGTCTTGTTTGACAATGCGGGATGGTGGAGACAAGACATTCGGTGGAAACGCGTCGAAACGGTTACTATCGACGGCAACGCCTACGAGCTGGAGCGGTCGGAACAGTGGAAACCATCGTACAACGTCATAATTGACAGCCAGTTAATGGACGTTCAGCAAGCCAGAATGAACATCTTCAAGACGCATAAGATGTGGGGTGATGTTTACGGGTGGATGCTCACCGATCTAAACATAGTCACGCAGCGCCAAATTAATGACATCGTAGTCGGCGTGCCGAACTGGGGAATGTGGGGTGTCCGCGCCTTCGATGTGGTTCCTGAGACAGGTGCATTAGACTTGGACGGCGACTTGACCACAACGGGCGATCAATACTTTGTGAGGAGGATTCACGGTGGCTCTGACCTGAGAAACGTAACTATCAACCGCATGTGGGTTGAAATTATCTGGGACCCGAATTCGTCACTTGTTGAAGACGAGATTCACATCGGCGCTTGGATGGGCAAGATGTACGTGGCTTGGACCTCGGAATGGAATGAAACATACATTTGGCACTACGCCTCAAACATGACAACCATCAGCGAAGCCGCAATGCAAAACATACGGTCGGTAATAGTTGACGGCGCATCGAAGTTGCCCAAACCGGGCTACTGGGATATTGCCCACATGGTTAAGAACGCTACATGGGCAGACATGCTAGAGCGAGCTAAACGAGAAGGATGGAACTGGATTACCGACAAAACCAACGAATGGGAATGGATGTGGTTCGGAACCCAGCAGGACTATACGACAAGCTGGGCTACAAGCAACGGCACGGAACACGCAGGCATAGGACTGCGTTACGAATTTGCGGGCCTGTCGCTTTACAATGGCACTGAAAAAACACATTTCTTCATGCCACGCAACATCGGAAACATCACTTTCGTAACGCCTGGCGAAATGTTTGGGAACACCAACGCCACAGGCGACATGGTTGTGCCCTTGAACGCCAAAATAGCCTTCGGCGTGACCTACAACGGTGTCAACGGCACTTTGTTCCCGTATAGCGAGCAGAGGTCAATGTGGGGCTGGTGGGACCGCCCAGTGTTTGGGGCAGACTTCAACGTGCCCAACTTCATGAACAAGCCGACTCCGTCATTGATAGACCAAGTTTCATTTGCAATTCACTTCAACGGAACTGCCACGCCGACTGCAGAAGCCAACAACGAAGCCTCGATAAAAATAGACCAGCACATAGGCAATTGGGCTGTTGACCCAGGCGTGATTGACGGACGCCAACAAAACGTAAGTGGCGTGCTTGTTCCATTAGTGGGCAAGGACATCTTCCTCAACCGCAGCTTAGCAACCAACTATTATGTAACAGCGTTCAGCGGCATTGCTTGGAACGTCATGGACGACAAAGGCACAGCCATAGACAATAACAACAGCACCGAGTCTTCAAGATTCAGCATCGCATCACGCTTAGCTAATGTGCAGTTCGCAACAGTAAAGTTGGGCAGCACTTACGATTGGGAGAAACCAATCACCGACGCCGACATGATACGAACCTTCAACGTGACCAGCAAAACCTCTCCTATAGGCTCTTTCAAAGCCAGTTTCCAGTCTGAGTCGGGCAAATCATCTACGGGCTTCGACATCTCAGCTTCAATGTACTTTCTAACCGTGGGCTTTGACAAATGGGACGGATACGCAGTTTACAATGACCCGGAAGTACTCTTCCTACTGAGCAAAGGGGTTACGCCACAGACCGAACCATTTATCTTGCTTAGCGAAGGCGGACTAATACTCCTGTTTGTAGTTGGCTCGTTGATTGCAACTGCAACAGTGCTGGTTGTCTTTAGAAAAAGAGTCAAGAGCAAACTATCGCAGCTTTGGACAAAGATGAAATCAGCTAAGCAAAGGAAACAGGCAAAATCCAATCGACCTGAACAACCGTCTCTGAATCCATTTGAGGAACCTCTGATAGCCAGCTGAATTCCTTTTCTTTTTTCCTTTTTCTGAACCTTATTATGTTTTTAGACTTGAGAAAGTCAAAAAGCCCCAAGAATCAAAGGTCACGCCTGACAATATTGAATGTCGGTTTTATTCACATTATGAGTCCACTAAACTAGGGCAAGCGCAACCTAGAACACAGGCTTCAAGCTGAGACTACGCTTTCAGCTATTAGTTAATGTAGCCAGCGCTTGATTTGTCAAAATCCTTGACTAGCTCAATCTGTAGGTCCCTTGGAATTGGGACGTTCTGTGAGAAGTAGGTGACTTTTGGGAAGTAGAATGCTAGTCCTCTCTCCGCCATGACGGTGGCAGGATTGTCCTTTCCCAAGGCAAGGCTGCACACTCTGTGAACCAAATCGCGAACCTCTTCTTCACTCACATAGCCAAGTGCGTGCAAGTATTCATGCAGCAAAAGGTGGAAGCAGTAAGCGTTCAGTATCTTCTTGTCTGTTGTTCTCAGAGCAACCTCAAAAGGCGCTTTATTCATAACTATGATATTCGAACCGATTGGGTGAAAAGCCCCGACGAAAGCGCCGCGTCTCATCCCCAAGTTCGCCATCCCGAGCATAAGCCCTGCTCTGTGCTGCCCAAGAAACCTCTTAACCGACTGCTTGACCAACTCAAAAATGTCCGCTAAGTTTTCGCAAGCATCCAGTTCAGCACTGAAAATGTCCAAGAAAAACTCGCTCTCCCTTTAAACTTGAGAAACAGTAACAAAGCATAGACTATGTCTTAAACATTGCTAACAGTCTGGTATATACGCTCCATTTCAGAAAAACAATGGAGCTACAGGCGCAACGCTCAACACAAACACAACTATCAACGCGATCGAAGCAAATTTTCTTGTTCTTGAAACCGTTGAAACCGCATCTAAAGCATCGGGGTGCCTTACACGCGACAACAAATAAGCAATCAACGCCATTGGCCATGCGATGAACAGCAAGGAGACAATCGCGATAACTGACACTGCAGCGCGAGCGGTATCCCCCAACAGAACCTGCGCAACATGACCACCGTCTAACTGCCCAATAGGCATGAGGTTCAGCATCGTCACAATCATGCCTATGTATCCGGCAAAAGCCACAGGATGAAGCTCAATCAAAACATAACCTGTTGAAACCGGCTCAAACTTCAGCAAGTAATTGGCGAGAAAATCGAGCAGAATCGGCGGTTGAATTATCCCAACCGGTAGCTCTTGAACCACTCTGATATTTGACATTGGTATCCCTATGATCGAAACTGCAACCGCCAACAGAAATCCGATCATCGGACCGCTGAACCCCAAATCAAATAACGCATCACGATTAGGTGCTAACGATTTCTGCTGGATAACAGCGCCGAACGTGCCAAACGGCGGAAAACCCGGAATGAAATATGGGTAAGTCGCCTCCACTCCATGTTTATTGGCTGTAAGTTTGTGACCCATTTCATGCGCCCCAAGTATAGACATCAAGGCTGTCGAGAATAATACAGCGCCCACCAACGGGTCGGTTGCCTCTCCAGACAAAAGGTAACCAGTAAACATGGTCGTTCCAATAGTGGCCAAGAGCAAGACAATGTTAATCAATGGGTTACTCGTCTTAACCGGCGGCTTCGAAACCACCTGCAGAACAATCCGGCTTTCTCTCTTCCTTAAGACCGGTAAGAGCTGTTTAGAGTTCATTTTCTTGAACAGGCGAGCGAACGCTTGCTTGACATCAGGCTTCTGGGTCACATAAAAGGTCGGCGTATTATATTCAATAAAGCCCTCTTCAACCGTAAATTCGGCAGCCACCATTTGGTGAATTTGCTCGTATGGCAAACTCAGCTCTGGTGGCGGAGGCGACACTGCTTCCGGTTTCATGTCGATTTGAACCCTTTTTGGAGAAAAACTGAAACTCGGAGTATTAGAACATTTTGTTTTGGCTGAATAGTTACTATGAAGCGTTCATAGTGGTTTTTGTACATATTCATAAGAAAGCTTAAACCCAACCATCCAAAAGGCTAGTAACTGGAGGTATTCTGGTTGACTCAATCATCGATTCTTGTCGTCACCACCCCAACTGTTTCAGGCTACGAGATTGTGAAAGTGCTAGGCGTAGTGAGCGGCATAACGGTTCGAACTAGAGGCGTAGGGGGCAAAATAGTCGCAGGAATTGAAGGCATCTTCGGCGGCGAAGTCACAACATACACGTATGAATGTGAAAAAGCAAGGAAAGAATCGCTGCAAAGACTCCTCGAAAACGCTCAGAAAATGGGCGCAAACGCCATTGTTGGAGCCGACTTCGAAACAAGCGACATACTACAAGGCACAGCAACAACCTTCTCAGCATATGGCACAGCCGTGGTCATCAAGCCCGTAGAGAAAACAGAGTAGCAATCGCCTTTCTTCAGCGAAAGCACTTCCAATAATCCTTGAGCAGCTTCTTCAGCGTACCGACAGTTTCCTCAACCTTCGGGCGCACAAAGCTTGGCTCAACAGGTAATGCATACGGATCTTTCACATCGATTTTCTCTAACCCCGCAACCCCGGCTACAAGTGCATACCAACAATAAGGCAGCACTTCCGGATTATATCCACTACCGGGCATGAGCACGATTCTGCCTTTACACACTTTTTCCGCGGTCTTGACAAGCGTTTGTGAAATGCCCAGAAAGCCCTGCACTGTTAAAGCAAGACTGCCAAGCATGTCTGCAAAATGCGGGTCACTTCCGCCGTTGCCCACAATCAGCTCAGGCTTGAACTCCTCAGCCAACGGTGGCACAATCTCTCTTAAAGCATACAAATAAGTCTCATCACTTGTCCCAGGTGGCAACGGCACATTGACATTGTAACCTGTTCCGGCTCCACGCCCAAGCTGCTGAATGAAACCCGTGCCCGGATAAATCGTCCTCGGATCCTGATGCAACGAGACAAACAGCACATTGGGATCCTCGTAGTAAATGTCGCTTGTTCCGTTGCCAGCGTGCACATCGTGGTCGATGATCATTGTTCGTTTCAACCCATGTTTCTGTCGCAAGTACTCAACCATGGCTGCTATATCGTTGAAGAGGCAGAAGCCACCTCCATAGTTGCGACCTGCATGATGATAGCCACAGCCGATTGCAACCGCACGTTCAGCTTTGCCTTCGAATATGGATCTTCCAGCCTCAATGGCGCCGCCCACTATCAACATAACAGCCTCAAGAATCTGAGGAGAAACAGGCGTCTCCATATCGTAGGGGCGACTTGCAGCACCCAGCCGAAAGATCAAGTCAACATAGTCTGGGTCGTGAACTCTCAAGATATCTTCCTTTGTCGCCGGCAGTGGACGCAGCATAAATACATTGGAAAACTTGAACAAGCTTTGTGATTCGAAAAACTTCATGGCGTTGACAAATCGGTCGCCTCTGAACGGATGCCCCTCACCCAAGTCGTATTCAGCGTATTTCTCGTCGTAGACAATACCGACCTTCACACGCGTCCATTCTCCGGTCAGACAGAAACGTCTCACAGAGTATTCACTATTTCAGCATTGCGATTTGCAGCAAGAGGAAATCTCGCTTTCCGCAGAGATGAAAGAAAAACTAGGGTGAAGGACGGTTGATTCTGTCCTTCCTTCTTTCTTTTCTACTTGGGCGTTTCTTCGCTTTGAGGACGAAAGGGTTCTTCGCTCGAAGTGGTCGGTTCATTGGTTGTGGCTTGAGTGTCTGCAGGAGTCTCCGCGGTCGTCTGCATCTGCTCAACTTGGGCTTCGCTTAGTTTTGCAGTTACCTCAACAGGAACTTCGACCTGTAGGGCCTGCGCTGTTTCACTTGTCTTCTCAACTGGAACCTCGGCAGTTGTCGCCTCAGCTGCTTCCGCTGGCGGGGTTGCTGGCAATGGTGGCATCTCAGTGTCTTTTGGAACGAGTTGAATTATCACTTCCTTTATCCAGTTCAGCTCCTGTTTGGTCGCCTCGAGCCCCAGATCAAGAGCGGTGCCCTCTTTTGCGTGAATCTCGTCATCGATTTCGCCAGCCGCATGAGCCATCTCAGTGCTTGCCAAAAACATCTCAAGCGCCATTCGCTGCTCCTCCAACTCATTGAGCTTGCCAGTCATCTTCTCGGACAATGCCTTCCTCTGAACTTCGATTTGCTCGATGTCATCGGTCAACTCTTTGTTAAGGCATTCATAAGCAAACTGAGAGATTCGCCCAGAGCTGTGCAAGTTCTCCAAAGCCTGCTTTTTCCGCGTGTTCACTTCGAGTTCTGTGTTGATCTTCTCGAAAGAGTCTTTCCACGTTAACAAACTACTACACCTAAGTCGAAAAACATGGAAACAACAATTAATCTTTATTAACATGCAGATATATCGCTGGCAGCGAAAAACAAGCCCATTTCTGAGTTTTCTTCAAAAAATACGTTTAAATCTAAGGTAAACATAAACAAAATATCGCCTTAAACGTGTATCTTTCCACAAACCTCGTTGACGATTCCGTCTATTCCTAATAGATCTCTATTCTGTTTATAGGGAAAAATACATACCCTGCGCCAAAGATATATTTATTTCATGAAAAGTTTATATGTGATTAGACGTAACTATACACGATGTTTCTTGGAAACTTCAGAATTCCTTAAGAAAATGCGTAAACGAGTAATCAGAAATTTTCTAGATGTTCTAGTCTTAGCTGAGTTGCGCAAGAGCGCAATGAGCGGCTACGACGTTATGGCCTTTATTCTCAACAAATATCGTTTTCTGGTTAGCTCAGGCACAATCTACTCCATACTTTTTTCTTTGGAACGGAACGGTCTGATCTCAGGCATTTCGATTGAGCGTAAGAGAGTATACAAGCTGACTGAAAAAGGCGAAGAAGCCATCCGGGCAATCACGAATACCAACGACAAAATATGGTATCTTATATTAAGCCTACTAAAGGTGGAAAAGCAACTGCGAAGTCAGTAGCAGCATTCACAGAGACAATGAGACGATTGCGGAGCTAGGGTTCAAAAGAGTTATATTTGGGCTGCGTTATGTCTGGTTGGTGGCGGGTGTTTGATGATGAATGAAGGTGGCCGCCAAATTCAAGGCTGATACTTCTAAGCGTTGGCTCACCCTGGACTATCGCCCGCTCGACGTGGAACAGCAAGTTCGTGAATTCTGGCAGACACATAAGGTACGCGAGAAGCTTGAACAGCTTAGGTCGACACGCAACAATGGCGTCCTAGGTTATGTCGAAGGTCCACCCACGCTTAACGGTCTACCTCATGTTGGACACGCTCGCGGTCGCGTGATGAAAGACCTGCGCTATCGTTGGAAGAGCATGCAGGGCTTTTATGTTCCATTTTGGGCAGGCTGGGACTGCCAAGGCTTACCAGTCGAATTGGAAGTTGAGCGTGAACTTGGCGTCAAGAACAAGAAGGACTTGGTTGAAAAAGTGGGCGAAGAGCGCTTCGTGGCTGAGTGCAAGAAAACCGTTATGAAGTATCACAAGGAGTGGTTTGAAGCCGACGCAAAGCTCGGCGTTTTTATGAACCATGACAAGGCTTACTGGACCTACCGGGACGAGTATATAGAGCGGGAGTGGCAGTATCTTAAGCGTGCTTGGGAGCAGGGCTTGCTTGGCGAAGGCTACTACATAGTGGCTTATTGTCCACATTGCCAGACTTCGTTAAGCAACGCTGAAGTGGGCCTAGGCTATGAAGAAGTAGAGGATCCCTCGCTCTATTTCAAATTGAAGGTGAAAAACGCCCAGAACGAGTACTTCCTCGTTTGGACAACTATGCCTTTCACTCTTGTAACCGACCTCATGTTGGCTGTTCATCCAGAAGCCGAATACGCCAAGGTCAAAGTGGGCGAAGAAACATGGATAATGGTGAAGCAGCGAGTCGAACTGTTGATGGAAGAGCTCAAGGTAACTGGTTGGAAGGTCGCCGAGGTAGTTTCTGGCAAGGCTCTTGAGGGCGTCAAGTACGAGTATCCGTTTCTTGAGGCGGTCCTTAAGCAACGAGAGCTCGATCAGCATCGTTTAGTTCATACAGTGGTGACTGAGGATTTTGTTGATGTAACCGCGGCTACGGGCGTTGTTCATCTGGCTCCGGGAAATGGAGAGGACGACTTCTGGGTTGCGAAGAGGCGTAATGTGCCTGTTTACGCGCCTTTTGATGATGAAGCTAAGTTTACGGCAGATGCTGGTGAGTTTGCGGGTTTGTTTGCTCGTGACTCTGACTCTGTTGTTGTGGATTTGCTTCGTAAGAAAGGCCTGTTGGTCTCGGTGAAGACGGTTTCGCATGAGTATCCGCTTTGCTGGCGTTCCCATCATAAACTTGTGTGGTTGGCGCGTAGGGAGTACTTCCTTTGGACTGATAAGATGAACAGTCGCGTTGTGGAAGCGGCGGAGAAGGTGCGTTACTTTTTTGAAAGTCCTAAGAATCGTTTTCTCTCGTTTCTGAGGGAGGGTAAGCCGTGGTGTGTTTCGCGTGAACGCGTGTGGGGTGCTCCTCTGCCCGTTTGGGTCTGCCAAAACTGTGGAAATAAGGAGTTGGTTGCCAGTAAGAAGGAGCTGATGGATAGGGCGGATTCTGAGCCTCCTGCTGATTTCGAGTTGCACAAGCCATGGGTAGACCGTTTGGTTTTGAAGTGTGGCAAATGTGGGGGCTTGATGAAGCGTGAGCCTTTTGTGCTGGACACGTGGCACAACAGCGGCGCCTGTCCTTATGCACGCTTTTCAGACAAAGAATTCGAAAAGTACGTGCCCACAGATTTCCTAGTGGAGGCTGTTGACCAAACACGCGGTTGGGCAAACACCCTACTGCTTGAACATGTCTTGCTGACTGAAAAGTCTGAAGCGCCTTACAGAAATTACCTTTTCTACGGGTTCGTGTTAGATGCAAAGGGCAGAAAAATGAGTAAAAGCCTAGGCAACGTCTTAGATGTAAACACGCTGCTCCAACATTATTCCTCCGACCTTTGCCGATTTTACACGCTCTGGAAGTGTTCGCCAGTTGACTCCATGAACTTCGACGTGAAAGAACTAACTAAACGCCCCTTCCAAGTGTTGGGCACGCTATATCATTTGCATCGTTTCTTTATGCAAAACGCCGAGTACGATCATTTTGATCCTAGGCTGCACACGTTGAAGTGGGCTGAGGAGAACGGTGTTCTTAGACCGGTGGACCGCTGGCTCCTGTCCAAACTTCAGCAGGCTGTGAGCGAATGCACCGTTAAGCTGGAGACCTGTGAGTTCAACTTTGCTGCAGAAGCGTTAGAAACGCTTGTTGTTGACACTGTCAGTCGTGAGTATGTACCTATGGTGCGCCGCGATTTGTGGAGTGATGACCCCGAGACGCTGAACAGGCGCTTGACTGTTTATGCGACGTTGTGGCAGACGCTTAGGACTCTGGTGCTGCTTTTCAATCCGTTCACGCCGTTTGTATGTGAGTTTCTGTATCAGAATGTTTGCCGTACTTTGGATAACACTTTGCCCGAGTCTGTGAACTTGGAGAGTTGGCCAGTTCCTGATGAGGTGCTTCGGAATGTTGAGCTTGAGCAGGATTTTGCCATGTTGCAGCGAGTTGTGGCGTTGAGTTATTCGGCTCGGCAGGCAGCTCAGTTGAAGCGTAGGTGGCCGTTGCAGAAGGTTGTGGTTGTTGTGCCGAAAGATGGGCAGAGAGTGTTTCGTGGTCTTGAGGATTTGTTTGTTGAGCTTGCTAACGTGAAGAGTGTAGGTTACCTTGACGAGTTGAATCCTCCGCACACTGAGGCTGAGGAGAAGCGTTGGAAGGTTGCTTCGGAGGGCGATGTTCACGTTTTGTTGGACACTGTGCGTGATAGTAGGCTTTTGGGTGAAGGGGTGATGCGTGATTTGGCTCGGCGGG
>Ga0209323_10001601_pt1 | contig 14974 bp, 10 predicted proteins | sample Rifsed19ft2_FD_184014 | JGI IMG/M metagenome (GOLD analysis project Ga0209323, IMG submission 184014) | Soil microbial communities from Rifle, Colorado, USA - sediment 19ft 2 (version 2) | ecosystem: Environmental > Terrestrial > Deep subsurface > Rock core/Sediment | place: Rifle, Colorado...
CGCGTATATTGATGCTACCCGCCAGCGAAGTGACCATGAAGCCGATGAAGAAGTAAGGCCACACGCCACCCCGGAATAGAAACTTCAGGTTGAGCGCGATACCCAGCGCGGCCAACATGCCGCTCGCGATGAACAGCCCGCCCAGCACCCAGCCGGCGTTCTGCCCGATCCAATTGAGTGCGCCTTCGACGGCCGGTGCACCGATATACGCGGCGAGTGCAACCGGCACGGCGTACAGCACGAATTGGAACGGTTGCGAGTAGATGTAGTTGCTGCGCGCCACGCCTTTGATGTTGCCCTCCTCTGCGTATCGGTCGGCGCGGTGCGCGATGGCCGAGCACACCGACATGCGCAGCGAAAAGGTGAGGCTACCCAATAGCCCCAGCGGCCCCGCGACGGCCAGCGCGCCTTGCGCACCCAAGCCGCCGCTCAACGCCAGCGCGGTGCCGAGGTAGCCCGCCAGACCGGGATCGCCCGGCAGCGAGCTGCCGGCGGCGATCCAACCCAGATACAGCACGTTGATGTTCGCGCCGATGGCAATGCCTTCGCCAAGTCGGCCCATCACCAGCCCAACCAGGGTGCCGGCAATGAGTGGGCGATAGAGGACGGTAAACCCGAGGTTCGCGAACCAGGGCGACCAGGAGAAGTAGTAAAGAATGCCGATGATGGCTGCCGTCGCCAGATCGACTTTAGCCTCCGGGGCTTGCGTCGCGGGTGCGGCGCGCGCGACGACGAAAGTGACCAGCATCAGCCCCAGGCTGACGCCGATCGCAATGCCGAATTGCTTGCGGTTGATCTTCATCTGTTCCCCCTATGGATGAGGTCGCCCAGCATTTTGGGCTTCTCGCCGGGCACGCTGTAGAAGGCGATGTCTACTCCGTTCTCCATCAGGTACTTGAGGATCGCGATTTCATCGTCCGAGATGGAGATGCTCTTGAACACGTTCTTGCGCCCCGGCGCGAGGCCCAGTCCGCCGACGTTCAGCGCGCGGTAGATCACCCCTCCGTCGAAGAGTTGCCGGGCGACCTGCGGCGATCGCACCAGCACCATCGTCGTTTCCCGATCGACCCGATCTTGGGTCAACACCGCGATGCCTTGCGCGACCGAATACACCTCGACCTGCAGATCGGGCGGCGCGGCCATTTTCAGCACCTCTTGCATAAACGGGTCTGCGGCTACGCCGTCGTCCACGATGACGATGCGCGTAAAGGTCCGGTGCCTGCGCCACACGATGATCACCTGACCGTGGATCAGGCGATCATCGATTCGAACCAGCCCAAAATCCTTGATGGCGCTCACCTCCTTTGTTAGAGCGCTCAAGGCGGCGTGCTCGTCGGGGATGGTAGATTGAGTGTCACTTGGCATGACCAATCGGTTTATCTGGTACTGACGTTGGCTTCACTTCGGGGAAAGGGGGAACAGGCAGGCGCAATCAGTCCGCCTCACAAGAAACCCCGAAGTCGAATCGATTTCGACTTCGGGGCAAACAAGCGGGCGCACACGCGCACCGGTGCGGTTCGCCTTCTTTCATCCGGACTATACCGTCGGCCCCGGAGTTCGCTCACACTGCGCGGCGCAGTGCGGACGTCACCGGATCATGTCTCATGCGAGACTCGCGGGCTATACCGCCGATCGGGAATTGCAGCTCGCCGAACGAACTGCTCACCCTGCCCCGAAGGTTAATAGGCTCGATTGGGCGTGATTATAACGGATGGCCGGGGATTGTCAATCGGTTGTCGAGGCCTGCGCCTGCCCTTCGGCGCTGATCTCGGCGATGCTCTTCACGCCGATTTCCAGCGCAAGCGCGGCCAGCGCTTCCAGCGCGAGCGTGCTTCGCGCCAGCAACACTTCCAGCAACATGGGCAGGTTGACGCCGGATACGATCCGCGCGCGATGCGATCCAATACTCAGCGCGGCGGCATTGCCCGGCGTGCCGCCGAACAAGTCGACGAAAACAATAACGCCCGCGCCGCGATCGACCTGGCCGATCGCCTCGCGAATGGCCGCCCGGAGATGGTCGGGACTATCTTGCGAATTGAGTGCCACCGTCGCCACGCTGTCTTGCTCGCCGACGATCATCTCTGCACTCCGGCGCAGAGCGTGCGCCAGATCGCCATGCGCGGCAATCACGACGCCGACGGAAGGGGAGCGGTCACCGGGATTCATTGGGCCGGTCCCCCACCTGGCTTGCGACCGAAGTCAAGTACGCGCGCACCTCGCTCGCGGTCCGCAGGCTCAGCGCACGCCGTGCGATCGACCCGGCCTGCTCCGTGCTGAAGCGCCGTATGGCCTGCTTGACCAGCGGTATCGATCGAAGGCCCATGCTGAATTCATCCAAGCCGAGTCCCAGCAGAACCGGCGCAGCCAAAGGCTCACCGGCCAGCTCGCCGCACAGGCCTACCCGGCGTCCGCGTGCGTGCGCCGCCTCGATGACCATGCCGATCAGACGCAGCACCGCCGGATGGAACGCATCCGCCATCGGCGAGACAGCCGCGTTCGTTCGGTCCGCCGCCAGAGTGTATTGCGCCAGGTCGTTTGTGCCAATGCTGAAGAAATCGACCACCTCCGCCAGCGTGTCGGCGATCACGGCTGCTGAAGGTACCTCGACCATAATGCCGACCTGGCATTGGCGCGCGTAGCGCAGGCCGCGCGCGTCAAGCGATGCACGCGCTTCATCGACATAGCGCCGCGCGGCGATCACATCCTCCACAGTGGCGACCATCGGAAACACGATCCTCAGGTTGTGCCCTTCGCCTGAGCGCAGCAACGCGCACAGTTGGGTGCGAAACAGGTCGGGCCTGGCCAGGGTCAGGCGCACTCCGCGCAATCCCAGAAACGGATTCAGCTCGACAAGCATGTTGAGATAAGATACGGGCTTGTCGCCGCCTACATCCAGTGTCCGCACGACGACGGGGCGTTGCCCCATCATCTCGAAGACAGCCCGGTAGATCGCCGTCTGCTCGTCTTCGTCCGGCGGGTTGTCGCGGTCGAGGTACAGGAATTCGGTGCGAAGCAGGCCGACTCCCTCGGCCCCGCTCGCTAAGGCAGCCGCGGCTTCCTCAACCGACCCGATGTTAGCCATCACCTCGACGTGCACGCCGTCGGTCGTCACGGCCTGCTGATCGGCCACTCCGAAGGCGCTATCACGCATTTGCCGGAACGCTTCGGCGCGCTGGCGATATTCCGCGATGGTCGCCTCGTCGGGGTCGATCAGCAGCGTGCCATTCGCGCCGTCAACGATGGCCCGAACGCCTTCCGGGCCGTGACGCACTGCATCGCCCAGGCCGACTATCGCGGGGATGCCCAACGCCTTCGACAGAATCACCGCGTGCGAAGTCGGTCCGCCCCCGGCCGTGCAGAATGCAATCGCCTTGGCCCTGTCGAGCGCGACGATATCGGAGGGTGCGAGATCGTCGGCTACAATGACGGCGGCTTCTGTGGGGCCCGCCACCTGCGATGTCTTGTTGCTCAAGATGCGAAGCACACGCTGGGCTACGTCTTGCACATCTGCGGCGCGCGCGGCGAGATGGTTGTCGCCGATCGCCTCCAGGGCGGCCGCGTAATGCTGCGCGCCTTCCTGCCAGGCGTATTCCGCGTTGACCCGATCGGTCTGGAGGCGTGCCCACACCCGGCCAAGCAATTCGGGATCGTCGAGGAACATGCGGTGGGCTTCAAAGATTGCGGCCTCACGCGGGCCAATGCCGTCCCGCATTTGAATCGATAATGCGTCCAGTTCCCGTCGGGCCTCGGCCAGCGCCTGTTCCAGCCGGACGATCTCGCCATCCACGTCATCGATGGGATAGTGTTCGGCCATCACCCGGCGCGGGCGATAGTGGAAGATCGGGCCGATAGCGATTCCCGGCGAGGCCGCGATCCCTTGAAGAGATTGTGCGACCATAGACATCACTCTGGTTCGCCAAAGTTGCCGTCGATTAACTCACATAGGGCTGCGATAGCGGCGTCTTCGTCCGCACCTTCGGCGCTGAGACGAATTTGTTCGTTCCCCTGGACGGCGGCCGCCAACACGCTCAGGATGCTCTTGGCATTGGCCGGTAGCGTGCCCTTGCTAAGATTCGAGATGGTGATGCTCGATGCGAAGCGCGTGGCCGTTTTGACGAACTGTGCCGCCGGTCGAGCATGGAGACCCACTGTGTGGCGCACGACGATTTCGCGTGTTGCGGTCAAGTTGTGATGATCCCCTTGCACGAGAGGTCGGGCAGGGTTTCCTTCGCTTCCAGGCGAGCCTGCCGCGCTGAACCGAAAAAGACCGAACTGGGCATGTTGTCAGTCTCCGTTACATTGACGAGCTACTGTAGATTAGCATTATAGCGCCAACGCTCCAGTTGCCAAGAAGGATCTCGCTGGTGATCGTTCACATCTCGAAGGGGGACACGCGCTCCCCTCTCCTCATAGGAGGCGATCAGGTGACCGGCACTTTCGAAAGTGCCGGTCACCTCGGCCCCATGCACTTGTTTCATACACGAGCCAAGATCAGTAGGAGTCGCGCAGCGAGCGAACGGTGAGTGCCTCACGAGAGTGCTCGGCCGTCCAGTCGTCGGGAAGCGAACAGGTGATGGCTATTGTCCGGCCGGCGGGGAGGTCAAAATAGTTGTCGCTGAAGATGACGTCGATGTCACGCAGAGACAATTCCACGAAGCGGGCCAGCGATCGGCTCAGCAGCCGCATCGTCAGCCGCTCGCTATCGGCCTGGATGTCCACGGCGATCTGCGGCGGTTCCAGCTCCAGGTGCTTGTCGGGCACGAATGGGGTAACCGATGTCGCCAGATGCCGATCAGCCTGCCACAGGTCACAGGCCAGCACGACTCGCCGGCGGTTTTCCTCGGTGAGGCGGTCGGTGAAGTCCAGGGCCTTGACCAGCGTGGTCGAGAGCGGCGAGGCGATCACGCGCTCTTCGCCGTCGACCAGGCTCTCGCCATGCAGCGTCTGTAGCGACCAGCGCACCTCGCCCTGCCACGCGGCCGGCGTGTCGTTGGTGACGAACACGTCCCTCCGCTCGCCGTCGTCTGCGACGGACAGCAGGATTGGCGCGTAAAAGCGTCGCGCGGCGTAATGAGCAGCCTTCCAACGCCCGAAGTAATCGATGCTGGACCAGGACGCCACCGGCCAGCAGTCGTTCAGTTGCCAGTACAACGTACCGCTGCACGCGGGATGCCGTCGCCAATGCTCTACACCCGTGCGCAGCGCTTCGGCCTGCAGAATCTGTGTGAGGTAGACCAGCGACGGGAAATCCTTGGGCAGGCGGAAGTGGTTGGTGAGATAGTTGACGATCTTACCGTTCCCGTTCAGGTGACGCTGATGGTGCTCCATGACATACGAAGTCATGTTCCATTCACTCGGCTCGGCGTAAGCAGCGATTGTCGAGAGGGCGGGCAAAGACTGAAAGCCGAACTCGCTGACGAAGCGGGCTTGGGTTTCGCGGTAATTGACAAAGGGCTTCAGGGCGTGCCAGACTGCCCATTGGTGCACATCGCCCGCCGCGCCGCCGTTAGGGTCTACGAACGGCATGCCGGAGGAGGGCGAGCTGGGCCAGTACGGGCGGTTCGGGTCCTCGTCTATCACCCAAGACGGTAAAAGGTGATGGAAGAAGCGATCGTAGGCTGCCTTGAGGTCTTCGTTCTCGGGCTTGCTCCAGCCCCATTGCACCCAACCCTGCTCCATCTCGTTGTTGCCGCACCACAGCGCCAGGCAGGCCCGGTGCCGCAAGCGCCGGACGGTGTGCGTCACTTCGTGCTGCAAGGTCTCCAGGAATTCGGGATCGTCGAACGGATAGCCCGCGCAGGCAAACATGAAGTCCTGCCACACCAACAGGCCCAGCCGATCGCACAGATCGTAGAAGGTTTCGGCCTCGTAGTAGCCGCCGCCCCAGATGCGGATCATGTTGAAGTGCGCGTCGGCCGCAGATTGGAGCAGGTGCTCCAGTTGGGCAGGCGTGACCCGCGCCGGGAAGGAGTCGGCCGGGATCCAGTTAGCGCCCGTGGCGAACATCGGCACGCCGTTGACGACGAACGTGAACGAGCGCCCCCACTCGTCCGGCTGCTGGTTCAATTCCACGGTGCGCAGACCGATCTGCATGAGGCGTGCGTCGAGCACGTCGTCGCCATTCAGCAGGACGACCTCGGCGCGGTAGAGGGGCTGCGCGCCGAGGCCGTTCGGCCACCAGAGCTGTGGCTGTTCGATCTTCAGGGCGAGCGTCGCGCGGCCCGCATCCACCGGCGTCTCGGCGGTTTGGGTGCGACCGCCGGGCGCAGTCAGGCGCAGACTCGCCCGCAGCGGCGCCGATTCCCAGGCTTGCGTCGATAGAGCCGCTGACAGCGTCACGCTCCCGTTCACGTGTTGCTGGTGCAGCTGCACATCGTCGAGCCGCGCGAGTCGGTGGCCCTCCAGCCGGATGTCGCGCCAAATCCCCAGTGTGGGCAGCATCGGCCCCCAATCCCAGCCAAAGTGGCTGGGCGCTTTGCGCAGATGCGGGCCACCCTTGATCACAAAGACGCCCACGCCCGGCATCGGGCGGATGCGCTCGCGCGCCTCGACGTAGCGCACGGGTGAGCGGAACACGATACTCATCTCGTTCTCACCGGCGCGCAGCAGATCCGTCACTTCCCACCGGTGTGGATGAAACATATCCTTCGCCGCGCCCACCGTTCCGCCGTTCAGGCGCACCTCCGCCAGCGTGTCCAGCCCGTCGCATACCAGGTGGATGTGCATCCCGGCCGGCAGTTGTGGGTCGAGGACAAACGTGCGGCGGTATTCCCAGTCATGCTCGGCCACCCACTGCACGCGCTTCTCGTTATCGCCGACAAACGGATCCGGGATGCGGCCTGCCGCCAACAGATCGGTGTGGACACTTCCCGGAACGATAGCCGGGAGCCATTCGTCGCTCCCGATCTTCCTTAACTGCCACTGTCCATTGAGAGATTGAGGCATGATGTTTATGAGAACCTCCATCCCCGGCCAGAGTCATCAGAACCGGGACGGAAGTGTCCGGTTCAGCCATTGAGCCACCGGGTCGATATGGCGCTGCAAGCTCCGATCGATGTTCGAGGCCGGGTCGGCCAAGACTTCGGCCCAGGTGGTAGTAAGCGCGTCGATGAGCCTGCTCTCGATGGAACCCCATAATCGAACGGCCGGGAAGGAGCGTCCTTTAAGCAGGGCTGCCAGTGCATTCCGATACAGTGTATCCTGCGCAGCGAACGCGTTCAGGGCTTCTTGGTGAGCAGGGAAAAGGCTCTGGTGCAGACTAGCCGGCCGATACGGCTGGCTGTTCAGGAAGCGCACCAGTTCGAGCGCAGCCGTGGTCTCTGGAGAATGGGTCCAAATCACCAGGCTGGTACCGCCGATGAAGGCCACGCCGGGGAGCGGAGCAACGCCGATGTGCTTCGCCAGGGGCAGTTCTTGGTGATGGAAGACAATCCACGGGCTGCCGAGCGCCACGGCGGTATCTCCGTTTAGGAAATGGTCCACCGGGGTGCGAGGAGGCGTGGTCGGTGGGGCGATGAAACGGCGCAGCGAGAAGAAGGCATGCAAGCCCCGCATGGCCTCGGGCTGATTGAAGAGCACTTGCTTGCCATCGGCGCTCAGAAAGTCGCCCCCGGCATTCCAGATCCAGGTCGCGGCTTCGTGGATGGCAGTCGCAAGGCGGTGCGTGGTCAGGCTCAGTGGATGAGGAATGCCGTTGTCGTAAAGGCGTTGTAGCGTCTGCTCCAGGGCAGGGGGGGCGGCAAACGCTGCCCCGGCATCGGAGATGCCGGCCTGCTCCAACCAGTCCTTCCGATAGTAGAGCAGTGCCGAATGAATCAACCAGGGGATAGCCCACACCCGGTTGCCGCCAATCCGGATACCTGTGCGCCAGGAGGCCGTTAAAAAAGCGCTCGCACCGCCCAGCGATCGGATTTCGTCTGCGCTGAAGGGCCGCAAGGCGTTCAGGGCGGCGACACTGCTGATCCAGGTCGTCCCGACTTCGGAAACGTCTGGCCCGTGACCGTAGATCGCGATGTTGGCGATCTCCGACCAGCCTTCGCTCCAGAGGATCGGAGTGATCTTCACTTTCACGTGCTTTTGTTTTTCGAAAGCGTCGAGTAGCGGTCGCAAACGATCGGCATCCTCTCGGTTGGCGACCAGCACAGAGAATTCGATTTCGATCATCTTTCTCCATCCCTCCCCGGCCGGCTTCGTTGACTCATGAGAGCATTCGGTAATTCGTGGGCAATGCCCGGTGATGAATCACCGGGCTGAAAAAGCGAAGCCTGCTGAAGCAGGCTGTTTGTCGCTTCAGCCGGATTTATCCGGCTTTTCTTGATTAGCCCGACGATTCATCGTCGGGCGATAGGCGTGAGGCTCATGTATAACACAAGTGCAACGCGCTGTTAATGACCGCACTCTACAAAAACGCAGATTGTGCCCGCGTTGAGTATAACATAGCGCGGCCTCGTGGTAGCCAGGCTTCGCTGGAGCTAATCGCGCGCCGGTTGAATTTTACCCGAAAAGGGCAGGAGAATGAAGAGGTACAATTGAACAAGGTGTGAGTCGATGGCTGACTGCAATGGTCGCAGGCCCCAAATGACCGGTTCTCATGTTTACGACGCCGTGATCGTCGGCGCAGGCCCGAACGGCCTGGCGGCAGCCATCACGCTCGCGCGCGCGGGCGGGTCGGTTCTGGTGATCGAAGCGAAAGACACCGTGGGCGGCGGGATGCGCTCCGCTGAATTGACCCTCCCCGGTTTCGTCCACGACATTTGCTCGGCGGTTCATCCGCTCGCGGCCGGCTCACCCTTCTTCCGCACGCTGCCCCTGGCCGATCACGGCCTGGAATGGATTCATCCACCCGCCGCGCTCGCGCACCCGCTCGACGATGGCAGCGCGCCCATTGTCGAGCGGTCGATCGAGGCCACCGCCGCAACGCTCGGCCGGGATGCCGCTACGTATCGCCGCTTGATGAAGCCGCTCGTTGCGGATTGGGACAAACTCGCGCGCGAGTTCCTCGGCCCGCTGCGCTTTCCGCATCATCCGATTGCGATGGCGCGCTTCGGACTGCTCGCGCTGTGGCCGGCCAAGACACTGGCCCGCTTCCTGTTTCGCGGCGCGCGCGCGCGCGCCGTCTTCGCCGGCATGTCCGCTCATTCGATCATGCCGCTCGAATGGCCGGCGACATCCGCCTTTGGGCTGATGATGTCGATCATGGCGCACGTCGTCGGCTGGCCGATCCCGCGCGGAGGGTCGCAGTCGCTTGCTGATGCGATGGCCTCTTACTTGCGCTCGCTTGGCGGTGAGATCGTCACGGGCGTGCACATCGAATGTATCGAGCAACTGCCGCCACACCGCGCTGCCCTGTTTGACGTGACGCCGCGCCAACTCGAGCACATTGCGGGCAAGCGACTGCCGGAGGGTTACCGGCGCAAGCTGCGTGGCTATCGCTATGGCCCGGGCGTATTCAAGATGGACTTTGCGCTCGATGGCCCGATTCCGTGGCAGGCGCGCGAGTGCGCACGCGCCGGAACTGTGCACATCGGCGGCACGCTGGAGGAGATCGCGGCGGCAGAGCGAGCGGTGTGGTGCGGCGAATATCCCGAAAGGCCGTTCGTGCTGCTGGCGCAGCCCAGCCTGTTCGACGCGACGCGCGCCCCGGAGGGCAAACACACGATCTGGGCTTACTGCCACGTGCCGCACGGATCGACCGTCGACATGAGCGATCGGATCGAGGCGCAGATCGAGCGCTTCGCGCCGGGGTTTCGCAATCGAGTGTTGGCTCGCAGCATCCGCAATGCGGTGGATATGGAGCACTATAACCCCAACTACGTCGGCGGCGATATCAACGGTGGTGTACAGGACTTGCGACAACTCTTCACGCGACCTGTTGCGCGAGTACATCCATACTCGGTCCCGGCAAACGGTATCTACATTTGCTCGTCATCGACGCCGCCGGGCGGCGGAGTGCATGGCATGTGCGGCCACTTCGCCGCGCAGGCAGCGTTGCGTAACCTCCGATAGCCTGGCCCCAGGCAAGCGCGGCACAGTACCGCGCCCTGCCGAATCACAAATCGTAACTGCTCACGCGGCTAAAAACGTGAAAGTCGGCTAAGCCGGCTGGCGGATCAGCCGGGTTCAGCCGGCTTTCCTCGTTTTAGCCCGGAGTTTTTGCACAGCACCCCGTAGCGCGCCTGGCGGCCCACCGCCGCACAGCGGCGGACATGGGCAAGCGGAGTGGGCAACTTCGGGCAATGGCTTGGGGGTGAAACCCGCCCGTTGGGTTCCGGCTCGCCCGGATTAGGGCAGTGCACACCTTGTTTTTCAGGAAAGTGCAAGATACTTGCCGGAAGTGGACTTGTCCAGATCAGGAGCCATCGATCATCCTGAAGGGTGGGTACGCACATGGATTGTCGAACGGCAAGAGAGATACTTCTCGGCATTTCGGGGCAGATTCCGTCCGGGTCCGAGCGGAAGGAAGCGTGGGCGCACCTGGCTTCGTGCATCCGCTGCCAGGCCAGCCTGAGCCGGTTGGGCGAAGACCTCCGGGTGCCGGGGCCGATGTGCGCGTTTGCGCAGGAGATGCTGCCGCTTTACGTGGAAGAGGAACTGGCCGCGAAACCGGTGCAGGCGACGTATCCAGTTGTGTGGCAACATATTCAGGAGTGCCCCACCTGTACTCGCGCGCACGATGAGCTGCTGAACTTGCTTCGCTCAGAGCGTGCAGGCGGCCAGGTCGAGCCGGAATCCTATCCACGCTTTGCGCTCCCCTTCCTATCACCCCAGTCACCGGCAGACAAAGCCGTCGCATGGACCGTCGAGACACTGCGCGATGCGCAGGGCCGCCTCTCGGCGGTCATCACCATCAGCAAGACCTACATCCTGAATGTACTGTTTCCGCAAGCGCCAGTCTGGGCGCGCTCAGGTGAAAGCGTCGGGAGGCCCGCGGAGCGCGTCCCGCTGATGGACAGCCTCCTGGAAGAAGGCCCGTGGCTGGTAAGCGTAGAGATGTTGCGGCCCACCGAAGCCGGGGCCGCTGCCACCGGCTGGCAGTTGCGGGTATCGCTGGCCGGCTCGGAGGTGCCTGCTGGCACGCAGGTGCGCATACGCAGCGCATGGGGCGAGCGCATCGCGCCGATCGACGAGCACGGCGAAGCGATATTCCGCGATGTGCCACTGGGCTGGCTGTCAGAAGACCGGCCCGAATCGGCCGAGGAACAGTTAAGGGTTTACATCGAGCACATTCCGGTATGAATCGGCGGATCGACGTGGATGTAACTGAAGGCACGGACGACATGTCGCTGCGAGCACACACCACGCTGGCTTCGGCGGAGACGCGCAACCGCCTCGGCGCTTGGGCCGAGAGCAGCGAACTGTACATTACCGCGCAAGCGCTCTTCGAGCAGATGGGCGACTCCCTTCACGCCGCTCGCTGCCAATTGGGCCTGGCCGCTGCCTGGCATCAACTCAATCGTCACGCGGAGGCGCGCGCGCTGTGCGAGGCGGCCCAGGCGATCTTCCGTCAGCATGACGCCGGGCGTGAGCTGGCCGAATGCGATCTGCTGCGGGCGGGCACTCAGCGTGCGCAGGGCCAGTATCACCAGGCGCACGAATTCGCGCATCGAGCGCGCGAGCGATTCGAGGCCGAGGGGCTGACGCTCGATCGGGCGCGCTCCGACGTGGAAATCGCCTACATCCTCGCTTGCGAGCAACGCTATGACGAGGCCCTGGCGCTGCTCGCCGCCGCAGATGTGATCTTCTCGCAGGCCGGGGCAACGCTTGAGGCTGCCTGGGCGCATCGGGTTCAGGCAGTGGTCTACCTCGATCGGGGCGATTATCACCGGGCGCTCGACGTGCTGCACGCCGCCCGCGCCGTGTACGAAGCCGAGGGGATGCAGGCTGCCCTGCGCAGTTGCGATCGCAACATCGCCAATGCCTATCGGCGGCTGGGGCGCAGCGACGCGGCGCTGCCGATTTACTTCCGCCTCCGTGAAGAGTTCGCCTCACAGCGCATGACACTCGACGTTGCCATCTGCGACATGAACATCGCGCTGGCCTACAAGGAGCAGAACCGCTACGCCGATGCCCTCACATCCTTCCAGCGCGCCGTCGATGTGTGCCTGGCTGCCGGGCTGGCCGTTCACGCCGCGCGCTGCCAGACCAACATGGCCCAGATCGAAGAACTGCTGGGGGCCTACGATCGAGCGATCGAGCAGCATCAGCGCGCGCGCGACATCTTTGCCCAGGCCGGCCTGGAGGTCAACGTCGCGCATTGCGAAGAGAACATGGCGCGCGTGCACATCGCGACAAACCAGTTCGACCGCGCGCGGGATTTGCTGGACAGTGCGCAAAGGCGATTCCAGGCCGCCGGTTCGATGTTGCACGCTGCGGCGAACCGGGTTTATCTGGCGCAAGTGCATCGGGCGCTGAACCAGCACGACCGGGCGCGCGAGCTGCTGGAGCAGGCGCGATCGGCGTACGCCGCCGAAAACATGCCCGCGCAAGAAGCGCTGTGTGTTCAACACTTGGCCGACCTGGAGCAGTCGCGCGGCAACGCGGAAGAGGCCGCGTCGCTTTACCGGCGCGCCCTGCAGGAATTCGCCCAGCGACAGTGGCCGGTCAACGCGGCGCTGTGCGAATTGGGATTGGGTGAGACCGAACTGGCGCAGGATCACGTCGAGGAGGCGCAGCGCTGGTTCACGTCCGCGCTGCCCGTTCTCGATCTCGATTTTCCCGATTGGGCCTGGCGCGTTCACTACGGCCTGGCTCGCTGCCAGATTCGGCGCGCGCCCGCGCAAGATTCCCTCGATCGTTACCTGGCCGCGATCGAGGCGATCCGGCGTGGCCGGGCCGGACTGTACACTGCGCGCGGCAGCAGCGCCTTCTTCGCCGGTCGCCGGCACGTATATGACGAAGCCCTGGCGCTGGCCTTGCAGCTCGGCGCGATGGAGCAGGCCGTCGAAATCGTCGAGCACGGCAAGGCCCAGGCGTATCTGTCAATGCTCGCCAATCCATCGACCGGCCTGCGCCCGCACTCGCACGGCGGCGATGCTTCGCTGGACGAATTGCTGGCGAGTGAGCGAGCCGCGCAGGCGCGCATCGAGGCGCTGCGCCGCGCGCTGCTCTCGCCCGATCTTGGTGACGAAGCGAAGATGCCCCAGGCTGCGCTGCTCGATCAACTGGCGCACGCGCGTCAGGCGCACGAGGAGATCGTCGCCCGGCTGTTCCGCGCCCGACCGTTGTGGTCATCGCTCACGCATCCGCCGCGCTTCGCTCTCGACGATTTTCGCCGGGCGCTGGCGACACACTGGCCTAACCCGTGGGCTGTTCTAGCGTACTACCTGTCTGGATCGCAGTTGACGGTGCTCTTCGTCGATGCCGAGTCGGTTACCGGTTGGACGAGGACCCTGACGCCATTCGAGGATAGGCTGCTGCGTGTCTGCACGTCGCCGCAAGAAGCCCGGCGCGCCGAAGTGTATCAACGGGATGTCGGAGGCTACCGGATCGCTCCCGGCACCGGCTCGGCATTTCTGCGGCAGGCCTACGCATTGTTGATCCCCGAACCGATCCGCGAGCGCCTTTCGCCCGATCGACTTCTGATCGTCGCGCCGCACGGCATTCTGCACGGCCTTCCCTTCCACGCCTTGTTATCGCCGAATGGCAATTACCTGGCGCAGCAAGCCACGCTGGTTCACGCGCCCAGCCTGCACATCTTCCAGTTGCTGCTCGAGCGCGACGCAGGGAGGCCGCGGCCGGCGGACGAACAATCGGTGCTGGTGATCGGCGTGTCCGATTTCGGCTCGCGCGCGCCGCGACTTTCGTCGGCCGCCATTGAAGCAGAGGCGATCCATCGACTGTTCGGGTGGGATAGTGTGGTGTGCCTGAATGCGGAGGCGAATCGCGCTGCGCTGCTGGCGATGAACGATCGCGCCGGCCTGCGCCATTATGCGATGCTTCACTTCGCCACGCACACGATCTTCGAAGAAGAAGCGCCGTTCCAGTCGCGCTTGATGCTGCACGACGGCGACCTGACGGCGTTGGACCTGTTTGATTTCGCGCTGGATGCCGACCTGGTGACGTTGAGCAGCTGCGAGAGCGCGCGCAGCGAGGCGCAGGTGGGCGACGAGCTGATCGGGCTGGCGCAGGCGTTGTTCCACGCCGGCACGCGCGCGTTGGTCGCCGGGCTGTGGCACATCCCCGACGAATCGGCCAACGTGATGATGACGCGCTTCTATCGCGCCTTGCGCGCGGGCCAGTCGCCGGCGCTGGCGTTGCGCACCGCCCAGCACGAACTGATCGCTGCCGGGTACACGCCTTTTCATTGGGCGCCCTTCATCTTCTTGGGTCATCCCGGCCGGGAAGCACACCGCAGAGACGCCGAGGGCGCAGAGAAACTGAAGCGAACTCAGCGTTCTCCGCGCCTCGGCGGTGAGGCGTGATTTACATCAGCGCTGTCGCGCCGGTCAGTAGCGCCGCCGGCCATTCGACATCGCCAGCCAGGCTGCACGCCAGTGAGGCCAGCGCCGCGACGACGAAGAGCAGGATGAGCATCAGCTTGGTCCACCCAGTCATTTTGTCCACCTCCTTTCCCAGTGGGTCATTTCCGGATTCGCGCTTCTGCCCACTAAAGAACGGGGAAAGGCGGCGGCGCTTACAGGCCCTAGGGCTTGTCCAAAAACAACTTCCGGTTTTTGACGAAGGACGAACGACGACAGGCCAATTCCTTCGTCGTCGGTCTTGGGTCATTCGTCTGGTCACTACGAAGTTGCTTCTGGACGCTCCCTATGCTGTTGTAAGGAACGTGAGGAAGTTCCGCTCTTTACCAGCGACAGTATCTGAAGCGAGAGCGTTCGGTAATTGCTGCGCCACCGTCGCCCGACGATCAATCGTCGGGCTGAGCAGACGAAGGGCGATGAATCGCCCTACAGCCTGCTTCAGCAGGCTTCACGTTATCAGCCCGGTGATTCATCACCGGGCGTGACCCGCGAATTGC
>Ga0209323_10001603_pt1 | contig 14970 bp, 11 predicted proteins | sample Rifsed19ft2_FD_184014 | JGI IMG/M metagenome (GOLD analysis project Ga0209323, IMG submission 184014) | Soil microbial communities from Rifle, Colorado, USA - sediment 19ft 2 (version 2) | ecosystem: Environmental > Terrestrial > Deep subsurface > Rock core/Sediment | place: Rifle, Colorado...
TCCACGAATAGCGTGTTCCCATATTTGATCTGATTTTTTATCTTCCCCGTAATTTACCGCCAATATTTGTTTTATGCTGTTCCATCCGAGCCTGTCAGCTGAGACATCCATATCAACAATCATGCCTTTTTCATTAGAGTTTAAATTGCCTTTAAGGGAGAGTGAGTTTTCATTCCATGTAAGCGAATTTGTTTCGAGATTGATACCTTTTGTGCTTGCATTAAGGGAAAGGCTTTCAATTTTTATCGGGCCCTCTAATTTCCATGGAATGACAATCTTTTCTCCATCGAGTTTTCCCTTTGCATTAATTATTGCAGGTTTATCTATTTGAATCTCTGCTTGAAAGTCTCCTTTTACTGAACCGCCTGGAAACTCAGGCAAAGTGATTAAAGTATCAACTGTTTTTCTTGCAAGTATCCCAGCAAAGGCAAAATTTATCCTTTTCCCCTCATTGCTGAATGAGAGCGTTGCATTAGATGACCTGTCTTTTACAGAAATCTTTTTGATTGACAATTCTTTTAAAGTTTTATGTATATCGAGAGCAACATCCGGGCCATCTCTTATCTTCATAGTACCCTGAAAGGATTTGATGCCAGTTTCTTCCCATACAAGGTGAGACTCTGACAGGGAGAGTGCATGTGGAACCTTAAATTCTGAAGGCAGGTTCATAAGTTCTTTTATCCACTGTATTGTTGAAGATTTTGCAGTTCCATTCAGAGAAACGTCTGCTTTCTGAATGCCCTTCAGGTTTGCTTTGAAAAAACCTGAGAGTGTTACTGATGCATCGAGCATGTTTGTCAGAGCTTTTGAAAGAGAAATCCGCTGAGGTGTTACTTCAAAGTTCCTGCTCGTTAGTGAAAGAGGACCTGGAAAGAGGGGAGAATTTATTTTGAAATTATAAAGCGCGCCAGCCATGTGAAAATCCCATTTTTCTGGATTTAGAAGATGGCCTTTTACGTTCATGGAGTTTACAGAAACTGTGCCCTGCAGGGATGTGATATTCGTCAATGAACCCTTGAGTTGTTCATATGATGAGACCCATGGATATATTTCTTCAAGACTGAGAGAGGACTTTCCAAATGCTATTTCAAGGTTATGGGGTTGTTCTAATTGAAAAGTGCTATTGAGCTTGGTGAAAGAGGACTTTCCTATTGTGCCGTTTAGGTTCCTTACACTGATTTTTAATCTGTCGTAAGAAAGACTGCCTTCATTGACTTTAACGGTGTAAGGAATTCGTTTATAACGAGCAGACAATTTAGTGTCTGAAACATCGAAGCCAACCTGTATTGAATCAATTGTCTCTCCTAAAACAAGCCTGCCCTGAGCATTACCCCTCACCTCACTTATGAGATTGAACTCCTTTAACAAAGGCTCATTTTTAACAATGCGTTTCAGGATTGGTAGTAGTTCAGTAAGATTAACCTTTGCAACAGTATCCAGATGGAGGGGAGCATCTTTACCTTTTAAGCCAACTCGTAATTGTCCTTCACTCAAATGGGCATTGCCCAGGCGTGCCTGGATCTGGGATCCTTTTAGGATGCCATTTGAGATAACACAGTCGCCCTTTACTGCATTAAATGCTAAATCAGGGCCGGGTATAAATATCTTTCCTTCGAGCATTTGGCCCTTAATCACTATATTTTCTGTTTTTCCAAGATCATCAAGAGAACCACCCTGGGTATGGAAAGTTATAAGCGGTACCTTGCCTCCTTTAACATAGACAGATATGTCTCTGACGATAGGTACATTGCCAGCAAGAGCAAGGGCAGCGTCTCTAAATTTATCGACATTAATCTCTTTACCTTCAAGGGTCAGTTCAATATAATGGGAGATATTGTAAATCCGTAACAATCCGCTCAAGGTGATTTGTGGATCATTAAGTTCCAGTTTGTTGATTGCGACTTGAGTCCTTTCCTTGTTTATATCAAAGGCTGCTTTAATGCTTCTGCCTTTTATGATTACTCTTTGATTTCCGTTCTGCAGAAAAAGATAGGGGATGGAACCTTCTGCCTCAGACAGCAATACCCCGATCCCGTTTGTTTGAAAAGTTAGTCTCAGATTCACAATGGAATCAACAACGTGTTTCACATTATCCGGGAAAAGGAAGTCCAGAAATGTATGTAGTTTGAGATTCTTTACATAAATGCTTCCTTCACCCTTAAAATTTTCCGGGTCTAAATGGCCTGAGAGGGCAATACTTTCAGAATTGCCTGAATGGGCGGTAATTGTGTATTTCAGATCACTCGGGGGAAAGCCAATTTGTGCATTGATATCCTGGAACAATAGATTGGCTGATTGATTTTTATAGAATTTCAGCCTGCCCTTTTTAATGGCGACATCAAGTCCTGGTGTATTTACTTTTAGGATGTGTAGTAAGGTTGATAATTTGTTCTCTATATCCATCAATGAGAATTTCTCTTTCTTTTCTGGAATCCATATCGAGAAATCAGGAGATTCTGCATGTATTTTTGATATGTGGATTTCACCAGAAAGCAGAGGTATTATTTCAGGAAAAATTTTTAATGATTTAATTGTACCCTCGGCTTTTTCATGAATCGAAAGCCGTACCTGATGGATTTTGATACAGGGCCTCGGGAAAAAAGATATCTCAGTCTTTTGAATATCTATTTTCCCTTCAAGGTCTTTTGTTAGGGTGGCAATAATCTTTTCTTTTACAGATTCTATGTAAATGAATCGTGGAGCAAATAGACTGACAGTCAACAGGACAATGGCCAGGATGCCTATTACTCCTGCAAGCCAGAACAGTATCCTTTTTTGCCTGCTCATGAATTCATACTTTTAGTAACAGCATCGGTTGATTTACAAATTCATACAGTATAAAGCACATCGATAATTATAGCTCATTATGTGGCTTTTCATTAAAGTGTAATGTCTTAAGGGAAGCTACTTTTGGTAGCTCGTAGGAAGTCTTAAGGAATCTTCAGGGTATCAAGGATACCGAACACCGCTCTCACTGCTATGGATTCAGCGGGAAGTTGGACAATCGGTCTTCCGTGAAGGTCGTAGTCCAATACCATACTATCGTAAGGCACAAGTCCTGCTACAGAGAGTCCTGAATTCTCTGCAAGAGTCTTCAATTGTTCTCCTTCGTTGCCTGATATCCTGTTAATCATGAGAACACGTTTATCAATCTCAAGTCGGAGTTCATCAACCAATTCATTAATCCTTTTTGCAGTGTGGATACCTCGCACTGTTGCATCACTCAGGACTAAAAGCAAATTAACTTTCTGGGTTATTCTCCTGCTGAGATGTTCCATACCAGCTTCATTGTCAATGACAATGTAGGGGTATGACTCAGAAAGCCTTTCTATATGCTTCCTCAGGATATTATTTGCAGCACAATAGCACCCCGGTCCCTCAGGCCGTCCCATGACAATCAAATCAAATCCTTTTGATTCAATGATAGACTGCTGAACCTGATACTCTAAAAGCTGCTCCACTGACATCCCTCCCATCCTTTCAGCGCCACCCCTTACTGTCTGGAGTGACTCTTCCCTCAATCTGCCTATGGTTGTGTGGACTTCAATTCCGAGGGCCTCGTTAAGGCAGCTGTTTGAATCCGCATCCACTGCGAGCACAGCTCCCTTTTTCCTCTCAAGGAGGTAACGAACAGTAAGCCCTGCAATGCTTGTCTTTCCTGTGCCACCTTTGCCTGCACATGCGATTATGTATGCCATATATATTTATTATAAACGTTATTGAATTTTTTCATGTAATAAAGGAAAATACAATAGATTTAATTAACTTTTAGATTGGAGGTTGTACAATACTAAAGTTAAATAGATTATCCATTAAGAGACTGTTACTTACTTTTATACCTGTCTTTCTCCTGTCTGCCATAATGAATTTCTCTCTTGATATTGGTGAGACCATGGGTGAAACACCCAGATATGTAGGTTCTTTTGCATGTAAGCCCTGCCATGAAGAGGAATATAAGAGTTTTATGACATATGCAAAAAAGAGCAGGTCCTTTAAAAGTATTGAGAGAGTGAAAAAAGAATTGACGGAAAAGGAGAAGGAGGGCTGTTATCACTGTCATACTACTGGATATGGCAAACCCGGAGGTTTCATAAGCCCTGAAAAGACACCCCATCTCAAGAATGCTGGATGTGAGGTATGTCATGGACCTGGCGAGTTACATGTTAAGACAAAAAGTTCCAGGGATATAAAAAGGCATCTGACACTAAAAGACTGTGAGGCATGCCATACATCAGAGAGGGTCAGGGCCTTCAGGTATAAACCCTTGATTCACGGGGGAGCACATTAAGGGGAAATAATGTTTGGCTTTTTAAGAAAACATCTGGCTAATAAGATAATGGTTGCGATAGTAATTACGATAATTCTGATCATGGGAGCAGAAATCATTGTACGAATTTACTTCGGTACCAAAGACAGGTTGGAGCTGGTTTCAGCAGCCAACAGGGAGCTGTCTGCCTCGACCTATGCGGGCATAAAATATCCTATGTCGGTGGGAGATAGCGAGGCTATTAAAAGGGAGCTATTAGACATAAGAGAAAAGATGAAAGATATTGAAGTTTTTATCTGTGATTTTGAACAAGAGGTAATCTATTCCACTCATGAGGATAAAGTAGGTACAAGGGTAGCAGATTCTATTCAAAACAAAGATGCCTTGCAGACCTTAAGCAAGATATTAAAGACAGGGAGCGAAACGAAGAAGACTTTTGAGGATAAAATTATGGGCAAGAGGCATCTTGTTTCCTTCCATCCTATTTTGAACCAAAAGGAGTGCCATCATTGCCACGGCTCTTCCAGAAATGTCCTTGGAAGCATGATTATAAGGACAAATGTTGAGCATACTTACGAAACTGTTACTGCACAGCGAAATAGAACGATCGTCGTTACCTTATTTGGTTTATCTCTCGCAATAACCTTGATATATCTCATGGTGAAAACGTTAGTGAGACGCCCTGTGGAGAATTTAGCTGAAAAGGCAAAAAAATTTGCTGAGGGAGATATGTCTGTTTTTGCGGATGTAAAGACAGACGATGAGATCGGTGTTTTCGGCAATACCTTCAACTATATGGTCGAGCGTGTCTCCTCTTCAAGCAAGAGATTGGAGGAAGAGATTGAGAGAAAAACAGCCCTGTTAAATGAAAGGACACGTCTCCTGGGGCTCCTGGAGAGGGCTAACAGGGATCTCAGAGAACTTGATAGACTTAAGTCCACTTTCTTAGCCAATATGTCTCATGAGCTCCGCACCCCAATGAACGCAATCATTGGTTATACAGAACTTTTATTGGACAGGGTAGATGGCCCTGTAAATGAAGAGCAGGATAAGAGCCTTAAAAGGGTTGCTGCGAATGCCAGGCATCTCCTGCAGTTAATCAATGATGTACTCGATATATCAAAGATAGAGGCAGGGAAGATAGAGTTAGAAGTAAAGGAGCTGGATCTTAGATGGCTGATAGATTCTGTCATTCAGACCTTTGAACCTCTAACAAAACAGAAGGGCATCACCATTACCGTTAATATTGATGAAGGCTTCCCGCTGATCTATGGAGATGAAGACAGGATCAAACAGATTTTGATAAACCTTTTATCCAATGCAGTTAAGTTCACCCATCAAGGAGGGATAAACATAGGTGCAAAACTTTCTGAGCGTGGTATAAAACCCGGGGAGCCCCCAATTTTTGCTGAGGTATGTGTAGAGGACACAGGTATAGGGATCAAGGAGGAGGATATCAGCAGGATCTTTGATAAGTTTGTTCAGGTAGACCTAACTACAGTCCGTCAGTATGAAGGCACCGGTCTCGGACTCAGTATCACCAGGGGCTTGGTGTCGCTGCATAAAGGAGTAATCTGGATAACGAGCAAATATGGGGAGGGAAGCAAGTTCTGTTTTACCCTTCCTTTGAAGAAAGAGATCCTTGAAAAACCTGCTGAGCCTGTAGTAGAGCCGAGGATGGCAGAAGCCCTATCTGATTATTTTGGAATGCCTGTTGAAACCTTCTTGAAAGAACCTGAATATGCAGGAAAGCCGATCCGATGCTGGGAATATGTCCATTGTGGGCAACCCAACTGTCCTGCCTATGGAGGAAAAGAAAGCAGATGCTGGTTAATCCTCGGGACTCATTGTGCGGGTATGAAAATAGCTGCCTACCCGGAAAAGATAGATTTCTGTAAGGGATGCGAAGTCATAAAAAGCCTTATGCTCAAGGCAAGAGAAGAATATAAACCTGTGGAAACAACATTTGCCGGAGAGGGGAAGGTTCCTAAAAAGACTATATTGGCTATAGATGATAATCCTGAGGCTATTGAGATTATGAAGAAAAATCTGGGAGAGGATTACCAAGTGGTTGGCCTCCTCAGCAGTGATAAGGCAGTGGAGAAAGCAAAGGAGATCAAACCCCTGGCTATCACCCTGGATATCTTGATGCCCAAAAAAGATGGATGGCAGGTGCTCAGAGAATTAAAAAATACTCCTGAAATCCAGGATATCCCTGTAATTATACTCTCTATTGTTGAGGATAAGAAACTGGGCTTCAGCCTTGGCGCTGCAGAATACATTCTAAAGCCAGTAGAAAAAGAGGTTTTAATCAGAAAGCTCAGAAACCTGGAAAAGACAAGAAAGGTGAAAAGGGTTTTAATCGTTGATAATGAGCCAGATACCGTTCGATTGATAGGGAATGTTATGAAAGAAACAGGGTGCCAGGTGACAGCGGCTTATAACAGCAGGGATGCTATCACATCCATCCATGATTTCAGGCCTGACCTTATTATCTTAAATCTGACAATGCCAGAAATGAGTGGATTTAATGTTATTGAATACATCAAGACAGCAAAGGAAGCCAAAGATGTTCCCCTCATACTGCTTACACATAAAGATCTGACGGAAAAAGAGATAGATGACCTAAACGGCACGATACAGGGAATTTTAAACAAGGGTGTGCTTACCAAAGAAGACCTTCTGAAGGAAATTAAGGAAACTATCAGCAAGATTAGTGAAGGGCAATGAAATTTGTTGTCTTTTTGCTTTCTCTTCCTTTTTCATTATATGCTTCTGATGCCTGGGGATATGTTCCTCATGAATATCCTGCAATTTACACACACCAGTTAGCACGAATTTTTCTACTCGTTGCTTTTTTTGCTGTTTTGTGGGGTATTTTCCATAATCGCTTGCATAAACAAAAAGGCTGGCGATACCTTTTTTTCTCTTTAATATTGTTTATTGTCTGGGACCTCGATGTGTTTATTGGCCGCACAGCAGAATTCATTAAATTACCAAGGACAATAGGTGGAGAAGAAGGATGGCAGTATTTCACGAGGGATATTATAGTTGAAGGTCCGGTATATCTCTATTACATAGGAAGACTCGATTTTCTCTTACTGAATATCGCCATGTTCCTCTTTTATATGGGATTGAGAGAGCACCTCCGAGAAGAAGGAAAAGGCGAGAAGGCTTCAGTTCCTTCAGCAGCTATTTTACCTCTCCTGCCAATTTTAATGAATGATATGACAGGGAGCATTGTTTTCATCATACTGTCGATCATGAGCTTTGTTGCCAGCATCAAGCTTTACAGGAAAGACAGAGAGAATGTACTGTGGAATTACCTGATGTGGTTGTCTTGCTCCTGGGTCATGTTTTCTATTTCCAGATCCTTCGGTCATATCCTGAAACATATCCTCATACCTACCGGAAACCAGGATGTCTGGAAGTTTCTTGAACCTATCGGAGGGAGTTTTAATACATTTGCAGTTTTTTTGGTAGGTTCTATAAGTCTTTTTTTTATCTGGATATACAGATCATATCTTAAAATTTCAGAGGACAAGAAAAAGTTAGAGAGCTATGTTGTTGAAAGAACAGAGTTTATAGAACATCTCGAGAGGGATAAAGCGGAACTGAAAGAACTCGACAAATTAAAAACTGCTTTCATAGATAACGTATCCCATGAACTCCGTACTCCAATGAATATCATTATCGGATATGCAGACCTGCTATTAGACAGGGTTGATGGCCCAATTAATGAAGAACAGGAGAGAAGCCTCAAAAAGGTTACTACCAGTGCCAAACATCTCCTCAAGTTGATAAATGAAGTTCTGGATATATCCAAGGTAGAGTCAAGGGAGTTACAGTTGGAGATAAAGGAGCTCGATCTGAAATGGCTCGTTGAGTCTGTCATTCCATCTTTTGAGCCTTTGATAAAACATAAAGGCCTTGCACTTGCTATGAATATTTACCAAAGCTTACCTCCTGTTTATGGAGATGAGGAAAGGATTAAACAGATTCTGATTAATCTTTTATCGAATGCTGTTAAGTTTACCCACAAAGGAGGAATAACCATAAGTGCAAAACTTTCCGAGTGGTGTATAAAACCCAGAGAGCAACCTCTGTTTGCAGAGATTTGTGTTGAGGATACTGGCATAGGGATCAAGGAGGAGGATATCAGCAGGGTTTTTGATAAGTTCGTTCAGGTAGACCCCTCGATGAGACGCCGATATGAAGGCACTGGTCTTGGTCTCAGTATTGTCAGGGGGTTGGTGTTACTCCACAAGGGAAATATCTGGGTGGAGAGTAAGTATGGTGAGGGGAGCAAATTCTGTTTTACTCTTCCTATTAAAAAAGAAATATATGAGGAACCTGCTAAACATGCAACAGAACTAACAATGGCTGGCAGGGTTAAGAATAGGAAAGGAGAATAAAGGCAGATTTAGTGCTTAGGATTTGGAGAATTAATGTAGTAAACTATAACGTGCTAAAAGGAATGAAGAAAAGATGGAAGAAATAGGAAAAGGCTTCAAGAAGATACTGGTAGTTGATGACAATAATGATAGCAGGGAACTGGTTGTCAAGGTATTAAAGAACCAAGGTTATGAAATGATTGAGGCTATCGACGGAGAAGATGCACTGGAAAAGGCAGTGTCAGAAAAACCTGACCTGATATTGATGGATATCTCAATTCCCAAGATTAACGGATATGAAGTTACAAAGAGACTGAAGTCCATTGAGGAAGTTAAAAAAATTCCTGTTGTGGCTTTAACAGCACATGCAATGAGGGGAGACAGGGCAAAGGCCCTCGAGGCAGGTTGTGAAGGTTATATCTCAAAGCCTATTAATGTCCGGGAGTTACCGGCGCAGGTAAAGTCCTATATGAGGGGGAAGTGGGAGAGCATCTTTGGTGGAGAAAAAGAGTAAGATACTGATTGTGGACGACGCTTTGGATACAGTTGAACTCCTGAAAAAGAGGTTCCGCTCCGAAGGATATGATACTGCAGAGGCTTATGATGGTGAAGAAGCCCTTAAAAAAGTTGAGGAATACAATCCTGATTTAGTTGTCCTTGATGTCATGATGCCAAAGTTAGATGGATACCAGGTATGCCAGAGGCTTAAAGCAAATGAAAATACGAAATATATTCCTGTGCTTATGCTGACTGCAAAGGGCGAAGTTGAGAATAAGGTAAAGGGACTTGAAATCGGGGCTGATGATTATTTAGCCAAGCCCTTTGATTATAAAGAGCTTTCTGCAAGGGTTAAATCGTTACTTACTATCAAGGCAGCGCGAGAAAAATTAGTGGAAGAAGAAAGGTCTGAAGCTCTTGAGAAGATGATGGATGAGGTTGTGCATGAGATCAGAAACCCTCTTGCCTCTATCGGAGGTTTTGCTAAAAGGGTTCATGATAAACTCTCAGAAGGTGACCCGAACAAAAAGTATATGGAAATGATAATGGATGATGTATTGAAATTGGAAAATATGATAAAACAGCTTGTTGATCTCAAAACAATGGCTTTTTGTTATTTAGAGTTTACAGATATCAATCGATTAATCATGGAAGCTATCAGATTACATGAAAAAGAGCTTAAGGATAAAGGGATAGAAGTAAAAACAGAATTGATGGATAATCCTCCTTTTATACCGGGTGACAGGGAGCAGTTAAAAGTTGCAGTTTCAAATCTTATTGCAAATTCTATTGAGGCAATGCAGGAAAGTCCTAAGATTTTGAAGATTTTTAGCAGTATGAGTGAAGGATATCTGGAGATAAAGGTCTCGGATACAGGAAAGGGTATACCAAAGGATAAGATTAGAAACATCTTTGATCCCTTTTTTACATCAAAGATCTATGGACCTGGACTCGGTCTTACCTTTACGCTAAAGATAATTCAGCAACACATGGGAACCATTTCCGTAGAGAGTGAACCAGGGAAAGGGACCATGTTTACAATACGATTACCTGTTAGAAAAACCTGAGTATTTGCATTGCCTAGTGTGGAATATCATCTTTCTCATACTATTATCCCATTAACTTTTTTTGGTGATATTTTGCCAAAGAAATTTTATAACTTAAAAATGCAGATAGCACTTTTTCTTGTATTTTTTTTCTTTGCGCTCAGTAATACCTCCTGGGCAACTCATGCCATAGTGGGTTCAGGAATAGGACAGACAGGTCCTATCACTACCATTGCTGCGCCTACGTCATTGAAGAATAAGTGGGTTTTTGAAATGCAAACAGAGTTTTTGAAGTTTGATGAATTTTCTGATGACGAATTAAGAAAGTTTGCAGAAAGTGATGAAGACATTCATAGTGTACGATCACTTCTTAATGCATCACTTGGAATAGGTTACGGAATAACAGATAACTTTGACCTTAGTGTGAAAATTCCTTACATAATAAGATCCAATATAAAAGAGTCTCATCATGATGAGCCAGAAGAGATTTATCGTCATGGTGATGCAAAGGGAATAGGTGATCTCTCAATAATCGGGCGTTATCGTTTTGTAAGATTGCAAAACATGGATTTTGAATCAACACTGTTATTTGGAATGAAGGTACCCACGGGAACCACAACTGACAAAGACATTAGCGGTGAAAGGTTTGAAGCGGAATTTCAGCCTGGTTCGGGTTCCTGGGATCTCATGGGGGGATTTGCTTTTACAAAGCGGTTTGCTAATCTGTCCCTTGATGCCAATATACTTTATAATGTTGTAACAGAAGGGATGCAGAATACGGATTTAGGGGATGCATTTAATTATAATGTTGCTCTTTCTCATCACACCTTTGAGAAACCGATTTCATGGGACCTGATTGTAGAGATAAATGGTATCTGGAGGGAAAAACAAGAAATTGATGGTAGAAAAGATAACAACAGTGGCGGGAATATAATATTTTTATCTCCAGGGGTTAGGTTTTCGTGGCATCAGTTAACAGCTTTTTTTTCGATTGGGGTACCTGTTATCCAGAATATGAACGGAATTCAAAATGATACCGACATCAGACTTGCTGGAGGTATAAGTGTGGCATTCTGATTAAGTGGTATTTTAATGAGATAGTAATTTAAATAAGAAGATTGACATGAAACCTATATTCTCAAGTTTGGTGATCTTGGTTTTCCTGTTTACAAGCTGTACTACAGTGAAGATGCATTCTCATGATCACGAAGTGGAAAAAAGAAAATTCACCAAGCACTTTGATGATAGCCTTTTCGAAATTACAGAAAAAGGTTTCTTCAGCGTGGAAATAGTAACTGATAGAAAGGATCTCAAAATAGATGAGGGTATGGTTGGTTTTATCATACACAACGCCCATGATGAAGACGTGGAAGGCGCAAATCTTAAGGTTTTCCTCTGGATCCCGGAGCTTGGTCAAAATATGCTAACCATCATGGAAAAAGGCAGAGGACTATATAGTGCTGAGAATATCAGTCTTAACCGAAATGGCAAATGGGAACTCAGAATTGATATAAAAAAAGGTAATGAAGAGGACTCTGCTATTTTTGTTTTTCCAGATGTTAAAAAAGCAAAAATGCCTCATGGCGAATATGAGCCGAAGACCATTAAATAGATCTTAATTTTACTTCAGTCCTGGCTGCGAGGGCTTGACTTTGATGCCAGCCTCAGGGTTCTTAACCTTGCTATTTCCTCCTGATAGCCGTAAATGTGAGCGCCAGCACTATATGCATACATAGGTCCGTTCCTGAGCGAGGTTTCTCCTGCAACGAATTGTTTTAATATCTCTATTCCGCCAAGGTTTGTCGGCAATCCTGCCCAGAGGTCCCATGACCTGAAATAAGCGCTTACTGTAAGCACCAGATTGGAATCTACAGGTATTACCTTAAAATCAAGCAATCTCAAGCATGGTGGGTCAAGGTTCCCGTCATTGCCGTAGCATACATCAAGATCATCAGGGGTTGCTATTTCAATGACAGCCTGATTTGTGAGGGGAGTCTCCCTGAGCATGTCAATGATTCGATCAAGCTGTGTTCCGCCTTTTGGCATTTTATTATGGATCCTGCTTGAATATTTATATGTCTCGTTCTCAGCGAGTTCTGGATTCATAAGGTAATTGACAAAGTAGTCTTCAATATACTCTTTCGTAGTAGGAGCAGGTATGCCGGAGTTCGGAGGCATGGTTGGTATCATATCGTAATAGGGATGCTCGATATACACTGCTATGCCCGGGTACTGCAGCCGGTACTGCTCATTCTCGAATGAACCTTTCTGTATTTTCTGGGAATAGGCATGATCAAAAAGGTTATAAATAAGCTGAAACCATGCATCTGATATGGTTTTGGCAATCACAAAAAACGGAAGCATATTCCCCCTTTAAAATTATTTTTATGTCATTGCGAGGAGGTCTTTACGACCGACGAAGCAATCTCTTCTTTTTGAGATTGCTTCACTGCGTTTACAATGACAGCATAGATTGTAATTTCTGAATATCTTATGTAATCTTAGCTAAGATTATACTACAAAGGCAGCAGTTAAAAGTTTAAAATAAGAGTCAGCGAAATGGCATATATTAAATTTTAGAAAGTGTTTATAGAAAGTAACATGATAAAATAGTTCAATCTTCAAGAGAGAGGAGGAACTTATGAAAGTCAGTGAGATAATGACCAAAAAAGTGTATACAATCAGTCCAGACAGTACCCTGAAAGAATGCGCAGAAGCCCTGAACAAATACAGCATTAACGGTCTTGTTGTAGTAGAAAAAGAAAAAGTTGTAGGAGTGATTACCAGGTCTGATATTTTCAAAGCAATACTACCGCGCTATCCAGATATCATTGAGGAAGAACGATATGTATCAGACCTTGAGTATGTTGAAGAACGTGCAAATAAGCTTTTTGAAATGGAAGTAAAGGATATAATGGGAGCTCCTCCCATTACCGTGAATAGTGACATGCCTATTGTGAAAGCTGGTTCAACGATGATCCTCCGAAGGGTAAAACAGGTGCCTGTTGTGGATAAAGGAAAACTTGTGGGTGTTATTACCCTGACGGATATAATTAACAATTTTTTAAAGAAGATTAAGTAGGAAACCTTTGAATTTGTAGATTCATAAAATCAAAGTAGGATACAGTATTTTCGCTCATTCTCGTCCCGATAAGATCGGGACTCCGAGGCTTTTGCCTCTTTATATTAGAAATATTCTCAATGGACTATCGGCAAAAAAATCCGCTCAAATACCATATCCTACTTTGATTTTATGAATAATGTATGCTGCTTTATTTAAAACTGTGGCCTTCTGATGGGAATATGCCCTTTTCTACTTCTTCTTTGAAAGTCTTAATAGCCTTCAGGGATTCATCCTTCAGGTTTACATATCTCTTGGCAAATTTAGGCAAGAATCGTTCAAAGAGTCCTATAACATCATGAAGAACGAGCACTTGACCATCACAATGAGGACCAGCACCTATCCCGATAGTCGGAATTCTAAGCTCGTTGGTTATTTGATGAGCAAGACCCATTGGTATAGCTTCGAGCAAGACTGAAAAAGCACCTGCATCTTCTGCAATATGTGCTTCTTCAACCAATCTCTTTGCAGACTCTTCAGTCCTTCCTTGTATCTTGTATCCACCCATTCTGTGAATTGATTGGGGGGTTAGACCAATGTGTGCCATAACAGGTATGTCTGCCTTTGTCATTGCTCTGATATGTTCTGCTATCTCAGCGCCACCTTCAATCTTTACTCCGGAAGCACCTGCCTCTTTTAAAAACCTCCCTGCATTTCTAACTGCTTCCTCAACACTTATTTGATAGGACATAAAAGGCAGGTCTCCGATCACCATTGCGTTCTTGACAGCCCTCGAAACAATCTTTGTATGATAGATCATCTCATCCATCGAAACGGGAAGGGTGTTTTCAAAACCTTGGACAACCATAGCGACAGAATCGCCAACGATAATTGCATCGATACCAGCTTCATCAACGATTTTTGCAAAGGGGTAATCATAAGCAGTTAGCATAGTAATTTTTTCCTTCTTAGTTTTTTTCTTGAGAAGATCATTTATTGTTATTTTTGACATATTAGAACCTCCTCGTACTATCTATTTCAATGGGAAACTTTATCCTGAATGTTGTCCCATTATTACTGCTATCGACAAATATATTTCCTCCATGGGAGACGATAATCTTCTGTACGATTGAAAGGCCAAGGCCTGTCCCTCTATCTTTCGTTGTGAAAAAAGGAAGAAAGATCTTGTCAACAATATTCTCTGCAATACCCGGACCGGTATCACTTATAGAGACTTCGATAAAATCTACCAGAGAAGACCTGACAGAAAGCTCTCCTCCTTTTGGCATGGACTCAATTGCATTCTGTACGAGGTTTGTAAATGCCTGCCTCAGAAGAATCTCATCACCTTTAATGGCTGGCAGCCCATCGATATCGATATGGGTTTTGATATCACCTTTCCCTCCGGCAACTACAGAGACACAATTTTCTATAATACCCTTCAGGTCAACATCGGATATATTGAGTTCAGCAGGTTTTGCAAAGGAAAGAAAGTCGGAGATAATCCTGTTCATAACATTGATCTCTTTTGCAATAGCATTCACAGTAGGTCTTAAGGATTCATCTGCCTTCTTGGAGAGAAGTTTTGTATAACCAGCAATAACCCCCATGGGATTTCTCAACTCATGTGCGATTCCTGCGGATATTTCACCAAGGCTTGAAAGCCTCGACCTGAGCTCCATCTGTGCTTCAAATGCCTTGATC
>Ga0209323_10001604_pt1 | contig 14951 bp, 20 predicted proteins | sample Rifsed19ft2_FD_184014 | JGI IMG/M metagenome (GOLD analysis project Ga0209323, IMG submission 184014) | Soil microbial communities from Rifle, Colorado, USA - sediment 19ft 2 (version 2) | ecosystem: Environmental > Terrestrial > Deep subsurface > Rock core/Sediment | place: Rifle, Colorado...
CGTTGCGGAAGAGGGAAACGGCGGCCTTGAACGTGCGGATGCCGCTGGCTGCCTGAGAGGCCGCATCGTCAGCCTGAACAAGGCTCTCGCCGTACTTGACCAGGGCCAGCCCGCTCACCTGGATGTTCTGGTGCGCCTGCACATCGCCCCCTAGCGCGTCGTCGTACTCGATGGTGAAGCTGCCAAGGCGCCCGCTCGGCTCCTCGTAGGTTTGGACCACCGTGTCCCCCGGGCTGGGCCGGACGGCGATCAGGAAGGCCCACCACCATGACATGGTGTCCGTGTTGAAGGCGCCAGCGTCTTCCGAGGCCACCGACGCGGTGCGACGGGCCGAGGCAAGGCTCACGTTGTCGCCATCCACGAGTGAGCTGTACAGAGTGTCGAGGCTGCCATAGCCGGTTGGAGCCCCCGTGGCGACGTGGTAGTTGCCGCAGGTGAACGCAGCGATGTAGAGCGTCGGCAGAGTGCTCCAAGGCGGCGAGTACACCTGTGGATCGGGGTCGCCCCCTCCTGTAACTCCAAGGGCCACGCCGCCAACCTTCAAACCCTCCAGGTCTCCATACCAGCCTGTGATCCGGTAGACCTGCGCGGCAGCCTCGCACGCCTCCTCGGACTGGAAGTCGACCGTCGTGCCGCCTTCTGTGCCGGCGGCGATCTTGGCGATCACGGCGCCGTGGTGGTGGTTCGAGGCGCTGTTCTTCATCCGCTCCCAGCCCGAAGGAATCACCGTGTCCAGGGTGCTCTTCTGAGCCCAGATGCAGAGCAGCAGCTCGCCAGCGTTCACGGTCGCGGGCATGGCGACAAGGTGCGAGGTCGCGGCGGTTGGGAAGGCCGTCTCCTGGACATCGGCTACAGCCGGAGCGACGGGCGACGTCTCATCCGTGATCGTCCGCGTGTGCCCCAGCCACTCGGCGACAGGATCGCTGTAGGTGGCGAACAGGTTGATGCTTTCGCCGGGCCCCAGCATGATCGGCCCTGCGATGGTGTTGAGGACGCCGGACAGCGAGTCTATGTACGGCGAGACTCCGGCGATGCACTGGTTGAAGATCTGGGCCAGCCAATCCGCCTCGTCGATCTTCTCGTAGCCCAGCGACCTGTTCGGCTCGTCGGTGAACAGCACGGCCGAGGTCAGCAGGCTCTGGCGGTGGCTCCGGCTGTGGAAGATGAGGCGGTTCTGCTCGATGTCCTCGTGCAGGAAGCCGAACTCGGCCTCTTCCAGCTTGCGCAGCTCAGCGAGCAGGCTGACCGGAGCCACTCCGGCTGTGCCGAACGGTCCCAGCAGAACGTCACTGTTCTCTATGGCTCCCGTGTCCATGCCTGAGTCCGCGAGTGCTTCCTGGATCAGCTCCCCGGCGTAGCCGCCATTCAGGGAGATCAGGGGCAGGATGCGCTGGTCGGCAACCTCGGCCATCGGCCCTACCGCCTCCAGCGTGGCCGTCTTGCGCAGCCCGCCTACAGAGGGAACGAGTGACGAGAGCCGTCCGATCCACAGGGCTGTTTGGTCGTACTTGAACGTCACGAGCCGTCCGGGCTTTAGCAGCCCGTACAACGGCGACTCTGCGTTGAATGGTGAGAAGCGGTCGTCTGAGTTGTTCAGCACGGCGCGCAGCTTTCCTGGCGTTGCACGGCCGGTAAGCTGACTCGCATAGTCGCGGCCGGTGAGCGTCTGCAGGTCGAGAACAAGGGACGTGATGTCTTCGTAGGCGTCATCGAAGTCGCTGTCGCCATCCCAGTCCACCAGGACGGCCGGAGTCGTCGCCGCGTCGCCGATGTCAGCGGCGCCTCCGAAGACGAGCCCCCCAGCGCCAGTGAAGACGTGTCCAGCTATGGGGAGAGCTTCACCGCCGAACACGATCCCACCAGAGCCCACGAAGCTCCAGCTCGCGGCTACCAGGTGTCCGCTGGCCGTCCGCCGGCGCGGGTAGAAGATACGGGGATGGGCGGCAGCCGTTGCGCCCGTGACCGTCAGCCCGAAGCCGCCCTTGATGTCTATCTCGGGCGAATGGCGCCCGATGAGTGGCCAGTAAGCGACGATGTTCTGCGGCCGCACTAAGAGCGGCGAAGCGCCCGTCGCCAGGATGGCCACCTCCGCGTCCGTCAGCGCCACGTTCCAGATCGCGGCCTCGGCGATCCAGCCCGACATGTAGGAGCTGGGAGTGGAGCGGCCCCTACGCCCGATGCTCACGCGGTCGATGTTCGCTGGGGTGCGGCTCGAGCTGTTCGTGCCCTTGTTGGCGCCGTTCAGGTACGCGGCGCGGCTGTTTGCCGAGGCAAACACGGCGCACGCGTGCTGCCAGGCGTCCTGAGAGTAGCCGACGGTTGTCACGGCTTCGTTGAAGCTACCGCCGCCAAACGCCGTTGCCTTCACGGGGTCGCCGCTCTCGTTGCCGGCGATGATCAGCTCGAAGCTGTCTGTGTTGACGTCCTTGTCGAAGACGCCCATGAGCGTCTGGTTGACCGTCGCGTCGTCCGGCACGAACCAGCAAGCCATGGTGAGCGGGACGGCCGTGACGGGCGCGCTGTTCAGCTCCAGGTACTGGCTGCTCGCATCGTCGAAGGCGCGGGCCAATTAGGTCTCCTTGACCTCTACAGCCACCAGCTCGGCGTCCGTCGTCACGTTGTCCGTACCAGCGGAGCCGTCCGCGTCGCGGCGCACCTTCAGCCGGAAGACTTCGCCCGCCACCAGGGAGTCCATCTGAGCGCCGTTGGTGAACGTGATCGTGACCAGCGTCATCTTGCCTGACGTGCCGTTCGGGTTGCCCGCCGCGCCTTGGAACGCCGCGAAGCTGTCCGCGTCCAGGTCTAGAGACGCGTCGTCGCAGCGCTCGATAGCGACCTGCCAGTAGGCGCTGCCCGTTGTCGCCGAGGTGAACATGACGTGCAGGTAGATGGTGAGCCCGCCGCCCGCGTAGTGGCGCGGCAGCACGTCGGAGAAGACGGCCTCTTCGTCAGCGCTGCCGTCGAAGTCCAACACTGGATGGACGTTACGGAAGTCAAGCGTCGCGTAGGCCGACGCCGGTGGCTCGTTATCGAGGGGCGTCCAGCGGCAGAGTGTGTCACCTGAAGCCATAGCTAGTCAACCTCATCCTTCGCCGTGATGCGCGGCGTCACCTTGATGGTCTCGCCCGCGTTGGTGATGACGACTGCCGCGGCAAACCGCTCCGCCCAGACGAGCTTGCCGCTCGTCACCTGCACCAGGTAGTAGCCGTAGATGGTCTGCGCCGCCCCTGTGGACGAGCGAGTAAAGGTCTGCTGGGCGTAGGTGGCCTCGGTCGGCGCTCCCTCGACCACCACCCAGGAGCCGCCGGTCAGCGTGACGCTGGCATAGCCCGCGAAGTCCGCGACCGTGTAGTTCGCCTCGGTGTCCCCATCGGCGGGCGTCTTGTCGTTCTTGTACAGGCGCAGGCTGAGGTTCTGCGGCGCCGTGTGATTCAGCAACGCCTTGACCGCGATGGCCTCTCCCTGATTCGGCAATACTAGAGGCATCGATGCACTCCTTACCCTGTGGTTGCGGCGAGCGAGCCGTTAGCAAGCGCGTCTCGGACGATGCGCAGCAGGTCGCGCTCGCTAAGGATGCTGCCCTGGACGTAGACGTTGACCGGCTGCCCACCACCGAGCGCCCCCCGCGCCTGCGGAGAGTCCAGTGGGATGACGGCCTCGCGGCCGGACGGGTTGTCGCCGAGCAGCGCCAGCATCGGGCCGGTCGTGATGCCGCCCTTGGCCAGCCCCCCGATCTCCTCGATACTACCGAGGTCAGGCATCCCAACGGTGCCGCCGCCGACCTTGCCTACGAGCGGGATGTCAACCTCGGGGATGTGAATCTTGATCGAGGACACCTTCCGCAAGAACGTGTTGATCTGGCGGATGACGAAGTTCACCCCGTCGATCACCGCATTGCCCAACCCCTTGGCGATGCTGTTGCCAAGCTCAGCAGCGGCGTTCGCGGCGTCGCCTGCGAAGCCGAGGATGATCCCGGGGATGTTCCCGAACTGAAACGCGATGTAGCCAAGCAGGCCGTCAACAATGGCGCCAGCGATGTCCTTCATCTCGCCCCACGCCTGCGCCCAGCGGCCGTGAAACAGGTCGGAGACCAAGTTGACCACGCTCGTTACGATCTCGACGACCGCGCCGATGACCTGGATCATGCCCTCGATCTTCGCCTTCACGAAGTCATACACGAAAGCGAAGACGGCTTCGATCTGCGACCAGTGTTCCTTGACGAACAACACCACTTCGCCGACTGCCTTTGCGAAGCCTTGCAGCGGTTCGGGCATACCGGCCAGCCAGTCGTTTAGGGTGTCGCCGTCCTGTACGACAGCCTTGAGGTACTTGATGAACGTCTCGACGGTCGGGATCACCGTGTCGGCGATGAAGCTCACCACCTTGGCCTGAAGCTCCATCCACTTCTCCTGGATGGGGAGCAGCTTGCTGCCGATCTGCTCTTTGAGGTCATTCATGCGATCCTTGTACTGCTCGCTGGCGCCAGCAGCGTCAGACGCGGCCTTCGCGGAGCCGCCGAACTCTTTTTCAAGCTCGGCCAGGATGATCGCCTGCGCACCGGCGATGTCGCCGGCCTCCTGCATCGCCTTGATCTGTTCCTTCTGCTGGTCGGTGAAGGACACGCCTACGCGGGACAGAGCCGAGATGCCCTGTGTAGGGTCATTCAGCGCCTTGCCGAGCTGGATGGCCGCGCCCGAGGCGTCGGTGCCCATCGCCTGCGCCATGTCGACCATCGCCTGCGTAGCGCGGGGGAACGTCTCTTTGCCGATGCCCGTGAACGTGAGAAGCAGGTTCTGGCCCTTAAGGATCGCTTCGTCCTCGAACAGCGACGCCTTCTCAAGCGCGCTAGCCCAGCCCTTGACTTCCTCGGCCGTGACGCCTGCGGCACCGCCAGTTGACTTGAGGACGGCCGCGAGCTGGGCATCGACCGCGATGGATTCCTTAGCCGCCGCGATGGAGTCGCCGATGAAGCCGGTGAGCTTCTGGACGCCGCCCTGGATGACATTGGCCGCGAGGAAGCCGCCGGCGATGGTGCCAACCTTGCCGAGGACATCACCGAGGCCGCCGGCCTTTTTCTGCACGCCGTCGATGGTCGCGCTGAAATCGTCTTTGCCCCTGATGGAGATGACTATCTCGTTAGCCAACTATGTCCCTCTTGCCCAGCTTCGCAACCGCGAGCAGATGTACTAGCGTCTCCGCGTCCTCGGCCAGCACCTCTGAGGGCAGCTTGGCCCAGCGGTCGCAGAGTCCTAAGACGACCTCTGCCTTGACCAGCTCGAACGGCTTCAACTCAGGTAGTCCTAGGTGTCCGTACTGTTCGAGCTGTCGTCTAAAGGGCCTCTCACCCCTCCTAGCCCGTCCGCCCACGCCTCGATGATGGCCATCACAGTCGTCGGATCGAGGGACAGCAGGCCCGCCTCGGTGCAGGGGATGGCTGAGCCGTCCTCCTCTTCGAGATTCCAAGAGTCCAACACGTGCTCCGCGAACTCGCGGATAAGCGTGCGAGCGGCAGTTGGGTCAGACTTCAGCTCCGCCAGTTCGAAGTACGAGCCGAGCGACGTGCTCTTGCAGAGGACTTCGGCGCCGGCCAGGGACGTGCCCTCAAAGACGAGCTTGACCGTTGCCCTGGTGACTGTGTAGCCCATGTCTCCTCCTCGGCCGTCCCCAGACGGCCCCGTGGAAGTGTCTCGACGCTACTCTGCCCGCAGGACCGGACAGAGCTTGAAGAGACTGAACAACTAAGCCCACGTGGGAACCGTTCCTGAGCACAGCTCAAGCTCAGCGTCAATATACTGAACGCCATCCGCGCCGCGTGGATAGCTGACACTGGTGATCAGCATCTCCATCGGCAGGGTCTGGCCGGAGACGGCGTAGGACACCGTGCGTCCTGCCGCCCCGCCGACGTTGACGGACGGGTTCTTGAAGACCTGGAAGCTGGCGCCTGCGGCGTCGTTGAACGTCATGTGCAGGCTGAGCTTCGCGTCCATCAAGCCGCCCAGGCGCTCGATGGCCGACTTGTCCAGGCCGGTCATGTCGAACTGGCCCTGTGGAGTCGTCAGCGTCGCCGACAGGATGTCGTTGCTCAGGTCTCGCGCCGTACCGCCTGAGTCGTCGACCGAAATAGTGACTATGGACAATCCTTCCTTAGCCATCGTTCTCCTTTGCGCTGTAAGCCGCGCTCGCTACTAGCCTCGAATCACGGTCACGGCGAACACCAGGCCGGTGAACGTGCCCGTGGATTTCACTCTTAGCCAACGCTCGACCGAAAGGTCAGGCGCCGTGGCAATGCGGGCTGCTGTTGGAGCCGTGACTACTCCGAAGGTGCCACCCGCCACGTCCGCGTAGGCGTCTGTGGCGCCGTCGTCGTCCGACTCCTGCAGCTTCACCGTCGGGGTGCCGCTACCGATAGCGAAGAAGTGGCCGTAGGCCGTGAGGCCCGCCGTGGAGTCGGCAGCGACACCGCTGTAGAGACCCGTACCATTTGCCGCGCTCGCGTGAGTGACCTTGCCAGCGGTCAGCTGCACGCCCCAGACAAGACCGTAGCCGTTGGCCTCTGCATCGAACGTGCCGAGGATCGAGCCATCTGCCGCCCGTGCCAAGCTGTAGCTGCTCTGCTTCGCGACCATGCAGGCGGCGGGATTGCCGAGCGTGGTCTTATGGCAGAACGTCACGATCCGGTCGGCCGATGGAGGCTGCTTCAGGACGGTGAACGCACCGGCAGGGTAGCCCTCTTCATCATTGAAGAAGTTGTTGAAGGCTATCTTGCCGTCGAGGAGCAGACCTCGGCGCTCCATCGCACTCTTGTCGAGGCTGGTCTGATCTTGCTGGCCCTGACTTTGAGTCAGCGTTTGAACCGCCCCGACGTCGCCGCTGAGGTCGTAGCCATCGACGTAGAGGTTGTCGCCGAGCCCGGACTGCTTAGCCATCGACGGCCTCCATGATCCCGCGCTCAAGGGCCAGCGGGACGTTCAGGTGCGCCGGCGCCTCGAAGACGTCGCCGGGCCCCCAGTCGTGCCACTGCTCGTACAGCTCGCTCGAGGGGTTCGGCGAGCGGCGGAGGCTCATCGAGACGAGCGCCCTGTATCTCTTCGCGACCTTGTCTATCGTCTTGCTCATCACTTCCTCCTACTGCACGAACTCACTGAAGGCGTCATTGACCACCAGGGGCAGCGTCACGTCCACGATGCGGAACATCTTCCCGCCGGCCTCGATGTAGCCCGCCTCGGCCCGCAGGGGCGTGCCCTGGGCGCCGAAGAAGTCGACGTTGCGCACCGTCGCGCCCAGGTCGAAGTCGCCGGCGAGGGCGTCGATCACCTTGTCGACGGCGGCGACGAGCTCCGGGTCGATGCTGGCCGTGGGCTCCGCGAGCATGTCCGTGTAGACCCGCACGGTGAAGACGTAGAGGCCGCTGGCGCGCTTGAGGCTGCTGGCCCCAGCGGCCGGCGCGGCGCTGGCGAAGAAGATCGCCGCCGTCAGCCCCTTGCCCGGCGCGCCCTTCGGCTCCACGGTGGCGACGCTCGAGAAGATGCCGAGCGCCTTCAGCGCCGAGACGAGGTTGGAGAGAGTGGTCCCGATCTGGGAGGCCATCAGCGCCGCCTCCTCGTCCTGCGGTTGGGCCGGCGCTTCCGGGCGCGCTCCAGCCGCTCCAGAGCCCCCAGGCCGCCGTAGTGGATGACGAGCCGCGCATCTGCCGCCCGCGGCCCCCTGCCGCTCCAGGGCGCCCTGGCGGGCACGCTAGCCACCGGACGACCCCCCGAGCGCGGCCACGGCGCGGGCGGCAGCTTCCTTCGCCGCCTCGCGCAGCATCTTGCCGATCTTCCGGCGCGTCCTGCGAAAAGCGGTGTAGCCCTTGAAGCGCGTGCGCCTGAACTGGCCACCAGACCCCATGGTGCGGCCGGTTTCGAGCCAGGGGCCGTAGACGACCTTGCCGTCGCCGACCTGCGCGAAGCTGCCCTTCACGTCCTTGTGGATCGCCGCCATGTAGGCGCCGGTAGGATTCTTGAGCACCGTGCCGAGGTAGCCCTTAATCTCGCCGTAGGCTTGCTCAGCCGTCACGTTGGCCGCCTGCTCGAGGGCCTGCCGCATTTCCTCTTTGTGCGTCCAGAACGGCCCTATGTACTCGATGGGGAAGGTAAACTTGGCCATCGCTAGACCGCCCCCGTCCGACGACGCAAAAAGAGCTCGTCGACCCGGTCGCGCAGGTCAGCGAGGCCGACGCCGCGCAGCTCCCGGGCCCCGTCGCCCTGGCCCACATTCCGGCCGTAGCCGCTCTTCTCCTGCTCGCGGGCGGCGATCGCCTCGGCGATGACGAGCTCGGTGACGAGCCCCGGCGGCACGTTCCTGGCGATGGCGGCGCCGCTACTGTGCGTGGCCGCCGTCGTCCCGGCGGCGCCGCGCACGACGGTGAGCGTGCGCGGCGCGTAGACGGTGGCGCCGGAGGTGTGGGCGGCCAGGACAGAGCCGTCCCAGGCGCGCTTGACGACGAGGTTGTCGCCGGCGACGTCCACGACCAGCAGCCGCTCCGCGTCGACGGTGACGATCTCGCCCTTCTTGACGGCCGGGCCGCTCGCCACGGCCACGGTGACCTCCGCGTTGTCGGCAGCGAGATCGGCGGCGATGGTCGTGCCGGTGGTCAGCAGCGCCTTCTCCGTGACGACCAGGCGCTCGTCGCCGATGTGGATGAGGTCGCCGACGCCGACGAGGCTGGAGTCCGTCACGTCCAGCGCCGTCTCGCTGCCGTCGTCCGCCTCGGCCAGGGCGCCGGCCGCGGCCTCGTCATCGCAGTAGCCCCAGACGCCCTCGACGGCGACCTGGCGCTGCCAGGTGTCGCCCGACTGAAACGATTCTCCACCCGCGAGGTCGATCTCGATGCGGTTGTAGGGCGGCCCGTAGTTCGCCGGCTCGAGGAAGTAGTCGGCGATCTCGACGCCGGCGCTCGTCAGCGATTCGACCTCCAGGAGGTCGCCGTCCAGCCACAGGCGATAGGGGCCGCGGTCGCGGGCAGGGTAGTCGTAGACCCGGGTCTCGACGCTGGGGTAGAAGCGGCGGCGCGTGGAGCGCTCGACGGCGCGGGAGGCCGCCTGCAGGACTCGGTCGAGCGCGGCGTCCTCGTCGACGCCGTTGACGTTGGCGGCGGCCTTCAGGGCTTCTCTGCTGGCGTAGGTAGGCTGGCTCACCGTTCCCCTTGCTTTCCAGGGCGAAAGGCGGAGCCTCGACGATGGGGGTCGGCGATGGGCAACCGGCCCGCGGCGGCGCTATCTCGTCGAGGCTCCACCTCCTACTTCGTTCGTGCGGAAGTGCCCCATCGGGCAGTTGAGGACGCCCTTGGCGTTGCTCTGGAGGAGGGCGCCGCAGACGGGGCACGCGACGAGCGGACGCTGCCGCTCCTGCTCCGCGATCTCCCGCGCCTCCTTGGTGATGGAGACGAGCTTCTCGTAGCTCACAGCCTGCTCACGATCAGATCGGCGAGCTGGCCGACCATGGCGACGGCGCCGATGCCCACCGCCCAGAGGATGAAGCCCACCTTGACCTCGAGGCCGGTAACCCGGCCGTGGAGGTCGTAGAGCGCCTCCTCGGGCGATCTCGGGCAGGCGGCGCGCTTCGGGAAGAGCTGCATCGACTCACCTGAAGTAGATGGTGCAGCGCCCGGCCTTCGTGTCGCCGGCGTTGGCGACGGTGAAGGTGTAGGCGCCGCTGACCACGACGCGCTGTGCCACCACGCCCCTATCGGTGAGCGTGCCAGCCAACGTCACCTCTTCCTTCTTCAACGGGTAGACGGCCTCGGTCGTCGCCGTGTCGCGGTTTGCCCCGTAGCCCTCCAGGGCGTCGAAGCCGTCCTCGTCCACGAGCGTGACGTCGTAGTTGTCCGTGGGCGCGGTGGCGCCGGGGTTGGTGACGACCTTGAGGATCTCGCCCTCGAGGACGACCGCGCCGTCGGCGCCGCCACCGGCCGAGGACACCCAGTCGATGACCGCCCGCTTGATCGGCGGGAACGCCGCCGCAGGGCTGGTGCGGTCGACGATGGAGTAGGCGACCGAGACAGTTCCGGCCATCTAGCCGTCTCCTAGTTCAAGCTCGCGATGAGGTTCGCCGGCGTCCGCTGGACGGTCAGGTCGGTGTCCAGGTAGATGCCGCAGGCAAGCTGAGCGTTGTTCGACAGGTCGGCCTGGTCGACCGAGATGTACTCGAAGCCGGCCGAGAGAGCCGCCGCAGGCACGTGGATCACGTAGATCTTCTGCTTCTGGGCGTCGTCGGCGACGGCCGTCATGATCGCAGCAGCCGTCTGCGTCGTCTTCTCCCACGTCTCGTCGTTGTCCAGGGTCGTCTCGCGCTTGGCGTAGATCGTGCTCAGCACCGCGAGGGCTGCCGACGTGCCGCCCGTAGCCGCCGAGTGCTCCTGCAGCGAGGGAACGGGGTCGTCGCCGTCCGTGCCGGCGCCGTAGATGAGCACGATGTCGACGCCGCTACCCTTGACCTTGTGGCGCTTGCCGGTGAAGCCGGCCGTCCCGAGGTCGACTGGTGCGAACGCGAGTCCTATGTCGTAGAGCCGTCCGAGTCCAAGCATGTTCCGTTCCTCTTTTCCTCCGCCCCTCGGGGAGTTACTGCCTCGGGGCGGGGCTTTGATTCGTCAGAGGGCGGGGGTTGATTGCCGCCCCCTGCTAGGTTCCTACGTGGCCAGCGCCACGAACGGGCTGAGCGTGGTGGCCGAGCCGTTCTTCGGCGTGATCGGCGACTGTACCCAGCCCCGGCCGTCAACGCGCTCGATGATCCGGTAGACCGTCTTGTCGTTGACGAACTGGGCGTGCGGGGAGCTCTCGGCGCGCATCTGCTGGCGGTCGCCGAGCAGGTAGTACCCGAAGTCCACGAACGCCATGGCGGACGGGTCGGTGAGCTTGGGCATCTTCTCAGTGAAAATGACCGGCCGGCCGAGGATCGTCATCGGAGGCCCCACGGCGCCGTTGTTGATCCAGATACCGGCGGTGCCCGTCCCCAGCGTCATCGTCGCGAGCTGCGGGAACACGTCGTGCGAGGCGACGAAGACGGCGCGGCCGAGCGAGGCCGGCAGCATCCGCGAGTAGAGGCCCACGATGTCCGCCCAGGCGACGAGGTCGACCGTGGCGCGGCTGACGCTCACCAGCGCCGGGCTGTTGAGGAAGCCCTGCGGCTCGCCGACGCCGGAGCCGTTGATGAACGCGTCGTCCTCGAACCAGGCGATGGCGTCCGGGAGGATGCTGTCGATGAACGCCGCGAAGGAGACGATCGAGTCCTGGAGGAGCTCGTTCGGCACGTCACACCGGCAGGCCAGCTTCTTGGCCTCCAGGAGGATGCGACCGAACTTCGCCTCGTTCTCGCTGATCTCGGCGCCCTCCTCCGTCCAGGAGGCGACGATGCCGCCGTAGACGCTGGAGGCGTTGGAGGTCGAGTCGATCATCGGGAACGGCACACGCAGCGAGTCCATCGGAATGACGCGGGCGCGGGACCTGACGATGGCCGACTCCAGCGAGACCCTCAGCACCTCGGCGCGCAGCACCTCGGGGATGAGGAAGCCGCCGGCCGAGGGGTCAACCGAGCTGTAGTCGTTGCGGATGCGCCGCCACTTGTCGGCACCGTCCGCGTTGCGGTGCCACGTGGAGGTCAGGAAGTCCGCCATCGAGTCGAACTCCTTGTCCAGCACGGCGCCGATGGCGTGGCGGCTGTAGGCCGCACCCTTCCCGGCCAGCGGCCTCGGGGTCAGGTCGGGGCGCTGGACGCCGTTGTCCTTGAGGAAAGCGACGATGCCCTTCTGCACCTCGTCGGCGACCTGCTTCGCAACGTCGCCCGCCCTGTTGGTGGCCCTGACGTACTTCGCGAGAAAGTCTTTCGTAGCCTCGGCGTCGGCGAAGATCTCGCCGCGGCGCTTGTCGTCGGTGAGCAGCTCGGCGAGCTCCTCGCTCTTCTCGGGGATGGCGATCGTGGTCACGTGAGCACCTCCTGTGCTTCCATGGCCTCCCGGAAGAGGGAGGCGTAGTCGATGGTCGCCGGTGTTGCCGGCAATTGTTCGTCCAGCTGCTGGACAAACCCGGCGCGCTGCGGCGCCGGCGTGAACACGGCGTCGGCGAGGCCGGCGTCGACGGCTTCCTTGCCGCGATACCAGGTGATGGCCTTCATGGCCTTCCGCCAGCTCCGGGTCTGGCCGCCGGCGCGGGCCTGATAGATGGCCGCGATGATGTCGCTCGACGCGTCGAGCAGCTCCGCCAGCTCGCGCATGTCGTCGGCCGTGCCGATGGCGAGGCCGCGGGCGTCGTGGATCATGACCTGGGCGTTGCCGGCGATCTCGACGCGGTCTCCCGCCATGGCGACGACGGACGCGATCGAGGCTGCCAGGGAGTCGACTTGGACGTTGACCTGGGCCCGATGGGCCTTCAAAGCGTTGTAGATGGCGATGCCGTCGAAGACGTCGCCGCCGGGGCTGTTGAGGTGGAGGCGGATGCTGTCGGCGTCGAGCTGCGCGAGCTCCTGGACGAAGGCCTGGGCGGTGATGCCGAAGGCGCCTATCTCATCGTAGAGGTAAACCTCGGCCTCACCCTGGCGGGCCGTGACGCGATACCAGGTGGCGCCGGACCGCGCCTGCGGCCGGTTCTGCTTCAGGATCGCCGCTCGCTGGAGCAGCTCCTCGAGGTCCATGGGGATAGCATGGACACACGAGCACCCCCGCCGGCGGACGGCAAAGGACTTTAATGCGGACGGAAACTAAGCGTTCAAGGTCCGCTTCGCCGTCCGGACCGCCGCGCTCTTCTCAACAAAGAGCCGGCGGCGCGAGTTGTAGAGGCCCTGGGGCCTCGGATAGTCCTCACGCGAAAGGAGGCGCAAGGCCCGCAGAAGAAGCGGCTTCGGCGGCGGTGGCAAGCCGGCCTCCGATGCGCGGAGGACATCAAAGCGGGTCAGGAACCGAGCCGGATAGCGGCGGAACCGCCCTTTCATCGTGCCCTCTTCCTCCGTTCGTCCGTGACGGGCTCGTTTAGCCTTTCGTACCGGCTAGCCAGCGAAACACGGTCCGCCGCGAGACCCCGAGGTTGCGCGCCACTTCGGTCGGTGTCAAGCCCTGGCTCACGAGCACGATCATGGCCAGCACCCGCGATTCCGACCGGCGCCGGTAGAAAGCACGCGGATCGTCGAAGAGGCAGCGCTCAAGCGGGCAGCTCAGGCAACTCGGATGAACATGACATCCGGTGTCGCGGTAGTCGACATGCTCAGGCAGCTCATCCTTACGCCGCGGCCGGAGGAACTGCATGAAGCCATGCCTGCTACGCGAAGGTTTCGCGGTAGCGTCGGAGCTGCCGGGCGCTGAGGTGGAGCTCCTCGGCGAGCTGCTCCTGCGTCCAGGACGGGTGCTCGACCTTCAGTGCCTCGGCCTGCCCCCAGAGCTCCCGCGCCCCGTCGTCCTGCGCGAGCGGGCGCCGGCCGAGGCGGTTGCCCATCGCGGCCATGCTCGGAGCGCCGACGTAGCCCAGCTCGGGCAGGCCGACGTAGGCGAGCACGTCCGCCGGGTCGAAGCCGGCCTCGACGAGCATCTTGACGATCGTCGCATCGGTCTCGCGGGCCTTGATCGCCAGCTCGCGGTCGTCCTCGAGGATCTCATTGTCGCCCTGCTCGCCGTAGCGGAACTCGAGGCCCTGGCCCATCGTCCCGAAGAGCGGCAGGAGCTTGCTGTTCAGCGCCGACCTGACCTTCTCGACGCGGGGGCGGATCAGCCAGTCCTTGAAGACGTAGCCGGCTGCCAGCGCGTTCGCCTTGTTGACGTCCTCGGTCGAGCCCAGCATCGACTTCGGGTAGCGGAAGGCCTCGCGAATGAACTCGCGGTTGAGCTTGCGCAGGGCCTCGAACTGCATGTCCCGCATCGTGTACTTGCGCTCGACCCACTTCGCCTTCTCGATGACGCCGATGCGGTGCGACCGCTCGATGCCCTGGTGCTGCTCGCCCCAGCGGGCGATCATCTCCTCCCACTCGGCGTCGGACAGGTGCCGGTCGACCTCGATGATGCCCCCCGGCTCGGCGCTGTTGCGGAAGAACATGTTGTTGTACGACGCGGCCGCCTGCTCGCCGTAGATGTCCGCCAGGGCGGCCGCGACCGGCGAGATGCCGCGGTACGGATCGAGCGGCGACGGGCGCCTGAGCTGGACGACCTCGCGGACGCTCCAGGGTATCTGCTCGCCGGCGTTGCGGTAGACCCAGCCGACCAGGAAGCGGTCGGCGTCCGGGACGGGCGTCACGCGGTCCGGCCGCACCGGCCACAGCTCGAGCGGCGGGCCCATGCCCAGGTTCGAGTAGCCGACGTACCAGACGCTCTCGCCGGCGAGCTCGTAGTGCTGCTGGGTGGTCTGCAGGAACTCGCCGGTCGACGTGAACGGGTTGGGCATGGCCCAGAGCCGCGCTGCCGGGTGGTCGGGAACCTCGTCGTCGCCGCGGTAGAGGCCCCACCGCACGGCGCCGACGGCCTCGGAGATGCTGTCGACGATGGCGAAGAGCGTTCCGACCGCCGTCATCGAGCGGAGCTGCGACTCCATGTTCGGGCCGAAGCCAGCGCCGGAGAGGATGGAGCTGGACCGGCCGACGGTGGGCGGCGCCCGGTTGAGCAGCGATTTCAGAACGGTGGTCATAGCACCTTAGCCATTTCCCACGCTCCAGGATACCACTACGAGGGCGACGCCGCCGAGCGCCAGCGCCGGCGCCAGGCCGAACGCCAGGCCCGCCGCGACGACGATCAGGCCCAGGCCGGCGACCTCCAGCGCCCGGTCGACCTCGGGCGCGGGCAACTTGAAACGATTTTTCATCATGGGGACCTCCGTCGCCAGGCCCGCAGGCGGCATCTCGGCGAGCAGCAGCGCGCCTTCTCGCTTCTCGGGATGAAGAGGCGCCGGCAGTCGTCGCACCGTCGCGCCAGGTGGATGCGCCGCACGTAGCTCACAGCCAAC
>Ga0209323_10001605_pt1 | contig 14950 bp, 14 predicted proteins | sample Rifsed19ft2_FD_184014 | JGI IMG/M metagenome (GOLD analysis project Ga0209323, IMG submission 184014) | Soil microbial communities from Rifle, Colorado, USA - sediment 19ft 2 (version 2) | ecosystem: Environmental > Terrestrial > Deep subsurface > Rock core/Sediment | place: Rifle, Colorado...
ATTTTAAAACCAAAAAAACTGTTTAATAATCCGGCAACCGAAAATCCCAAAATAAGTGACAGTTGTTGCGTCAGAAAAAACAAACTGTTTGCATTCGGAAGCTTTGACCTTTCAACTACATGCGGGAGCATTGCACTCTCGGCCGGTCCGTAGAATTGATTCACCAAACTGTACGCGAAAGTTAAACCGTAGAGTAAAAAAACTTTATCGCCAATAAGTGGAATTGAAGCTGCGATCAAAATAAATTGTATAAAGTTCGAAATGATGAGGACTTTTCTTCGGTCAAAAATATCGACTGCTGCGGCTGCAAAGGGACCGACGAGAATTGTTGGAAGTGCATACGAGATCCACAAAAAAGATACTGCAAGGGTCGAGCCGGTAAAGTTAAAAAGTTTTATTAATATGAGAAAATTCATCATATTAATGGCCACCTGCGACATGATTTGAGAGAGCCAAAGGTAGCGGAAATTTGATTTTGTTAGTAAATACTTTATTTCAGACATTTTTTAAATTTTTTATAGCGAAGCGAACTTCGGAACATATCCGCTTTCAGTTTCAAAACGATTACCCAAATTAAAAAGCAACTCCTCGCTGAATCTCGGTCCCATTAACTGAAAGCCAAGAGGTAATCCGCTTTTACTAAATCCGAAAGGTAAGGCCAAAGAAGGAATTCCTGCCAAATTTGCCGTTGCTGCGTAAATGTCGGTGAGATACATTTTCAACGGGTCAGAAACTTTCTCTCCCAAGTGAAACGGCGGAGTCGGGGCAACAGGAGCTATAATTGCATCAACATCAGAAAATGCTTCATCAACTTCTTTATTTATAATCGTTCTGACTTTCATGGCTTTTAAATAATATGCATCATAATAACCTGAAGAGAGAACGAAAGATCCCAAAATTATTCTTCTTTTGGCTTCACTACCAAAAAGATCTCTTGAACCGCCATATCTAATTCCATCATACCTACCCAAATTAGACGAAACTTCTGCAGGCTGAATAATGTAGTAAACAGACAAACCATATTTTGTGTGAGGAAGACTAACTTCAACAATTTCTGCGCCCAGATTTTTAAATATTGAGATTACTTTATCAATATTTTCCCTTACTTCAGAATCAAGTCCTGAAACAAAAAATTCTTTAGGAATTCCGATTCTCAAAGTTTTATCACCTAATACGAAATCAGAATTTTTTAGTGTAGAATCATATCCATCAACTCCTTTTGTAACGTCAAACACCCTTTTTATATCGTCAGTTGTACTTGCCATATGGCCTATCGAGTCCAAAGAGGATGCCATAGCCACAATACCATATCTTGAAACAGATCCATAAGTTGGCTTTAGTCCGACCTTAAAGCAATAGTTTGCAGGAAGCCTTATTGATCCGCATGTATCTGTTCCCGTAGTTATTTGGCAAAAATCGCTTGCAAGAGCTGCACCGGAGCCGCTTGAGGAACCGCCCGGAGTAAATTGATAATTCCATGGATTTAATGTATTTCCAAAATCTGAATTTTCACCGCTTGATCCGTGCGCCCAGGCATCACAATTAAGCTTCCCTATCAAAATACATCCGGCATTTTCCAATCTTTCAACTACCGTTGCGCTATACGAAGGAATATATTCCCGAAGAACATTCGATGCTGCCGTAGTTCTAATCCCTTTTGTGAGGAATAAATCCTTAAGTGCAATTACAGTGCCAAATAGCGGGAACCTTTCTTCCGGATTATTTTTATTCTCGATTAGAAGTTTATCTATATCTCTCGCTTTTTGATATGCATAATCTTTCGTGATGGTAATAAAGGAATTAACGTTTTTATCAAACTTATCAATGCGGTTAAGAAAATAATTAACAAGATCAATTGCCTTGTATTTTCCGGATTTAAGATTATCGATATTTTCTTTTATGTTTCGTGCGGGAATCATGATTTAAATCTCCTTATTTTCCAATATCATCGGGACTACAAAATAACCGTTATGTGTGTGTCCCTTTTGCGAGACGGCGTCTTCTTGAGAAAGTGATTGTTTAACTTCATCCTTTCTCTTGACGTTCACTAAACCTGTAGTCTGGCTTGTGGGTTTTGAATCTTTCGTATCGACTTCATTAAGATCAGCTACATGTTCGATTATTTTACCCAACTGCAGAGTAAATAACTTTACTTCAGAAGAAGTAAGTTTGAGTTTTGACAATTCCGCTACATGCATTATGTCAATCTTTTTCGTAACCTTTTTTGTTTTCATACAAATATTTATTTAAAATATATCAGGTTTATTAAGCCTGAACCTACCCATATATTAAACCGATATCAAAATTTTGTACAACACAAAATTAACCAAATATTTATCCGGCAATTTAACAAATATCACACGAATTTCAGTGCTCAAATGAAGTATCATATTCTTATTACGCCATGTCCTTCAATGCCCTTATTCGCTCCGCGATCGGCGGGTGAGTATTGAAGAGACCGGAAAACCAACCAACAGCACCTTTTATATTATTTTTAAACGGATTAACGATATAAAGATGCGCCGTCGCTTTGTTGGCGGCCTCAAGCGGTTCAGAATCCGAATCTAATTTTGCCAAAGCAGAAATAAGACCGCTTGGTTGTCTTGTAATTTCAACCGATCCTGCATCAGCCATAAACTCTCTTCTTCTGGAAATTGCAAGCTGGATAAGTTGCGATACAATCGGCGCTAAGATTGCAAAGACCAATCCTAACACCAAAATTATTGCCCCCAATTGCCCTTTATTATCATCGTGGCTTTTTCCTCTCCCAAAAAAAGATGCGCGCAAAAGCCAATCACCCAAAAGTGCAATAATTCCAACCATTACAGAGACAACAGACATCAAAAGCATGTCGTAATTATTAATGTGAGTCAGCTCGTGGGCAAGCACACCTTCCAGCTCAGTCTTATCTAATTTTCCAAGTAACCCTGTTGTTACGCAAATTACTGAGTGCTCGGAATTTCTTCCGGTCGCAAACGCATTGGGAGCGGAATCGTGAATGACGTAAAGTTTCGGTATAGGCATTCCTTTTGCGATGCATAAATTCTCAACTGCTGTATAGAAATTAAAATATTCCCTCTTTTGCACGGGGTGAGCGTTTGAAAGAGTTAAAACAATCTTATCGCTAAAATAATAACTGAAAAAAGTCGTTATACCGGAAAATAAAAAGGCTATGCCGAAGTAACCCAAACCTCCAGGTACATAACCAGTGTAATACCCAAAAGCTTTAGTCAAAACATAAATAACGACTACTGAAAACAAAAAGAATGAACCAATAATAATGTAGCTTTTGGCAAGATTACTACTTTTTACTTCGTATATGTTTTTCACAATTTTTAGAAATGCCAAAAACTAATCCTGTAAATCAGGATTAGACTCCGGCGTATTTGCCTCTGTCAATTAAGGTCTACTTTCGGGGTTTTCATCTCCGAGCTATCAACCTTCATATCATCAATCGGCGTATCAAATCCTTTCATTTCCTCAAATGAAAACATTGACGCAACAACGCTTGAAGGAAAGCTTACTCTTTTTACATTATAGTCGGCCGACAAATCGATCAAAAGCCTTCTCGAATACATCACCTTATCGGATGTATCCCGAAGCTCGTTCATTAAATTTGTTACGACTTCGGACCCTTTAATCTCAGGGTTGCTTTCAACTACTATCTTAAGATCGGGAAGCAAAGCTGCCAACTTTGATCCTGCTTCTGACATTTTCCGAACGTCACCCGATTCAACAGCTTTAGTTATTGTTTTCCTTGCTTCAGTTAATTTTTCAAAAATCCCTTTTTCGTGTTTTAAATAACCTTTTGCCGAACTGACCAAATTGGGAATAAGGTCTGCTTGTCTTTTTAATTGATTTCCGATTTCCTGAATCGAAGCTTTTATTCTTGCTTTACTGGAAACGAAAAAGTTATACGTGCTTATTAAATAAAAGATTATTAATATAAGCGGAATTAGTATTATCCAAATCATTATTATCACCTCTTTCTTAGCCACAATCTCGCTGAGTTGAAGGTTTTTTTTAACCACACAACTTCAGACTATTAGGAGATTCTGGCAGTATTCAATATTATCATAACATCTTTTTAAATTGTGACAAATCCATGGTGTTTGCGACATTCTTCTTTTCTGCCCAACCGCGTCTTGCAACGTAGACGCCATACTTCATATTATTCATCTGATCAATATGATGTGAGTCAGTACCAATACTCATCATAACACCTTTTTTCACAGCTTCTTTCACAAGATAATCGGGGAGATCTAAACGCATCGGATCTGCGTTTATTTCTATCCATTTATTATTCTTCAGACAAAAATCAAATATTTGCTCCCAATCAAGTTCAATTCCTTCCCTCTCGTTTAGTTTTCTTGCCGTCGGGATGATTCAATGCAGAAAGCACTCTATTGGTCATATCTTCTTTTGATAAACGGAATACGCTATGTACAGAAACCAAAGCGAAATCCAAGAGATCCAATCCCTTTTCTGGGATTGATAAATTACCATTAGTCATGATATCGATTTCCAAAGAATTGAATACAGATATTACTCTTGTAGATTTTAATCTTAATGAGTAATTATATTGCTCTACATTTTCTTTCTTTTTCTTTAAAAGGTCGAGAATTTGTGAGTCACTATGTTTAGATCTGCTTGGATTGTGGTCAGTAAACGCACAATATTCATACCCCAATTTCAGTGCTTTTATTGCTATTTCTTCGTCTGTCGACATCCCCAAATCATGGCTCGTCTCTATGTCAAAATTCGAATGAATCTGTAAATCCCCTTTCAAATCAGACAGTTCAATTAGCTTCGGCAAACCGGGATTTTCTTTTCGAAAATCTTTTTGTGCTACCTGAATCTCACCGGTATCCTCGCGTATTTCCGGCGGAATAAAAGATAGTCCCAAATTATTGTAAAACTCTCCTTCATCTCTTACTTTTTTAAGTTTTTTCGATTTGCTATTTCTTATACCGTGTTCAGACAAACTAAAGCCTTTTTTCAAAGCGAATTCCCTCAAGGCTATGTTGTGATGCTTGCTTCCCGTAAAATGCTGAAGAAGCGCACCATACGAATCAGGATATGTAACCATTAAATCGACCTGGATGTTCCCGGGAATTATTAATGAAGCCTTTTTGTCTCCCTGATCCAAAATCCTCTTTTTATTAGGATATTTGACAAAATGAGCAATTGTATTACTCGTATTTTTAGTGCTGCATGCCAAATCGATATCACCAATAGTCGAAACCTTTCTCCTTAAACTTCCGAGTGTGTCAACTCTTATCACACTCTTGTCTTTTTTCATCCATTCCACAATCAACTCTGCTACACTTTCTGCGTAATTTAAAAGATGTCGATTTGTTTTTCCTTTATAATCCTCTATTGCTTTGATAATACTATTTTGAGAATCTTCTCCAAATCCTTCCAAATACGCAATTTTGCCTTTCAATGCTAATACTTTTAGCTTTGCAACAGAGTTCGGAGGTTTAATATTTAATTCTTTTACCAATCTGTAGGCAAGTTTTGGCCCGATCCCCTCAAGAGGTAAAAGCTCATACACTGCCGGAGGAATATCTTTCAAAACTGCTTCGAAATGAGTTGACTTGCCTTTTTTAAAGATATCGCTTAAATATTTTGTTATTGCAGGTCCTACACCCGGAATATCATCAAGACTACCCTCATCAAATAGATCTTTTGCCTCGGATGAAAGATGTTCGATGGCGTCTGCAGCACGCTCATATGCGATTATTTTGAATTTATTCTCTGCCTTGTCTTCAATTTGATATGCTGCAGCTACATCACGCAAAAGAATTGCAATTTCAACATTATCCATATCCTTTTTCTGAAGCATATAGAAATATTATATCAGGTAAATAAATATAAATTTAAAAATTTATAACACCACGTTTATAAGCTAAGGGAGTGATTTAAGGATTTTCTTATTTTCTATATTTTTTATAAAAAACTCAAATATATCTTATAAATCGATATTTACATTCTGCCACTCACCCATTCGCTTTTTGAAGACAATATTTCACCAGTCTCAGAATCTTGTCTAATTTCGAAACCAATATTACGGTTACCACATATTCCACATTTTCTATTACACGCAGGATAAGTTTCATAACGAAAGCCTTCTTTTTTCGTTGGTAATTCTGGAGGATTAGCATCAATTCTGACACGAATCGTTTTATTGAACAAACTGATTACGTTTAAGCTTAAACAATCATTGGGTGAAGGACATTCTGAAGGAACTAATCCATTATTAGTAAGAATAATCTTACCTTCTTCAAGAATGGTTTTTGGATCGAATTTTACTAATATTTCCGCCATTTTCCCGATTCTACAATAAATAATTAAAGTATACAATGCTGCGTACTTGCGGGGTCAACGGGACTCGAACCCGCAACCTCTTCCGTGACAGGGAAGCGCTCTGGCCAAGTTGAGCTATGACCCCATTGCTAAATGGGGACACAACGTTCTTGACGAAGTCAAGGTTGTTATGACCCCAATGGATGACCCCAATTCCGAAATATTATATCTGATTATATATTCCCAAACAATACACAGCAGTTAATTCTTGACAAAGACATCCTTATAGTATAAATTCCAGCCAGTATAACAAATTAATAAATCCACTTATATAATATAAATATAGGTCAGAATAAAATGAATTATAAAAAATTAATCAAAAATTACAAAACAAACGAGTCGACAATAAGCATGGTTTTGGGAGTAATTGTTATTTTAATCGTCGGGTTCTTCATCGTTAAAAATTTCAAAAACGAAAACGAGGGCGAAACAATTCCATCAATTGGTACCGAAGAATTAACTCCCGGAACTCAAATGTATACAGTTCAAAAAGGTGACGATTTGTGGAAAATTTCCGAAAACTTCCTGGGAACAGGTTATGAGTGGAAAAGAATTGCCGATGCAAACAATATTGCCTCTCCCTATGGCATTGAGGTTGGACAGGAATTAACCATACCACCCGTAATAACTGAAACAATATTGCCGGAAGTAACACCCGAAGAAGGCGCAGTGAAAGAAGTGGTAAGTCCAACAGAAACTGTAGCAAGTCCGACCGAAACCCCGGTACCGACCGAAACACTTCTTCCAACAATTACGCCGAGTGAAGAAGTGGCATTATCTCCTACTCCAACCGAAGCGATATCACCTACTGTGCAAGCGATCGAAGGCGATTCCTACACAGTAGTTAAGGGTGATAACCTTTGGAATATCTCAGTCAGAGCATACGGCGATGGTTTTAAATGGACAGAAATCGCCAAAGCAAATAATCTGACAAACCCAGGTCTCATCCACTCCGGAAACACATTCGTAATTCCACGTTAAAAGTTAAAAACTTCTAAAATATTTGCTAGAATACATCTTATACGGTTGGATTGGCAAAGTTACTTATCAATGATACATGTTGCTACTTACAAGTGCGGGATTAGTTAATCGGCCTAATGCTACCTTCCCAAGGTAGAGAAAGGGGTTCAACTCCCCTATCCCGCTCAAACGAAGTGCTGTGAGTGTCAAGCTTCGCTTATCCAGCTCTAAACGGAGGGAAGAGTGGGACACTCGTCTGAGACTTTGTCGAAAATCTATTTATCCCGCTCCGAATGAAAAGAGGAGTAGGGACAAGATTTTCTTATCCCGCTCCATTGACAAAACGTATTTCTAACATTTAAAATGGTATACATGAATGATATAAAAGGAAAAATTTACATGATAGTATTTTTTGTTACGGCAGTAATTCTTGGATATGGTGTCTGGAAAAATTATCGACCACAGGTAATTTATGCATCCTGTGCTGATATTGCCGAAAAAACGGTAAACATAGTTCAACGAAAAGATATCGTCGCGATTAATCAGGACCGAACATTTGACGTTGCCCTCAACCAGTGTCTCGATGACGCCGGTTACTACAAATAAATTTCTCTTTTGATATAATTAACACATCAATACCGCCTCTTTAGCTCAGTGGCAGAGCAACGGTATCGCCCGCCTGCATTAGCTATGCCAGGATAGCTCAGATGGTAGAGCAAGGCTTTCGTAAAGCTTAGGTCGTGGGTTCGAATCCCACTCCTGGCTCAAAGCATTGCGGGCAGGTAAACCGCAGACGTCAGTTCGATTCTGACAAGAGGCTCATATGTATTATTCATTAAGAAATAAAAATATTCGTAAAAAGAGTCAAAAAAGAACGGTTTTGTTTCTCTTTTTGACAATTGCCATCGTTATTATATTTTTCTTTGTCGGTGTTAAAATTCTGGTAAATATCATAAACGTCATTTCCGATCTTAAAACTTCAAATAACACAGTAACATCGGTTGATAATATTCCACCTGTTGTTCCGAATATCCATCCTTATGACGAATTCGTGTCAACGCAAATTGTAAGCATTAAAGGCAATACAGAACCGTCTGCAACTGTCCAGCTTTATTTGAATGGAGAAAAGAATGAAGTGGTTGCAGGCCAAGACAGCGAATTTATTTTCAGATTGGATCTGTCAGAGGGTGAAAATGAATTTTATGTAATTTCCGTTGATGCAGCAGGAAACAAAAGCAATAGTTCAAAAGTTTACAGGATCACTTATGATAAATCTCCTCCAAACATCAATATTACAAGTCCGCAAGACAACGCTTCGTATTCCGGAACTTCGGCTAAGATGATGGAAATAAAAGGTTCAACCGAAGCCGATTCAACAGTTACAATTAACGATAAGTTTGTCAGTGTTGATGAGTCAGGCGCTTTTATCTCCAGGTATTCATTAAACAATGGTGAAAATAAGATTACTATTAAATCAATTGATAGATCCGGCAATGAAAATTCAAAAGATCTTACAATTACTTATCAGGAGTAATAAATTTATCTGATATTCCCAAAAGAACTGCAAATATTCCCAAGATAAAATTATAAAAAAAACTGTTATTGAAAAATGAGCTAACTAAGATAATCAAAAATCCGTATTTTAACAATTTGTCATATACTCCGGCTCCTAAACTACTCCAAACATCATAAAATACACTTACTAAAACTATAAACCCCACAATTCCTGTTGTAGATAGAATCAATAAAAGCGAAGAATCAGACCCGGAACACGAATGAGAAATAAGATTATCCTGATTTAGAAAATTCAACCTGTAACTGCAAATATTATTAAACCCAATCCCGAAAAGAGGATACTTGTTAAAGATTAAATAAGTATTTTTGTAGTTATCAATTCTCGAAATAATACTGAAGGTTCGATATAGTTCGACTCCCGAGCTATGAGGCTTGGGATAGGCAAAAATAATAATAAGGGCAGTAATAAATGTGAGCATTATCCACTTCAAATATTTTTTGAAAAACATCAGAAAGAATATAAAAAGTGCAAGATAGCCGGCTCTGGAAAAAGTTAAAACTATCGCAATTAAAAACAAAGTGACCAAGATGATCTTCATAAATTTAGGGAAGATCGAACTCCGACCAAGGACCAAAAGCAGTCCGAAAATTAATACAAGCGAAGTATATCCCGGATCAAGTAGTGTTGTTGTAAATCTATAAAGGTGATTGTCCCATCCGGCATAATAAAGATCCCGAAGATCTGGAAAGAACAATAACTGAAAAATTCCGATAAATAATAAGTAAACTATCGAAACTGTCACAATGTCCAGGATTGCGTCCTTAATTTTTCCGGATTTAGAGAGAAAATAAATCATATTAGCAAAGGAATAATACGAGACAATTCTGAATAAATATAAAAATCCTGTAAAGGACTCGTCAAATTTAAAAATTGTAAGCGAGAATACCCAGCTAAAAATAAATATAAAAATTAAAATATCAATTTTTTTTAAGATATCTCCCTTAGTGCTTATAAATAAAAACGGCAAAGATAAAATCGCAACAATATCGATTGGGTGAATTACAAAATCAAATCCTAAAAAATATCTTTCGATACGCAGTAGTTGTCCGAAAGGAAAAAGTATAAAAAATAAACCGAATAGTAAAAATCCGTAATAGTAAAAGAATTTACTATTATCCCCTATTGATAATTGTTTAATAGTTCTCATATCCGATAAATTTATATACACCGACGAATGACTTATTATCAGGTTTATAAAACCTTTTAACTTCGATTAAATATTCATTCATACCTGCAAGGTTGTCATCACGCGAGATAAAATAAAAAGGAAATCTGTACCCGACAAAGTCAGAAGTTAAAGGTAATTTTTGATAACTGGAGTCAAAATACATCGGTTTCACTTTAGCATTTTCGCCACCCAAAAAGTATGCCATAACAGCACTCTCGGGATTACCTGCGTCGACTCTGACACCGACATACATTAAATCATATTTTTCAGACTCGTTTTTGAGAAAATCCAGAGCGTCTCGGACACCATAGCCGGACGTAAATCCGCCGATGTAGGAATTAAGACCCAAATCTTTTACATAACGATTTACGAATAGTAAATATCCATCAATTGCAAATATTTGATAGATGCATATCATAATCGGAATAAAAATCAAAATAAATATTACTTTTCCTATTTTTTCATATAATCTGATAAATCCGATTGCAGCAAAAAATATAAGCGGGGTCAAAAACGGCTCTAAGTAACGCTCTGATGCGTTTTTGGATAAGATTATTACCAAAGGTATCGGCAGTAATAATAAAAGAAGTATTAACATATTTTTTGATATAAAATATTTCTTAGTAAATAAAGACAAAAAAAGAACAGGTATTAAGATGTTAAAATCCCAAATAATAAACTTTGCGCTTTTAATAAAATTTGAAATCAATAATTCCAATATTCCGAAATTTAGATCACCGAAAGAATAAGCATATCTATCATTTCTTGAGAACAACAGGGTAAATCGCTCCTGTGAAATCATGGGGATTTGAATAATACAAAATATAATTATAAAAAATAAAAGAGCCAGGATTAAATCGTTAATTCTTTCGCGATACCGAAAAAAACTTAATATATATAAAATAGAAAGCGGAAAGATAAAAACAAGCGATGAAACTTTTACCATAAACATTAAAGAAAATAATACCGAAAGAAATACCGCATTTCTCAATTTGAAGCTTTTCATATAAACCAATAAAAAATATAAAAACCACGAAAACAGCGCCGTTAAGATTGGTTCCTGCAAAGCTTGCCTATCATAAAATAGAAAGAGCGGCGAGAATATATAAAGTATTGACGGAAGATAAACCCATTTATTTTTTAAAATAATTTCTGAAATCTTTTTAATCCCTATTAGTGTAAATAATCCGGCAACAACACTTACAAGCCTGCCGGCTAATAATGGATTTTTGATGATAAATAAAAATAGAGATATCAACAAAAAATGTAGCGGCGGCTTGCCATCGTAAAGTGAATAGAAAATCGGAACATAACCCATTCTAATTTTATTTGCCCAATCGATATAAATAGCTTCATCATTAAAAATAGGAAGTGAATGAAGATTTGTAAGCCTTGTTAAAAAAAATAATAGGATTAGTAAATGAAATCCGTATTTCCCGAATATTTTTGGAAGATTCATGGCATCTATGATATTTATAATTTTATCACGCTGCAAAGTTTTTACTTCTGTGAAGGAAAATCAATTCTATAGCTTTTTCCTCTGGAAAAGCCAAATCTCCGACCATGAAAGAAAAGAGTGGAATGACATTAAAACACTGACAACAAATCCGTGGCATCCGTCTTTATAACCTCTTAATAAAAAGAAATTATTAAAAAACTTAGCTTTTGAGTAAAAAATTATTTTAAAAATACTAGAAATTTTGCCCTCTTCGATATTTTCCATTGCATGAATTTTCGCATAAATTTGAATTTTTGATATAAAATCCGTTAGAGTACCGGCGGTTTTATGTAAAATCGGTTCCTTAATCTCACCAAGCGGCCCGTCAATTTTCCATATTTCATGCACTTTTCTTTCCCATATTCCATATCCCTTCTTCCCCAACCTTAACACCTTATCTTTAGCCATTTCGGTTCCCGACATTTGATGACATAAGAAATCATCGTTTCTTTTTAAGAAATAACCTGTGATATTATTCTCACCAATTTTCGAATACACTTCTTTAATAAATTTGTCATTTAAAAATTCATCAGTATCCAAAAACAAAATCCAATCGCTTTTTGCATTTTTCAGTGCGAAATTTCTCTGGGCGGCGAAATCTCCGTTTAATTTTCTTTTAAAATATTTTATTTCCAATTTTGCACATATTTCTTTTGTATTGTCGCTTGAGTCATCATCAATTAATAAAACCTCATTAAACAATTTCAGTTTTTGATATGAATTAAGAATGTAATTACCAGCATTTATTGCAATTATTACGACGCTTATATTTTTCATAAGTTTTTCTTTAAGATAATAACATCATTGGTTTTGAATATTTCCCGATATTTTAAGTTTAACAGATCATAATCTGCATTCTCTATTATTGTGTACTCAATTCCCGGTTTAATGTTTTTTATAACTTCATCCCCTACAATTACAGGTTCATTTCCCTTCATCCATAAAAGATATTGATAATTTTGTGCAAAGTTACCCGAAAACTGATCGTTATCGCCGATACGTTTTAAGGAAAAAGGAGAGTTTTTGCTATCGTCTGCAATAAAACGAGTAATTTTGTTTTGTTCTGAAAAAAGCATAAATGACAATTTCTCTGACTTCATTAACTTCTCTTTCTGATATATTGAACTGATATAATTAAAAGAATTAAGCGTTAAGATAAGTAAAATTAAAGATATTAAAATCAACGCTTCAATCCTCTCCGATATATTTACAATAACTGAAGACATTAAAATCAAAACATAAGTAGATACAACCAAAAAATAATGATTCGGCGTGTTGCCATGAATTGCTAATAGAAATACTGATATCACAATGACTACAAAAAGATTCTTGGTGTTACTATCCAATTTATTAAAGTAGCTTAGGCTTTTATATAGTAAGTAAAAAACAGTAAAAGCTGCGATATAAAATACTACTGTCATATCCGTACCTGATAATAATTGACCTAAGAATGAAAACATATTCCTGACACCGCCAACTAAATAATTCTGGGAAATTTCATTTCTAGGTAATAATCCGATTACCGATAATATTCTGTAAGGGAACCACAAAATCAATTTCTTTGTCATTACAAAACCGTAACTTAAATCATAAACAAATAACGGAGAAAGAGGTATCAAAATTCCGGAGATTGCTCTGATTAAGTCATTTCTTTTTAATTTTATTCCGTTAAAAAGACTTACCACGATTGCACACGGAATTAAAACAATTGCTGAATAGTGGAAATTCAATACAATTCCTATACTGAAAGATAACCAAAAGATACTTCTTCGCCCCTTCAAATACTCAAATAAAAAATATATTACTAAATATGATAACAAAACCGTATATGTATAAAATCTTGATGTAAATGAAAATCCCAAAAGATAAGGAGATAATGAAATAAAAACAGTCGACAAGAGAGCGGTCTTTTTATTCCAGTATTTTTGTACAAAAAAATAATTTACAGGAATAACTAGGATATTCACAAAGATTCCGAAATAAAGATGACTAAAAGGATTGAATTTCATAAGTATCAAAACCGGACCATAAATCCAATAGAATAAAGGTCCGAAATATAGCCAGGGATGCGATGTCGGCGGACCTATAAGTGGAATTGTTTTTGTGAAATAATAATTTTTAATATCAAGTAGGTTATCGGCAATTTCAGAGTCCAAAAAAAATAAAGAATTCATATTGTAAACGCGCAAATAAACACCAAATAAAAAAAATAGGAAAAACAATACTTCATATTTTGAAATTCTGCAGAAGAGGTCAACTGTTAAGGCGGCAATATTTCCATAGTACTTTTTGAAATAATAGAACCTACTGTCGTTATAATACTCCCGAAGATTTTCGTTATTATTTTGTTTTTTTTGATTATGAACTATTTCAGACTCTGGATTAATAAATATTTTATATCCCGCTTCTTCCACTTTCCTTCCCAAATCCGATTCCTCAAAATACATAAAAAACATTTCGTCAAAGCCCCCGACACCCCTGAAAACGTCGGATCTTATCATAAAGGCAGATCCAGGAATTGCATGCGCTTCCCTTAATGTGTCAACGGATTTATCTTTCATGAAGAAGGTTTTTGAAATCGGATTAATTGGAAATATTTTATTGATAATTGATAACGCAATAACAGCTCTCAACGGAGTAAGCCGTCTCGATCCCAATTGCAGTAGGACATTACCCTTTTTATCCAAAAGATTCGGTGCAACCATGCCGACTTCTTTATTCTTTTGTAAGAAATTAAAAAGAATATCAATACTATTCTCTTTAACTTCTGTATCAGGATTCAAAAAAAGAAAATATCTGCCTTTTGCATTTCTCGCACCCAAATTATTCCCCGCTCCGTAACCGTTATTTATTAAATTATTAATAACGGATATATGTTTATCCCCCTTCGCAAAATACCCCGAGCGTAAGCTCGCGAGGGTTTGCGAAGATGTTTTGCTTCGGAGGAATTCCGCTCCCGACGAAGCACTGGGAGAAGATACCCCGACCGTGAGGTTGTGGGGAGCTTCATTTATATTTGAAATCTTTTTTTCTAACTTTTCTTCCGGACTATTATTTACGACAATTATTTCATAACTTACTTTGGGTTTTGACTTTACTATCGAAGTTAATAAGTTTTCAAGTCTTATTCGGCTTTTGTAATTTACAATAATTATGGATAAATTTATTTTTTTCATTATATTTTTCGCAGCCTATTTTCATTAGAATGTATAGTTGAGATGTAAATTATAACAAGCGGCGTAATAAGATAAAGCATACGATCGGAAAGAGAATTAATGTGGGCAACAGGGTCAAGCGGAGTTGCCAAAAATACTACAAAGTAAGAAGATAAAATACTAAATACAATGATAAGAAGATAAATATTTTTCAATAATTTTTT
>Ga0209323_10001606_pt1 | contig 14948 bp, 17 predicted proteins | sample Rifsed19ft2_FD_184014 | JGI IMG/M metagenome (GOLD analysis project Ga0209323, IMG submission 184014) | Soil microbial communities from Rifle, Colorado, USA - sediment 19ft 2 (version 2) | ecosystem: Environmental > Terrestrial > Deep subsurface > Rock core/Sediment | place: Rifle, Colorado...
GCTCAAGTGGTGGACATACCACTGGGCGCCATATTGTGAAATCCTCTCCCCTCCTGAACTGAGAAAAGAGGCAAAAGAGGAGATAAGGAAGTTGGGGAGGGTGTATAATAAAAGAAATAAGAAAATGTAATAGCTTTATAGTTATAGAGAAAATGACTATGAGGACTGTTGCTAATGTCAAATTAGAGAGAGCAGAAGAAGATGTGTTGAAAAAAATGGTTGAGACAGGACTTTTTCAGAGTAAAGATGAAGCCGCAAGGGCTGCTATTATCAAGTATGCGTCAGATTTAGGAGTTTTTAGTCCTGATAGAAGCAGTAATCTCTGAGCGTGTACTCAAAGAAGTGCAGGCATATTTCAAAAAATTTCATAACAAAGATTTGCAGCACTTTTCGGGAATGTAAAAAAAGCTACAGTCAGAAAAATCTAAAACATCATATTGTTATCTTAAATGACTCACCTCTGTCACCCACCTTTGCTATAATTTTACATTATGCAGCCGCTATCAGACCATATTCAGATTACCACGAGCAATTACAGGGGCAGGACTGTCTTTACACGCGAATATTGGTATTACGAGAAAAAGTATGGCTGGGAGGCAAAAGCCTTTATCGCCCATTGTTTAGGCCAATGGGAAGACCGGTTTGAACATCTGCTGGATTTTTGGGAAGAAGGGTATAATCCAATAGAGCTTGAGGGCTTCATCAGTGAGATAGATATCAAACAATGAGGATTCTCCTACAGTTCATCAATGTTGAGCTTCGATATCCTGCCTTTAGCAGCGTCTTTAAGCCCTCTGCGGACGCTCTCAAGAACTTCTTTGTTTTTGTAAAGCCAGATTTCTGATGCTGGTATAATATCTACTATTGCCTTAAGTCGGATAAGCTCCTCAATCTCAATAACCGCAGCCACCTTATGTCCATTAGCATCGGTTATATACTGCTTAACTTTAATGAGGTTTTCCCTGCGTTGTTTTATCGCTGTTGTCATGCGTCCCTCCCTTTTGTTTTAGAATATTATATCAGATTTAACTCATTTTATAAAACCTTTTTAAGAGCTTTCTTTCTCAAACTGAAGCTTTTCCATATAGAGACATGCGGTTGGGCATACATCAAGACAGAGTCCGCACCTTATGCACTTTTCCTCGTCAATGAGCATATAGAAGACATTGAGGTTCTCGCTTTTGTAATCCCCCCCATTTTTGACCATGACTTTATCTTTTCTTGCCATCTTTATACAGTCAAGCGGGCATACATCTACGCAATTTGCACAGAGAATACATTCATCCCCATTTATCTGAATATTATGATTGCATAGGTAACACCTGTCCGCCTGCATCTGTCCTGTCTCCATCCTGTATCCCAAATCAACCTCTTTTTCCAGACCAGTCCTCTGCTCCTTCTTCAGCGATGGTATTTCCTTTCTTGGGATTACATCGTAAATATCCTGATTGTTCACCTTCCATTGTGTAATACTCCGCATTCCACTTTGTTTATAGACTGTCTGTGTAACCTTTTCTCTTGTCCTCTCCAGTCCTATCAGATAGAGGTCTATGGCTTTGGCAACCTTATGTGCCTCGCCTATTACACTTATTATGTTTCTTGGCCCTGATATAAAATCACCGCATGCAAATACCCCATTCTCAGATGTCATATATGTCGTCTTGTCCACTGCTGCCATCCCCTTTTCAGTTTTTATATTTAGTTTTGAAGGGAGGAGTGATGGGTCTGATTGCTGGCTGACTGCAGGTATAATCCAGTCTGCCTTGATTCTAAAGTTTGAGTCTTCTATTGGAACAGGTCTCTTTCTTCCATCTGCCCCAGCCTCGCCCAATTTGTTTTTCACACACTCTATCTCAGATACCCTCTCACGGGCTTTTGATATTATTTTTACCGGTGCAACAAGAAACTGAAATTCTACCCCTTCAAGGGATGTCTCCTTTAATTCCCTCTCATCCACCATCATCTCGTTCCTTGTCCTTCGGTAAAGCACTATTGATTTTTCTGCACCGAGCCTCAATGCAGTTCTTGAGCAGTCTATTGCAGTAAACCCTCCGCCGATTACAACTACTGTTCCTCTTAAACCCTTCAGTTTTCCTGTATTGACCTGTATCATAAAATCAAGCCCTGGTATTACACCCTGATAATCCTCCCCCGGAACATTCAATCTTACAGGCACCATACATCCTGTTGTAATACACACGGCGTCATTGCCCTCTTTTAATTGTTGAAGGGTTATCTCCTTGCCGATTCTTGTATTTAATTTGATTTCTACACCTAAGTCTGTAATGTTTTTTATTTCCTGTTGTATTAAAGTCCTCGGGAGTCTGAAGGCAGGGATGCCGCTGTAGAGCATACCCCCAGCAGTCGGGAGTGCCTCATATACAGTTACATTATGTCCAAAGAGGGCTAAATCGTTTGCCAGTGCAAGCCCTGCCGGACCTGCACCAATAACTGCAACCTTTTTCAATGTCTTTTTCTTTACACCCTGTAGTTTTATTTTCTCTTTACTCTTATAGTCTCCGCCAACCCTCTTTAGCCAGCAGATTGATACAGGGTCTCCGAGCCCTTCAAAACCGTGTCTGCATGCTGTCTCACATGGATGGGAACATACCCTTCCAAGCGTATGCGGGAAGACATTATCAATCCTGTTTATAAGATAGGTCTTATCAAAATCTCCACGGGAGATAGAGTCAAGATATTCAGGAATGCGGGTATTTGCAGGGCATGCGTCCATACAAGGGATATTCTTTTTATACCATTCAGTATCGGGGTCATTTGCATAAAATATCTCTTTTGATTTGCATCTTGTTTCTACTACATCTTTAGATTCTGCCTGATTCTCCTTAACCCTTGCAAGAACCCTAATCCTCTTTTCCATAAACCCCCCTTTTTTGTAAGCTGTGCCTCACAGTTCCATTTTCCCCTTTACCTTTCTTACTATGGCTGTTACTATACCATAATTAAATGAGGAATCAACACTATCCCCTTGAAATATTGTTAAGAATTTGATTATAATAATGAAAAATGGAGGGTTTTATATTATTAAATGATAAAGGGACTTAAGTTTTTGAATATATTTTTAATGCTCCTCATCTTTCCTATCTCTTCTTTAATTATCAGAGGTTATCTTATCTATAAATATAATCCTCAAGAAAAAGAGGTGATAAAAAGTTCGACTGCTGTTTACAAGCCTGTTCAGAATAATATTCAAAGTTATGCATCTATTATAGAAAATGAAATATTTCCTTCTTCACAAAGCAGACTTACTCTGATAGATTTAAATAAGGATATTTCAGGAGAGAAAGTTGATAATGGGAAGGATGTTAACCATGGCAACCTGTATCTGAGGGGGACTATAATTGGACAGAAAGGCTATGCCATATTTGAGACAAAAAGCGATAAAAAGGAAGAGATATTTAAAGTAGGTGAGCTTGTTTTTGATACAGGTGTTTTAAGAAATGTAGATAAGGATAAGGCTTTGCTTATCAGTGGCACAAGGGAAATATCCTTTAATATAATAGATGAAGAGAAAATACATGTTCTTCCATCTCCCAATCAGCCAGCCCCTCAAAGATATGCAGATTTATCCCCCATGTCTAAAAAGGTAGGAGAGAAGGAGTGGGTAATTGACCAGCGTGCAGTATTTAAGGCTATGGAGGACATGAGTCAGGTATTGACAGCTGCAAGGCTTACTCCAAATGTGATAGAGGGGAAGGTAGAGGGATTCAGGATTACAGAGATAAAATCCCGAGGCATTTTTGATGCAATCGGGCTTAAGAATGGTGATATCCTTATCAGGGTTAATAATTATGATATAGATACTCCTGAGAAGGCTATTCAGGTTATTTCTGGCATCAAGGGTGAGAGCAGAGTTCACCTTGACCTGATGAGGGATGGGCAGAGGGTGAGTTTCAATTATCAGATAAGGTGAAATATGAAAATAGTCTTTAAAATATTCATAATCCTCTTTTTGATTTTCATAACAGGGTCTCCATTTGCCGAGGAGATGCCAAAGGAGGCTTCAAAGGAAAAACCTATTGAAATCTCTAAGAAGGACAACAAGATTACAATAAATCTTGTTGATGTGGATATATCTACACTTGTTAAATTTATAAGTGAACTAACCGGGAAAAATTTTATCTACGATGAAAGGCTAAAGGGAAAGATTACAGTAATTGCACCATCAAGACTTTCCACAGACGAGGCATTTAATCTTTTTACATCTCTGTTAGAGCTAAAGGGATTTACTCTTATTGCTACTGGGAATGCTTATAAGATAATCCCATCAGCAATGGCGAGGCAGAGCGGAACTGAAATAGTAAGGGAGACAGAAAAGGTAAAGGTAAATGAGACATATATTGTCCGACTCATTCCATTGAATTTTATAGCCAGTCAGGATGCTATTACATTTATCCAGCCCCTTGTTTCAAAGGATGGCTATGCCTCAGCCTTTGGTCCGGGGAATTCTCTCCTTGTGGTAGATAATGCCCTCAATATAGAAAAGATATTGGAGATATTGAAGGGTGTTGATAAAGAGACTGAACAGGATGAGTCTGAGATTGTCTATCTTAAATATGCACAGGCAGAGGCTGTCAGCAGAATATTAAAAGAAAGGGGACAGCGGGTTCGTGTCGGCCATAAAGGAGGCGGGACGCCTCAAGGACAGCCGCCCCGTCCACCTGAGGGGAAGATAATCCCTGATGTGAGGCTAAACGCTATTATTCTCATAGGGCCTTCCGATGAAAGGGAAGATTATAAAAAGATTATTGCCATATTAGATGTCCCTCCGCCAGAGACATCTTCCAGAATTAATGTCTATTATCTTGAGAATGCCGAAGCTGCCGAGATTTCAAAGGTTTTGGAAGGGTTGACAAAGTCTGCACCGCCGCAGCCAGGGGCACCCCCATCACAGATGGTATCAGAATTTAGCGGCAGGCTTGCTATAACCCCTGATAAGGCCACCAACTCCCTCATTATCATGTCATCCCCTGAAGATTATCAAACCCTTATGCAGGTAATTAAAAAACTTGACAGAAGGCCAAGGCAGGTCTTTGTAGAGGCAATGATAACTGAGGTCTTTATAGATAAGGCACTTGACCTTGGGACAAAGTGGAGGGCATCTGCAAAGAATGATAAAGGGGAGCCGGTGGCAATCGGTGGAGTGGGGCGTGTTGATTCTACAGATGTCCAGAATGTAATAAGCGGGATGGCAGGATTGACTATTGGCGGGATGGGAAATTTTGTTACTGTCCCTGTGACAAATGTAGATGGCTCATCATATAATCTGACTGCCCCCGGTTTTGCTGCCCTCTTCAGCCTTAAACAGTTCAGGGATGCCATAAATGTCCTTTCTACTCCGCATATACTTACAAGCGATAACAAAGAGGCAGAGATTATTGTGGGTGAGAATGTCCCTTTTTTAAGTAAATTTGAGAGGGAGACAACTACTGCAAACCAGCCAATACTTCAATCCATTGAGAGAAAGGATGTTGGCATTACTTTAAAGATAAAGCCACAGATAAGCGAGGGGGGCTATGTAAAGCTTGATATATATCAGGAGATTTCTGCAATTGCCCCCACTTCTCAGACAGGGGGACAGGCAAAGGATATTATTACTACAAAGCGTTCTGCAAAAACATCAGTCGTTGTGAAGAATGAGCAGACAATAGTTATTGGCGGATTGATACAGGATAAAGAAATAAAAAATGTAACAAAGGTTCCTCTCCTTGGCGATATTCCATTATTAGGATGGCTCTTTAAATACTCCTCAACACAGAAGCAGAAGATAAACCTTCTCATCTACCTTACCCCGACAATAATAAAAGAGTTTAGTGAACTTGATACCCTTAAAGAAAAGACAGAGGAGAAATTTAAGGGTGGTGTTTCAGAGAAGGAGGAGGTAAAAAAAAGGGGAGATGATGCTAAATGAAGGATGAACTCATAAGCATAATTAAAGCCCATGGTTTCTCCTACATAGATGAAATTAATAGTGAAGATATTGACCCTGCCTTTATTGAAAGAATACCTCTCTCATTTGCAAAGGGGAATCTCGTTATACCTTTAAGAAAAGAAAATGGAAAGGTATTGGTGGCATTGGCAGATCCAAAGGGGATTTTTGCCCTAAACGATGTAGAGAAATTTCTATTTAACCCTGTAACCCCTGTCTTTACCCGACAGGAGAGTATCTTAAATACCATTCACAGGTTCTATGACAGGCTCTCAGGTTCTGCCCAGGAGGTAATAGACGGGATCAGCAGTGAGAGTCTTGATACCCTTGCCACAGAGTGGGAGGAGCCGAAGGACCTCCTTGAGCTTGTAGATGAAGCTCCAATAATAAAGCTTCTGAATTCCCTCCTTTTTCAGGCTGTTAAAGAGAGGGCAAGTGATATTCATATTGAGCCTTATGAAAAGGTAGTTGAGGTCAGATTCAGGGTTGATGGTGTCTTATTTCCTGTCCTCTCACCGCCGAAGGCAATTCAGGAGGCGACTATCTCAAGGGTGAAGGTCATGGCAGGACTTGATATAGCAGAGAAGAGATTGCCACAGGATGGCAGAATAAGACTTCTTATTGCCGGAAAAGATATAGATGTCAGGGTATCTGTTATCCCTACATCTTTCGGCGAGAGGGTTGTATTAAGACTCCTTGACCGTAAGGGGGGGATTATAGAATTTGAAAGGTTAGGTTTAAATTCTCAGCAGGTTGAAATAATGGATTCACTCCTTTCAAGAAACAGCGGGATTATCCTTGTTACAGGACCAACCGGCTCTGGAAAGACAACGACACTTTATTCAGCCTTAAACCGTATAAATTCTGCTAAAAGAAATATTATAACCGTGGAAGACCCTGTTGAATATCAGTTAAAGGGGATAGGACAGTTGAATGTGAATCCGAAGATTGGGCTGACATTTGCAAATGGGCTCCGTTCTATCTTAAGACAGGATCCAGATATTATCATGGTTGGAGAAATCAGGGATATGGAGACTGCAGAGATTGCCATTCATGCCTCATTGACAGGACATCTTGTCATCTCAACTCTTCATACTAATGATGCCCCAACTGCTATTACAAGGCTTGTTGATATGGGGATTGAGAGATTTCTTGTCGCATCATCCCTTTCTGCTGTAGTAGCGCAGAGGCTTGTCCGTGTTTTGTGCCAATATTGCAAGGAGGAGTATATTCCTCAAACAGGTGAGATATCTGCGTTTAAACAATATAGTGTGCGAAAATTGTGGAAACCTGTCGGATGTGAAAGATGTTTTAAGAGTGGTTATCATGGCAGAACGGGGATATTTGAGTTTCTTATTGCAGATCAGGATATGCATTCTGTTATCTTAAAAAATCCAGATTCATCAAGCCTTAAGGGATATGCCCTCTCAAAAGGGATGAAAACACTTAAGAACGATGGTCTTGAAAAGGCAGCCGCAGGGATTACGAGCCTTGAAGAGATTATCAGAGTAACACAGATTAATTAAAGTGTCAGTGTCAGTGATTAGTGTCCAGTAGTTTTTATTTGCTAACACTGTCATTAACACTAACACTTATATTCGTATGACAACATTCAGATACAAGGCATATAACGGAAGTGGTATTGAGGTTGACGGCAATCTAAGTGCCGATAGTATCAGAGATGCAATTCAAAGATTAAAGAAGGATGGGCTTTATCCGAGAGAGGTATCTGAAATTGGGATTAATGGGTATATCCGCAAAGGTATATCCATTCAAGAGCTTGCCCTTACAACAAGACAGTTAGCCACACTCCTAACGGCAGGTTCAACTCTTTCCGATGCCATTAATGTATTGGCGGATGGGGAAAAGAATGTCAGACTTAAGTCAATCCTTTTTGGCATCAAGAATAAGGTTGCAGAGGGTATCTCCCTTTCAAATGCCCTCAGTGATTATCCGAGAATATTTTCGGAAATCTACAGGGGGATGGTTGCGGCAGGGGAGGCAAGCGGCTCTCTTGATAAGGTGATGCTGCGGCTTTCAGAATATCTTGAGGGTAGGGCAAAGATTATAAGGGACAGCCGTTCTGCCCTTATATATCCATTTTTTATGACATTAGTTGGTATTTGTGTCCTCTCTTTTTTATTTATATTTGTCATACCGAAGATAACAAGGATATTTGAAGATACAAAAAGCACTCTCCCATGGATTACACTCATACTTATCTGGGTTACAAATTTTATCAGATACTACTGGTTTGTAGTAATTATTGGCATGATTGCTATTGGCTGGGCGGTAAGATTATATATCAGAATACCATCTGGTAAAGAGACAATAGATAGACTGTCCCTAAAAATACCATGGCTTGGCAAAATTGTCAGCCAATTTTATATCACTAATCTGACGAGGACACTCGGAAGCCTTTTGAAAGAAGGGGTGCCAATGCTAAAGGCATTAGAGATGACAAAAGGAATTTTAAACCATGCAGTTTTCAATAAGGTAATAGATAATGCCATTCAGGATGTCATAGGAGGCGCCTCTCTTTCTATGAGTATGAAGAAGGCGGACAGCATACCTCCAATAGTTGCCCATACGATTACTGTTGGAGAAAAGGGGGGGAATCTTGGAGATGTGCTTTTAAAGGTTTCTGAAACATATGGACAGGAGCTTGAAGCAGATGTGAAAAATGGATTAAGCCTTTTAGAGCCTGTCTTGATCCTCATTATGGGAATTATTGTCGGGTTTATAGTGCTTGCCATACTTATTCCTATATTTCAATTGAACAGTGGTGTAATGTAGAATATGACCTTGAAAAACTTTTAAGTGAAGATAGCTTTTATCTCCATAAAAAAGAAAATATCTACTATATATCTCCGAAATAAGAATTACAATGCCAGATATACTGGGGTTTCCTGATTTAAAATATAATCTGGAAAAATAAAACTTGTTCAATGGAATTACAAAAAATGTCCTGATACTGGGTTTTATCAGCCTGCTCACAGATGTAAGCAGCGAGATGATTTACCCCCTTCTCCCTGTCTTCCTCACTGCAGTCCTCGGCGCCGGACCTGCCTTTATAGGAATTATTGAAGGAATCGCAGAATCCACTGCCAGCATACTTAAGCTCTTCTCAGGCTGGTTCTCTGACAAGGTTAAAAAGAGAAAACCATTAATCCTTATAGGTTATTCCCTATCAACCATAAGCAGGCCATTAGTGGCAATCTCGTCTTCATGGTTTCAAGTCCTTTTAATCAGATTTTCAGACAGGGTTGGAAAAGGGATAAGAACCGCTCCGAGAGACGCCCTCATTGCCGATTCAATCCATCCATCTGCATTGGGAAAGGCATTTGGTTTTCACAGGGCAATGGACCATGCAGGTGCTGTAATTGGCCCCCTTATAGCATCAATTTTATTATATTCATTTACCCAAAACTACAGAACTATATTTTGGCTTGCGGCTATCCCGGGCATATTATCAATTATACTAATCATTTTCTTTCTAAGTGAGACTACCCCTTTAAGCAGAGATGCGAAATTCCCCATGTCACCTTCTTTTAAAGGGGGTAGCAGGATAAGCGGGAACTTTAAGCGTTTTCTTGGCATTATCATCATATTTACACTCGGAAATTCAAGTGATGCCTTTCTGATTTTGAGGGCTAATGAACTTGGCATAACACCATCCCAGATACCGTTGCTCTGGCTTACACTTCATGTTGTTAAAATGCTAAGTTCAATGCCGGGCGGCGCTTTATCAGATAGGATTGACAGGAGATATGTTATAATTTCAGGCTGGTTCGTATACAGCATCATATATTTTGCATTTGCCTTTGCAACAGAAGCCTATCACGCATGGCTTTTATTTGCACTATACGGCATCTACTTTGGACTTACGGAAGGTGCGGAGAGGGCGTTGGTTTCAGATATGGTTTCACCTGAAGAGAGGGGGATTGCATACGGGCTGTATCACTTTGCGGTTGGCATAGCACTATTGCCTGCAAGTATCCTGATGGGATTTATCTGGCAGGGCTTTGGCCATGAGATTGCCTTTTCATTTGGTGCAATATTATCAATAATGGCATCAATTTTATTCATGTTTTTGGTTAGGAAATGACTATGCCTCTTTTTGAGCTAAGAGAATTGCACAATTTTTTACTGGCACTAATACCAATATTTGTAGCCATAGATGTAATAGCTATACTCCCCATATTTCTATCCATGACTGAAGGGCTGGCGGCTGATGAAAAAAAGATAATAGTCAGGCAATCTGTAATAACTGCATTTATTGTAAGCATCTGCTTTCTTGCAATAGGAAAATTTATCTTCGGTGCACTTGGCATAACTGTCTCGGACTTTAAAATTGCAGGAGGCATTGTCCTTCTCGTATTGGCAATCAACGACCTTCTCTTCCCGGAAAAGAGGAGGATGTTTGAGGGTTCATCAATAGGTGTAGTCCCTCTTGGAATGCCGTTGATTGTGGGTCCCGGTGTCCTTACAACAATAATTATTCTGGTAGATACATACGGCTACTTGCCTACACTATTTTCCATTATCATTAATCTTTTTATAGTCTGGATAACATTTATCAAATCAAATACTATAGTAAATATGCTGGGAGAAAATGGTGCAAAGGCATCTGCAAAGGTTATGAGCATATTCCTTGCAGCAATTGCTGTAATGATGATAAGGAGAGGAATCTTTGAATTGATTAGCAGCCAGTAGGATTACGGCCAAGCTAACCGGCGTGCAGCTTTTTTGCACGTCCGGTTGAGCGCCTTGTTAGGCGTGAGGCCTTTTGTGCAAGATTGATTAGTGATAGGAGCGCATTATTAACAGCTTCTTCATTTGGAAAAACCTCAGATACTTCAGGTTTTAGCACAATGACATTTGATGATTCGCTCATTCGTTTCGCGTATTTCCCTCGCACCATAGGCCCAGTGAAATCTGAACGTTTGTACTCGGCACGCAATTCATCGTTTTCTGTTTGTTTAACCTTCTTCATATATTTTTTTCTCCCTTTTGCTCGCAAGGCGAGCGCTTATGATTCTAATAGTATCACTTTGTTCAGTGTGAGCAACCACTAACAACCTGCCACGTTCTGAAATACCAAAGGTCACATATCTAAACTCCCCGATTGAATGGTCCGGATCTGCGCCTGTCGCAGCCATAGTATCACGCAAGGCAGTTGATGCTTCTTCAAAGGAAACCTTATGTTTTCGTAAATTAGAGATTGCTTTCTTTGGGTCCCACTCGAATTCCATTCCCACCATCCTTTAACCATTTATGAATATTATACCAGAAAGCGGCTGACTAATCACATCTAAAACTTTAACCAAAAATTAAACCATCTCCTTTAAATAAATCTGTCCCCTTTTTTCTTCCCTTTTTTTTTCCCTTTATTATCTTTTTCCCTTCTTTGGCCTTCCCCGTGGCTTTGATTTAAAGATTCTATCAAGTTTCCGTTCCATTTTCTCTATGAAACTTTCACTGCCCACAGGACGGCCATTTCTTGTATGATTCCTTATGTTGTTTATCTCTTCTTCTTTGATACTCGCCTTCATCAATTCTATGTAATCTTCCCTTTGTCTGCCTTCAAACAGCGCTTCGCCAAGTATCTCGTCTTTTACGCCGTCTATATGAGCCTTTGCGCTTGAATAGGGATAATCTTCCGCTTTCTTCACGATTCTTGCACGCATAGGGTTTTGTTCTATATATCTTGCCACAGCCCACAAATACTTTTCCTTATCCACTATACATGAATGATACCTGCTCTCCCATAGCCTGCCTGTTCTCTTGTATGTCCTGTTGATGTATTGCGTATAGCAAAGGGTTATACCCTGCATCATTTTGTATAAAGACTCGTTTTTTATCGGTCTTGTTAACAAATGCACATGATTGCTCATAAGACAGTAGGCAAGGATAGGCGAATTCCATTTGCCTGAATATTTTTTTAGGAAAGATAGATACTTTTCTTTATCCTATCATGTAAAAAGACCTTTTCTCTGTTGTTACCTCTTTGAACAACATGATGGGGGAATCCTAATGCAACTGCCCGTGCTATCCTTGACATGATGGAATTCTACAGAATAGCCCCCATTTTGTCAAATAAATGGGATGTGTCCCGAATATTACTGAACATTCTTTTTTATGTTGCATGCGTATATTTGTGCAGATTATAGGAAAAGTTATGAGTCATAAAGTAAAGGGGACGGTTCTATTTATTATCCCTATTTTCTTGTTAGCAGCATTTTCCATTTAATTAGAACCGTCCCCTTTAAAGCATGTTAAACGATGTCGCCCGCCAATTTCCAGTTAAGTAAAAAACCTTTTAGTTTCCCCTATTGCTTCATCTATAAATTTACTACTAATTGGTGCCCCATGAGAATGTTCGATACCCAAACGATATTTTATATAGCTTGACAACGTCAAAGGGGATGGCATCTCCCCTTTATCTCCAAACATCGATCTATGTGCTTCAATGGCTTCAAAAATTTCGTCATCTGGGAGATTTGCTTGATGTTTCATAGTGCAGTAAGTTTCAATGATGGTTACGATAGTTGCTTCAGGTAAGCCCATTAACTCTAAATCAGATAAATCATCCACATTACCTAACATTTTTGCAATAGGATCATTTTGGAGCCTCTTCCGAACAAGCTTTTTAATTAAATTTTCTTTACTCATGCCTCCATCAAATAATTTTTTAAATATTCCCATAACTCCTTCTCCTTCAAGTCAAAAAATTGGAATGTGATATTCTTTCAAATTATGATCCCTAAGCAAATAATGACCAAAAAACTACTATAGCCCCGACGGGAATGGATATCAATATTAACGCAACCCCAAGACAACCGCTTCTCCCGCCCGACGCTTTTAAAATTGGACTCTCAGACAGAAATTTCTCAATATCCATATCAGGTGCATATTCCTGCAACAATTGACGTTGAGTCTTACTCCGTAGGCTTACTGGTATACTGATTGGTCCAGGGGTTGGGAAAAATACACCAGCAATGTCAGTTCCTATTTCTAATAATATTTGAGATAAAGCGCATTTATGATGTGCTGGGAAAAGGTCTTTTACTTCTATTTTATAAGTCCAATAAGTTTTTGCCATGTTTACAAATGGGCCACTTGATAAACCATAATTTTCTTCCAGAGAGCTCCCAAATTTTTCCTTGATACGACTTAAAGAACCAAACGTCTCACCACGTGATGATTTACTGTAAAAGAAGCGTGTCATCACATCGTAGAGGTCAGATATAACATCTTTCTGTGATGGAGTAATGCTTTCAGATAGTTCTGACAAAAGAACTTCCTTGCTTTCCGATGAGAAGCGTTTCCCCACTAATTGGTATGCTTGGGATACTTGGATAAGCCATTGGTCAATATTCATAATATTTTCCTCTTTGGCAGGCGATTTCGTTTAACGATTCCAGCATAAAAGAAGTTTTTGCGAAGCAAAAATTTGGGTGAGTGCCGCAAGGCAAGAACCTTTTATGCTGTGTTAGGCGATGGGGCAAGCAAATATTTTCTCTCATCATTTTTTACTTTGCTTCCATAATCAATTTATAAGTTTTTTCAATATCTCTTACATTTTCGTATATCTTCTTTACTGGTTCTAATTCTGTTACGGAATAATAGTAAATCATATCTTGAATCAAATCCTCCAAAAGATTGATTGAAAATAAAGCGTATCTTGGATAATTGGGGACACATCCCATTTATTGGTCTTCCTCATGCCCTTAATTCAAATAGCCTATCAAAGTTTTCATTCTATTTCCTCTATAAAATTCTCGCTCCAAAGAAAATAAATTGAAGAAATTGGGATGTGTCCCCAATTACAATGATGGAATTCTACAGAATAGCCTCCCTTTTGTCAAAATAAATGGGATGTGTCCCGAATATTCAATTACTAATCAAAAGGGCTGTGCACTTATGAAGCCAAATAAAGATTCGGCGGAAGTTACGGTCTGGCCTCCTTCACAATGTACCGTCCTTCAGAATCAAGGTCAGACTCAGGTACTTCCAACATGCCTTCTTTGATGAGTGTTAATTTGCGGTCATTGATGTATTTAATTGTTGCTAAGCGTCCATGATTGATAATTTGGTCTGTTACGATGTCATAACCTTCGTAATGATAAACTTTAACTTTTTGCATTAGGTTCTCCTTTGTGATTTTTATTTATTTCTAACGACGAGTTCACACGCCGCGAAGCGGTCGACGTGGAACAACTTGTTGGGCCAATTTATTCAAATACCAGATTAATTGCATTGTGATCTATATTTAGAGTGAGAGAGTCGGGATGTTCTATTGCCGGATTCATGCGACAGGAAAAGATAAATCTATATTCATCATCGTCCACATGGTCTTTGCTTTTTTGGTAAAGAGACAAGCCGTGTGGTTCTATCATATATGGCGGTATCTCCCGTTTTTCTCCTTTTGAATATTCAACCTTGAAGATATTAAAAGAAGAAGTTAACGGATTATCCTTCCAAGCTTTTTGTAAATTAATCTTGAAGAGCTCGGGATTAATTATCTTAACTTCATAATGGCCAAATTTATTTTCACAGTTACCTCTATTAGAAAGAGGGCCTGACGTCGATAAGATATAAACTGGATTTACGTAAGTTAGGCTGCCATTAATTGTCATGTTGTTATTTATGTAATAATAACTGGCTTGATTCTCCGTTATATCCAGCCGTTGATTATCCTTTTCCCATTTTTGATGATATTCAATTCTTCTAATGAGAATATTGCCGCTTTTGAAATTTGCTGCGTCCTCGGATGATGTGAAATTCTTATACAGTAATGATGGCAATACATCATCGTTTCTTATAAAGTTTTCCATTTTAATTTATGCCTAACATTATTTTTTATGTTGCATACCTATATTTGTGCAGATTATAGGGAAAGTTATGAGTCAGGTCAATAGAAATACAGCGCTTGCTATTCGTAACACATTGAAATTTAAGAAGATTAATTTATGCTTGATTATTATGTCGCATGCGA
>Ga0209323_10001607_pt1 | contig 14941 bp, 15 predicted proteins | sample Rifsed19ft2_FD_184014 | JGI IMG/M metagenome (GOLD analysis project Ga0209323, IMG submission 184014) | Soil microbial communities from Rifle, Colorado, USA - sediment 19ft 2 (version 2) | ecosystem: Environmental > Terrestrial > Deep subsurface > Rock core/Sediment | place: Rifle, Colorado...
CCAGAGGTGAGAAATCGGAGATATGACACGTTTACGTTTTAAAGTGTCATTGCGAGGAGTCCCGAAAGTATTCGGGATGACGAAGCAATCTCACACTGCAAAACAGTCACTTCGTGTGGGATTGCAACGCTCCCGTTGGTCGCTCGCAATGGCAACACAAAAGTATTTAATGCGTTTGCTAAAAGAACAGATCACGACGGCTTCTCCACGATTTTTGGTGTGATGAATATCATGAGCTCTGTTTTCTCTTCCGTCATTGTTTTGCCTTTGAACAACCAGCCAAGAATGGGGATGTTCATTAACCCTGGAACGCCTGAAGTTGTTTCTCTTTCAGTCTTTCTTAAGACCCCTCCGATAACAAGTGTTTCTCCATCCTGTATAAGAACTTTAGTATTTGATTCAACTTTAGAGGTGATCGGGACTTCATTACCATCAATATTTATCGTATCTATAACATCTTCCTTTTTTAAGAGAACTATTAAATTTATAGAACCTGCAGGTGTGATATGAGGTGTTACTTCAGAAATAAGAACGATATCTTTAAATTCAACCGATACTTGCCCGGATGCAACATCTACCTTGCGAAAAGGCCGGCTGACACCCTGTGTTATTACAGCTTTTTCATTATCCGTTGTAACGACTCTCGGGTTGGAGATTATCCTGCTTCTATTCATTGTCTCAAGGGCTGAGAGCTGCAGGTCAAGTCCCATTGTACGTGTAGTATTCAAAATACCAAAAGCAATTCCAGCACCTGAGCTTGGAGTCGGAAAATCAATGATAAAATCATCTCCTGTAAAAGGCCCGGCACTATTTCCTGTAAGCCCTCTGAATGGTTTACTCCCTGTCGGGTGGCTTATCCCCCACTGAATTCCTAAATCACTTGCATCACTTTCAGAAATCTCAACGATCCTTGTCTCAATCAGTACCTGTGGAATGGGTTTGTCAAGGGTGATGAGAAGATTTTCCACCTGCGGGAAAACAGCGGCCACATCATAGATGGTCAAAGAGCTGGTCCTCTTGTCAGTACTGATGCTTCCCCTCGGGGAGAGCATCTTTGAGTCTTTGATTGCCTTCTCTACGACTGTAACATCACCATAGCTGATCGAAAATATTTTCGTCTCTAAAGAAATTGCCTTTAACTCGGACTCCTTTGCCTTTACTGCTTCATCGCTTTCCCTGGCAAAAACCGTATGGGGAGCAATCCTTATGATATTTCCTTCAAATGATTTTCCAAGAGAAAAGGTCTTCAGAATTATGTCAAGGGCTTGATCCCAGGGAACATTGATAAGCTTCATTGTCAGTTTGCCTTTAACCTCAGGACTCACTACAATGTTATACCCGCTTATATCAGCAAGCAGCCTGAATATCGGGACTATGTCAGCATCCTGAAAATCGAGGGATATCTTCTTGCCTGGATATTTTCCCTGAATAGGGGCTTCAGCTTCCTCCTTGGCTTCTGAGACCTCTACCTTTTCCTCTTTGATTCTTTCAGCTATTGGAAGCATTAAGGCAAGCACGATAGAATCTCTAATTGTTGTAATGTCAAAATCTATCTTTTCTTTAAGATCTATGACTATCCTTGTTTTTCCATCATATTTTCCGAACCTGATACCCTTTACAGGTGAAACTACCTCTGTAGGTAGCGGAGCGCTTGCAGCAATATCAGGTACATCAATTACAATACGATTGTCCAAATTGAATACACTGGGTTCCATTGAACCGTTACCCTTGATAAGGACATTAAGCTTATCAGCAACCCTCTCGAATGAGATGCTTGTTATCTCTGTAGCTTTTGGAAGAGGAGTCTCTTCAGGTTCTGGTGTTGCTGGTTCGGGTTCTTTTATCTCTGCTACCTCTCTGACATTCTGTTGAGGAACATCTTCTTTCAAAACCTCTTTAGGAACTCCTTTTAGCCTGATTTTTAGTTCATTGTCCTGATACTCAGGTTCTGCTTCAGAAGGTATTTGAAGCAGTATTTCAAGCCTCGTCAATAAAGATGGTGACTTTACCTGATAGGGCACTATTTCTGTTATCCCTGCTTTGTCAGAGATAATCTTCATGTTGAAAGCACCGGTGTTTACATCGAGGAGTTCAACGACCAGTTTGTAGGGATCATCCGGCCTGTACATTGTATAACTGAAAGGCCTGCTAACTTTTATTGTTACAGAATTGTCTTGTAGGTCTATGCCGGTTATGACGGTTGTCTCTTCTGGCTGGGCAGATTCTTTGATGCCGCTGGTTGTTGCGCAACCCCAGATAGCAAAAAACAGAGAACAAAATATCATAAAAGATAAAAAATGTAATCTGAGGTATTTTCTTTTACTCTTCTTTTTATCTTTCACTTTGTGACTTCTAACTTCTAACTTCTGAGTCATCCTCCCTCCTCTTTACGGAGTTTTAAAATTGAGTCTTTTGGTTTTACAACCCCTCTATAATCTTTAATGTATTCCCTGATTAGCACCGTGTCTTGGGTTATCTTCTCCACCTTTCCGCCATGAACTCCCAGTTTCGTTCCTTCTGTGATTGTGTAAGATTTTCTATCAGGGAACATTATGAGGGCATAGTATTTTTGCTTATCCCATGCGATTGCTAAAAGATTTATCTCATCTACACCGTAGCTTTCAAAAGGACTCCCTCCTTTTACCTTCAATGACTTTTGCCTAGTCGGTGCAATGAGGGAAAGGAAGGGATCTCTTTTCCCTTTAGGATCATACATATATACTTCCAGCTCAACCTTTTTTGTCTCTTCCTTTTCTTTTTTGATCTCAACTGGTTGGACCTTTGCAGCCGAAGGTTTTATTGGAGGAGCCTGCTGTTTTTTGCAGCCTGCGAACAGGCATATAATAATAAATAATATGCTCAACAGGCAGGTTACTTTTTTCATTTTCCTCCATCTGGTTTTTTAGTGGTTTCTTCTTCAGGGATTGAAGAGAATGTTGTAGCAGTGAAGGATACCTTGAGAGAGGCGATATCCCTTGCCGGTTTTGGATCGCTGAGTTTTATTTCAGAAATGTTTACAATCCTATCCAACTTTGTGAGGCTGCTGAAAAAATAACCCAGGCTATGATAATTTCCAGTAAGGTCGACCCTAACCGGAATCACATAAACAATCCCGCTTGGATGTGTCTTTTTTTGCTCCGGTTTCCAGAGCATGATATGAAGTCCTGATCTTATGCCGAGGTCAGAAACCTGTTTTAACAGACTGGATACTTCTTTCTCTTCAGGGAGTTGTAATTTGAGCTCTTCTAATCTTCTCATTAGTCTTTGATTTTCTGCAATGAGCTGAGGGAGTTTTTCTGCTTTTGCCCTGCTTTTTGCTATCTCATTTTCCTGTAAAAGGATCTTGTTTTCCAATGCCTTAATCTCTTTGTTTTTGGGTAATAGAATAACAAATGTAACGACTATTATGATAATCACCGCAGGGAGAACTGATATTATTGTTTTTACATACTTTGGCAATGTTTTAATATCAATTTTTTCAGCCATTATCAACTCTTCAGCTTAAAGGTTAATTTAAACATATACAGATTTGAATTATCTATATTTGTGCTCTTAGATTCCAGGAGGAATACATCAGTGAAGGTCTGAGAATTTTTCATATTATCAACATATGAGACGATATCCGAGTTTGCAAAGGCATAACCATCGATGTTTACGTTTTCTCCTAATTCAGTTATAGCATTGAGCCAAACTCCATTCGGAAGAAGTAAACTCGCTTCATCAAGGAGCTTCACGGGGATACTTTGATTCTTTCTGAGTTGCTCGATAAGATTGTTTCTTTCTTGAATGGTTTGGTTCAGTTTTTCAAAATTTTCTACTTCTTTTATCTTTGCTTTAAGTTCTGCTATCTTAGTTTCATTTACTTTGAACTGCGCCCTCTTTGAAGAAAGGCGGGAATTAAAAACAAAGACTAAACCTAACATCACGATAAGTATTACAGCGGTTATACCAGCTGCAGTGATTAAAAACGAGGGTATCGGCTTAGGTTTTTTCTTCCTCTTTAAAGGGAGAAGATTAACTTTTATCATCTGTCGCCCTGTCTCCTGAGGGCTAATCCTGTGGCAACAGCCGCTATTGGTGCAATTTCTTCCATGAATGCCAAGTCAATTTTTTTAGAAATTTTGATGTTTTTAAAGGGCTCTATGACCTTTGTCTCTATACCCACTTTTTCTGAAAGAAGTCTCGGAAAGTCCTTCATGAGAGCGCACCCTCCACTTAATATTACTTCATTAATATCTTCATGTAGTTCTGTGCTCCTGTAAAACTCGAACGAGCGGTTGATGTCATCAATTATTTCTTCTGATGCCAGTTCCATGATAGAAAAGGCATCTTCAGGGGGAATATTCTCGATTGGCTCTCCCCTCTTGAGCTTTTCTGCATTTTCGTATGTAAGATTGAACTCTCTCTGAAGGGCTTCTGTGTGGAGATTACTTCCGACTGCACTATCTCTTGTAAATACTGATATTCCACCTTTCAGGATGTTCATGTTTATTGTACTTGCTCCAACATTCACAATTGCTACATTCTTATTGGACTCAATTTCGTAATTAATCTCATACATATTTTCCAGGGCAAAATGGTTAACATCAACAATAATAGGATTAAGGCCTGATTCTCTCACAGCATTGACATATTCGTTTATCGTGTCTTTCTTTACAGCCACGAGAATGACATCCATCTGACCAGGTTCTTCTTTTGGTCCGAGGATCTGGAAATCGAGGTTAACATCTTCGATACTGAATGGCACGTATTGTTCTGCCTCGAACTTTATGGATTCAGAAAGCTCTTCTTCTGACATCTCAGGCAAAGATATCCTTTTGATGATCACTGAAGAATGTCCGGCAATCCCTATGACAGTGTCCTTTATCTTTATTCGAGACTTCCTTAAGAGTTCCTTCAGTGTGTCTATAAGTCTGAAAGAATCTATTATTGAACCGTCAACAATAATTTCATGGGGAAGAGGTACTATATCAAAGAGTTCAAGTTCATATCCGCCTTTTATGTCTTTCAGCTGCACTGCCTTGACATAACTTGAACCTATATCTAACCCTATAGTGCCTTTAGTACCTAAAAACATAGCTTATGAATACCAGAAAAAACCCATTTTGTCAAGTATTTTTAATCTTTAAAATCAAAAGATTTACTGTAAACATTAATAAATTAGTTTAACAATCTCTCAATCTTTATAATATTTCCTTCTGCTCTCCCAATCCCAAATAGTGTATTCCCAGCCCCACCTTTAAGCCTAAGATATTGATTTATTAATTTATATTCTGTAACCGCAATCACAGGCATGCCATTTTTGGCTTTGTGATAAGATTCTTCATCAAGGATTATCTCATCAAAAAAAGAAATAGCTGAATCTATTGAAAGAATGGATTCTTTCTTCCAGTTGAGTTCTTCGATTGATGCTGAATCCTCAATTCTGAAATTTCCTACCCTTGTCCGCTCTAAAGAAGTTATATGAGCACCCACACCAAGAGCCTTACCAATATCATCACACAAAGTCCTGATATATGTGCCTTTAGAACATTGTATTGTCAAATCAAGATATGGCAGGGCAAAACCGATAAGGTCCAATCCAAAGATATGTATTAACCTCTCCGGTCTTTTTATTTCTATGCCTCTTCTTGCGAGTTTATAAAGAGGCTGCCCCTTTATTTTAATAGCAGAGAACATAGGGGGTGTCTGTTTTATCCGGCCAATGAAGTTTTTGAGAACATCCTGGACATCTTTCTTGCTTAATAAAAAAGGATCTTTCTTCTCTAATAACCTTCCTGTTAGGTCAAACGTATCAGTTCTTTCACCAAGTTTTACCTTCACCATGTATTCTTTATCAAGGTCTGACAGGAATCTTGTTATCTTTGTTGCCTCATTCAGACAGACAATAAGTACACCTGTTGCAAAAGGGTCAAGTGTTCACGTATGCCCAGCTCTTTTTGCAGAAAAAAGTTTTTTCACTTTTGTTACAGCCTGCTGTGATGATATGTCTTTAGGCTTGTTGAGATTTATGACGATATTCATGATCAGTAGTATGGTAATTTTATCAGATTTATAACTGAAGGGTTTTTAATAAAGTTTCTTTTGCAGATCCAAGATCAGATTTAATCACAAAACCCGCTGCATTTTTATGACCTCCGCCACCCAACTGAGAAGCAATAAGAGCTACATTAATATCCCCTTTTGAACGGAGACTGACTTTCCAGGAATCAACGCCAAGTTCCCTGAAAAAGGCAGATACTTTGACATCCTTTATGATCCGTGGAAAGGAAGGAAAGTTCTCTGTATCTCCAGGACCTGTTCCTGTCTTTTGATACATCTCTTGAGTAACGTAAGTTATTGCAACAGCACCTCTTATCTCAAGGGTATTTAACGTCATGGAAAATAGAGCGAATCTTTCTTTAGACCATGTCTCGTAAAGTCTATTTGATATATACGCTGGGCTTACCCCTGCTTCTACAAGATTAGCAGCAATCTTGAAGGCTTCAGGGGTAGTATTGCCATATCTGAATGTTCCGGTATCAATAGCAATGGCTGAATAAAGGTTTATGGCCATTTCTCTTGTAATACTTATACCCAGCTCCTTTATCAAATAAAAGACCATCATTCCTGTTGCTGATGCTTCTGGAACTATCCACTGTATATCGCCAAATGCCTCTTCTGTCTCATGGTGGTCTATAACAACAGAGGACTTGAAACTCAGTCCCTCAATCTCTGCCCTCTTGGGAGTATTACAGTCAATGAGGATCAGTGATGAGTGATGAGTGACAAGTGACGAGATTGAGTTAGTGAACATCTCATAACTCGGAAGATAATGATAGAACTCAGGTATCGGGTCTCTGACGTAAAGAAATGTTTCTTTCCCAAGCATTTCAAGTGCCATCGAGAGTGCAAGGGAAGAACCTATTGCATCGCCGTCAGGATTAATATGGGTTACTATAAAGTACTTTTCTTCGCTCTTTAAAAATGAGATGAGCTTGTCAGGAACTTTCACCTTCTCCGGCCTCTTTTAAGAGCCTTTCTATTTTGTTACCGTACTCAATAGACGTATCGAGTCTGAATTCAATGCTCGGGATAAATTTCATTCTTAGTCTTTTTGATAGTTCAGAACGTATGAAGCTTTTTGCAGAATTGAGTATCTCGATCGTGGTCTTTCTTTCCTCGTCCTTTAGAATACTTACATAAATCCTCGCTATCTTGATATCATCTGTAACATCAACTCCTGTTACCGTTATAAAGCCGATTCGGGGATCTTTGAGTTTATACATGATAATATCTGCAATCTCTTTTCTCAAAAGGTCACTTACTCTCTGGGAACGTTTGTAAGGAAGCATAATTACCTTCCGTAGTGCGTAATCTGTTTTAAATTACTCATCACGCATCACTAATTACGCTTTACGACTCAAGTTTTGTTGCGATCTTTTCGATCACGTAGTTTTCGAGCATATCTCCAACTTTTATATCATTAAAGTTTTCAACGAGGATACCACATTCATATCCTGTCTGCACCTCTCTCACATCTTCTTTGAATCTTTTCAGGGAGCCAATCTTACCATCATATATTACAATGTTATCCCTGACCACCCTTATCCCATCACTTGCCCGGCTGATTAACCCATCAATAACATAACATCCTGCAATTGTTCCGATCCTTGATATCGGAAACAATTGACGAACCTCAGCCCTACCAATAGTCTTTTCTTTTAGTGTTGGTTCAAGGAGACCCTCGAGAGCCTTTTTGACATCCTCAATAGCATCATAGATCACATTATAAAGCCTTATATCAACACCCTCCTTCTCTGCTGATTGGTAAGCCTTGAGTTCAGGTCGCACATTGAAACCTATGATAATCGCATTTGAAGCAGAGGCAAGCATTACATCTGATTCATTGATTCCACCAGCAGATGAGTGTATTACTCTTACCTTTACAAGCGGATGGATAATACCTTCAAGGGCTTCCTTTATTGCCTCAACAGAGCCCTGAACATCTCCTTTTATTATAATGTTAAGTTCCTTTATTTCCCCTTCTTTTATCTTCGCATAGAGTTCATCCAGGGTAAGTTTTCTTGCTTTTGCCATATCGGCGAGTCTCTGTTTCAGTTGTCTGGCGAGGGCTATCTGTCTTGCTCTCTTTTCGTCTTCAACGATGGCAAAGATGTCACCAGCCGAGGGTACCTCAGGGAACCCTATCACCTCAACCGGTGTTGAAGGGCCTGCCTTCGAAAGTCTTTTACCTGTATCATCGATCAATGCCCTCACCCTTCCAGCCTGGACACCTGCTAAGAATGTATCACTAACTTTTAAGGTTCCAGATTGAACAAGCACTGTTGCTACCGGTCCTCTTCCCCTGTCGAGCTTTGCCTCAATGATAGTACCTTTTGCTTTTTTGTCAGGATTGGCTTTGAGCTCCATAATCTCAGCTTGAAGGAGTATCATCTCAAGAAGATTTTCTATGCCGATCCCTTTTTTGGCTGAGACTTCAACAAAGATATTCTGTCCGCCCCACTCCTCGGATATGATTCCGTGTCCTGCAAGTTCATTCCGTACTTTCTGGAGATTTGCCTCAGGCTTATCAATCTTGTTTATAGCAACAACAATTGGTACATTTGCTGCCTTCGCATGATTGATAGCCTCGATAGTCTGGGGCATAACGCCATCATCTGCAGCAACAACAAGGACAACGATATCTGTAACCTTTGCTCCCCTTGCCCTCATTGAGGTAAATGCCTCATGACCCGGGGTGTCGAGGAATACGATATCCCTGCCTTTAAGATTGACCTTGTATGCGCCTATATGTTGAGTGATACCCCCGGCCTCGGTCTCAATAACTTTTGTCTTTCTTATTGCATCAAGGAGGGAGGTCTTTCCATGGTCAACATGTCCCATGATTGTTATAACAGGAGGCCGTGGTAATAATTTACTCAGATCCTCTGGCACTTCTGTAATAATAGTGTCTTCCTCTAGAGATGAAAGCTCAAGCTTTATCCCAAAACTCTCTGCAACTAATAGAGCTGAATCAGTAACAACAGGCTGGTTTATTGTAGGCATGTATCCCAATTCCATAAATTTCTTTATTACATCAGAAAGTTTTATGCTTATAAGTTCTGCAAATTCTTTTACCGTTGTGCCTTCCTGAAGTTTTAGGGTCTTTTTTCTCGGAACAACAAGCTGAATTGCTGGCTTCTTTTCCTCCTTCTGTATAGGCCTGACCTTTTCAAATCTCTTGGTTGGTTTTTGTTCATGCCATCTCTTTGGCTCTATCTTTCTGATTGTTTGAAAGGCCCTCTGCATCCCTGGTTTAGCTTTGAACTTTTCGATCTTTTCTGTCTCTATTTCCTTTTTGAATCTGTCGGGCACCTTTAATTCTTCTTCCTCTTCTGGTATAACAAGTGTTTTCTGCGGCTCTATCGAAGGTTCAGTTTCTATTGTTGGGACTGGATGTTCCTTAAGCCCCTCTGAAGGTTTTTCAACAGGAGGAGGTGAGGGAAGCACTTCCTTCAGTGATTCAGCAGCCTTTTTCTGTAATGCCTCCTCAATGGTCTTAGCAATCTCTGGTTCGATACCCGAGGTGTGTGTTTTGCCTTCTATTCCGAGCTTTGAGAGCTCGTTAAGAACGACCTTACTTGAAACATCCAATTTTTTGGCAAGCTCATAAATTCTTATTTTCGACATTTATTACCAATCCTTCTCACTTCTAATTCTTTCTTCTCCATATTTTTTCAGAATCTTGTAACATTATTTTTTAAAATGTTATCATATAAAACTCTTTTAATGCAATCAGTGGAGGAGAAAGCATGGCAAGTTGTGCTCTGTGTGGGAAAAAAAGGATTGTCGGGAATAATGTCAGCCACTCTAACAACAAAACAAAAAGACTGATAATGCCTAATCTTCAAAGGATTCGTGTTGCTACTGAAGGCGGAGTAAAAAGGCTCTATGTATGTACACGGTGTCTCCGATCAGGGAGAGTTAAGAAGGCGGTTTAGTGAAGAGGGCAGATGATTTACTTTTCCCTCTTGTCAAAGAACTCGGGATTGAAGACAATATACGGCTTACTGAGATTAAAAAGAGCTGGTATGGTTTATTCAAAGATCCACTTTCATCTCATATGTCGCCATCTAAATTATCGGAAGGAGAAATCCTCCTCAATGTCGATTCGCCTGTTTGGCTACAGGAACTGAATTACTTCAAAGAGCGTATCATAAAGACGCTCAGCCCCTATGGTATAAAAGAAGTACGATTCAGACTCGGCAGAGTCTCGACGAAAGCAAAGTCCGGAGTCCATAGTCTGAAGTCAAAAGTCAAAACACTTACAACTGAAGAACTCTCATACATAGAAGAGACGACATCTCAAATAAGTGACGGGAAGCTCAGAGAGACCATTCAAAAGGCAATGAAAAAGGCATTAATTGGGAAAAGGGGTTAGGCTGATTCTGCTTGTCTTTCGAATAAAATGAGTGGCTTCTCTTTTTTGAGGACGGTGTCTTCATTTATTACACACTCCTTGATGCCCTTCTGAGAAGGTATCTCATACATCACATCAAGCATGATTTCTTCGAGGATTGCCCTGAGTCCTCGTGCACCGGTTTTACGCTTGGTGGCTTTTCTGGCTATTGCTGATAGGGCACCTTCTGTGAATTTCAGTCTGACATTGTCAAAAGAAAGAAGCCCCTGATATTGTTTTACCAGAGCATTCTTGGGTTCGGTGAGTATTTTTATCATGGCTGATTCATCGAGTTCATCGAGCGCTGCTACAACCGGCAGTCTTCCAACAAACTCGGGTATGAGACCATACCTAATCAAGTCTTCGGGTTCAACAAGACTCAGAATCTCTCCAATTTTTTTCTCCTTTTTTGAAGGATTATCATAGCCGAACCCCACAATTTTTTGTCCTGTCCGCCGTTCGATAATATCTTCAATCCCTACAAAGGCACCACCGCAAATGAAGAGGATATCCGCAGTATTCACCTGGATGAATTCCTGCTGTGGATGTTTCCTTCCGCCCTGAGGTGGGATATTTGCCATTGTTCCTTCTATGATCTTGAGGAGTGCCTGCTGAACACCTTCACCTGATACATCTCTTGTTATGGAGGGGTTTTCTGATTTCCTGCTAATCTTATCTATCTCATCAATGTATACAATTCCCCTCTGTGCACGTTCAATATCGTGATCTGCTGCCTGGAGTAACTTTAAGATGATATTTTCCACATCTTCTCCAACATAGCCTGCCTCAGTGAGAGTCGTTGCATCGGCTATTGCAAAAGGAACATCAAGTATCTTTGCCAATGTTTGGGCAAAAAGGGTTTTACCAGTACCGGTGGGTCCTATCAAAAGGATATTACTTTTCTGGAGTTCCACTTCTGATTCCACAGGACTGAATATTCTCTTATAATGGTTATATACTGCAACAGCGAGTATCCTTTTTGTCCTTTCCTGACCTATGACATAGTCATTGAGGAAATTATGTATCTCCTTCGGTGTAGGAAGCTTCTGCAGTGTTGACTCTTCTACATCTGGATGAAGGGAATCTGCAATGATTTCATTACAGAGTGCGACGCATTCATTACATATATACACAGAGGGTCCTGCAATGAGCTTTTTTACCTCATCATGCCCCTTGCCGCAGAAAGAGCATTTAAGCAAGCTTTCATCTTTCTTTGCCATATATCTTTCGAATTCAGTAACAAGTGACGAGTAACGGATAACGAGAAATTTTTAAATCTGGAGTTTTAAGTTTTAACCTGTTGCTCATTACTTGTTACTTGGTACGTTCTTTATGGAGTGAATTACTTCATCAACAATACCGTACTCTTTTGCCTCTTCTCCAGACATGAAAAAATCTCTGTCTGTGTCCGCCTGTATCTTTTCATACGGCTGTCCTGTATGGTTAGAGAGTATCTTATTGAGGGTATCCTTCATCCTGAGTATCTCACGGGCATGGATTTCAATATCTGTAGCCTGCCCATGAAAACCGCCCATGGGCTGATGAAGCATAATCCGTGAATTGGGAAGTGCAAATCTCTTACCCTTTGTGCCTGCAGCCAGCAAAAGGGCACTCATGCTGGCTGCCTGCCCGATGCAGTATGTTGCAATATTGGGCTTAACATATTGCATTGTGTCATATATTGCAAGGCCGGAGGATACGATGCCTCCTGGTGAATTGACATAGATATGAATATCCTTATCAGGGTCTTCTGTCTGGAGGAAAAGGAGCTGTGCAATAACCGTGTTCGCAATATGATCATCTATAACCGTACCAATGAAAATAATCCTGTCCTTCAGGAGTCTTGAGTAGATATCGTAGGCCCTCTCTGAACGGCCTGTCTGCTCTATGACGATAGGAATAATACTCATTTACTCTCCTTTCTCCAAAGTGGCTTTAGACAGAAGGATATCCAGGACCTTTTCCTGATAAATTATATGTTTCAGGTCTTGCAGGGGTCCCTCTTTTGCTAAATAGAATTTCATGATATCCTCGGGTTTGGATGAGAGTTGTTTAGCTATGAAATTGATTCGGTCCTTCATTTCGTCTTCTGTTACCATAACCCCTTCTCTCTGACCAATGGCATCTATAATGATTGATGCACGAACATTTCTCAATGCCTTTTCCCTCAGTTCTGATGCCTGGTTTTCTAAAGCCTCCTCCTGTCCTTGTTTAGTTTCATCTGGTGTCAAATCAACGACACTTGATTCACCCTGTATATTTTCTTCACCTTTCATTCCCTTACTTGCCCCGGACGTTCCTGCCTGGATCATAAGGGCTTCAAGCTCATTCGTGAGCATTGTTTCCGGCACTTCAAAATTATGGGATTCAATAATCTGACGGAGAATCTCTGCCTTTTGGATTTTAGCAGTCTGGTCTTTTTTGGCTTCGTATATATTTTCCTTTATCTTTTCTTTTAATTCCGAAAGATTTCCAAAACCGAGATCCTTTGCAAATTCGTCATCAATTGCCGGCAGGACCTTCTTCTTCACCTCTCTTATCATAATCTTCATTTTCACTGTCTTGCCTGCAAGTTCCTTTATTCCGAAAACCTCATTCAGGGTATTGGTAAACTCTACTGTTTCCCCTTTTTTCTTACCATTCAATTTTTCTTCAATGTCTATGGGAAGGATCTCTTTCCCCATCTTCAGTATCTTCTCCTTAAGAGAGGGAACCATTTCTTCACCGACTATTTCACAGTCAACATAATCAAAGGTAACAAGGTCATCCTTCTCAATATCCTTTTCAACAACTTCATACAGAGCCTTGTGCTCCTGCAGTCTTTTGAGATAATCTTCTATTTCGGGGTCCTCAACAGATACAGAGATGTCATTTGTCTTTAAGCCTGAATAATCGAGATTTTCAATCTTCGGCATCACTTCAACCGTGAGGGAAAGATTAATGGGGTTATTCCTTTTATATTCTAATTTTTCGTCAAAAACAGGCATAGCGACAGGCTTCAGGTCTGCTTCTTTTAATGCTCTGGCGTAGAATTCGGGAATGACCTTTTCAAGCACTTCTGCCTCAACTCCTTTTCCAAAGCGTTTTTCTATTAGATGAAGAGGGGCCTTGCCCGGCCTGAATCCCGGAATCCTCGTTTTCTGTCTAAGCGTTTCGAGATAATCCTTTATCTCTTTTTCGATTATATCTGAAGGAATCTCTATCCTGATGCGCTTCTTTGTTAAACTTATATCTTCTACTGTCTGGAGCAATTTTCACCTCAAATATTATTTTATATTTTACTGTAAAATAATAGCGATACTTTGTCAAACATGACGATTTACCTGATTGACGGAAACTCTTACGCCTACCGGGCTTATTATGCTATTAAAGAACTCTCAACTTCAGGTGGAGTTCCTACCAATGCTGTTTACGGTTTTACCAATATGCTGCTAAAGATAATCAGGGAAAAAAAACCGGATGGCATTGCCGTATCTTTTGATTTACCTTTTCCAACAAAAAGGCACATGCTCTTTGAAGAATACAAGGCTCACAGACCTGAAACACCCCGGAGCCTTTCAGAGCAGATGCTACATCTAAGGAGGATGATTTCTGCCTTTAACATAAAGATCTTTGAGATGCCTGGCTATGAGGCTGATGACCTTATCGGTACTGTTTCAAAAATTCTGGCTTCGGGAGGGATTGATATATTTATTGTTACTGCAGATAAAGACATGCTCCAGCTTGTTGACAAAAGGATAAAGATATATGACCCGATGAAAGACAGAATTCTTGATGAAGGATATGTCAAAGAAAGATTCGGTGTGGAGCCTGAAAGAATTGCAGAATTTATGGCTCTCACAGGAGATTCGGTCGACAATATCCCTGGAGTAAAGGGTATCGGTGAAAAGACAGCAAAAGAACTCCTCTCGAGTGTTCAGAGCCTCGAAGAATTGCTGAGCAAGACAGATATGATAAAAAAAGAAAAGCTGAGAAAACTCATCTCTGAAAATGTTGATATGGTAAAATTGAGTCATAAACTTGCTGCTATTGATACCTCTGTGCCTCTTGAAATCAATAAGGAAGAATTCAGATTAAGGGAACCTGACTGGCCTCATCTCCTTTCCTTGTTCAGAGAATTTGAATTTACCAGCCTTATGAAGCTCATCCCTGCTGAATCAAAAGAAAGGAAATATGAGATTATCACTTCTCCCGAAAGACTAAAGGAAATCATTTCATTGATAAAATCCGCGACAGCTGGAGAGTTTTCTTTCAAGATTGAGACCGCATTAGGCGGTGCTTCTGCCGGAAGCAGAAATGCTATGGCAGACACCCTTGTTGGAATTGCATTGCTTGTAGAAAAGAATAACGCCTTTTATATACCTGTCTCACACCTGTATTCGGAAGTGCCTCCTCAGATTAATAAGAAGGATATCTTAGAAGTACTTTCTCCCATCTTCAGGGACGAGCAGATATCAAAGGCAGGACACAACCTCAAATATGATCTGGTAATTCTCAAGA
>Ga0209323_10001610_pt1 | contig 14938 bp, 12 predicted proteins | sample Rifsed19ft2_FD_184014 | JGI IMG/M metagenome (GOLD analysis project Ga0209323, IMG submission 184014) | Soil microbial communities from Rifle, Colorado, USA - sediment 19ft 2 (version 2) | ecosystem: Environmental > Terrestrial > Deep subsurface > Rock core/Sediment | place: Rifle, Colorado...
GAGAAAAAGCGTCAAGTACACTGTCTACGTGACCGCTGTCATAGTATTTCTTGCACTCATATTGATACCGCCCATACTTGGAATAGCGATACAATGGAGTGCAATACAACAGTTTCTAAACCAGCCAGATTACGTGTCTAGGGCACTCGTGGCAGTGGAAAATTCTTTCACAATAGCGCTGCTCGTCTCAGCAATAGATCTCATAGTAGGCATTCCAATGGCGTGGCTAATCGCTCGCAGAAAATCCAGATGGATCAACATTCTAGATACGCTTTCTGACATCCCCTTTATTGTGCCAACAGCCGTTCTAGGCTATTCGCTACTATTGTTCTGGAGCAGACCCGAAGGCGTATCCGCGCTTTTCGGCGGTTCACTCATATCGCCAGGATGGCTTCTTGTCACCCTTTTACATTTTGCATTTTCATTTCCAGTCGTTGTCAGAGTCGTCGTTGGAGCACTGTTAGATTACAAAAGAGAATTTGAAAACGCCTCCCGAACGCTTGGCGCACCACCGCTCACCGCCTCCAGAACAGTAACATTTTCCATCATAAGACCGTCGCTGATCGCCGCATTTATTCTCGCATTCGCAAGATCAATATCAGAAACAGGTGCCACATTCATAGTCGCCGGATTATTTGAAAATGGGCCTGTCTTCTTACAAAACATGCAAAAAGCCTACAAAGCTGGCACAATCACTCAAGCCACTTATGATGGCGCAACAGTCTTTGCAAGCTTCATCTTGATCATAGTCGCAGTCACAATATTCTTCATCATAAGAACGCTGGGACCAAGACTCAAGTTGCCCGTTAGAAGAGTCTGGCCAACATTTGAACGACACCTAAGCTATTCAAAAGCGACAACTTCCAGAGACAGCGCAACATTGACCATTTTTTTCGCTATTGTTCTCATCCCATCACTTTTTGTCGCACTTCCAGCTTTTCAAGCCGTATCTACCAGTACTTTTACGGAATCTTTGTCAAGCACAGGAATTTGGGCGCAATATTGGCAAAGCCTAGCCCTTTCCTATGTTCTCGGAGCGATTGTTACAGTTGTGAACATCATAATAGGCTTGCCCATGGCTATCGCAATTGCCAGAAAAAAGTTCGGAAAACCATTTTCAGCGTTGTTAGATGTGCTTGTGAACATACCTTTAGTCATTCCTTCAATCGCTCTCGGCGTCTTTCTAAAGATTTTCTGGACTAACTTTGCTTTTATTCCAGAGATGTTGTTGTTGATTTTTGCGCATGTGGCAATAACATACCCGTATTTCGTTAGGTCAATGTCCGCTGCGGTTGAGAGAATCAGTTTTGACTTGGAAGAAGCATCTCGAACGCTTGGGGCAAAACCTCTGGCGGTCTTTAGAACAATAATCATACCCCTGACCAAGTACTCCATACTCTCTGGCGCAATAATGGTCTTCACCAGAAGCGTAAGCGAGACAGGAGCAACCGTTGCCGTTGTCACTACACTCAACACGGCGCCAGTTGTCCTCGTCGACTGGGTAACAAAATTGCGAAATGGATTCCAACCCGAAACGTTCACTTCCCTAGCCACAGGTTTGGGAAGCGGCTACTTGGTGCTTTTTTCCTTCATAATACTGTTAGCGTTGAGACTTCTAGTAAAGGGAAAGGGAAGATACTAACATGCTTAATAGCAGAATTCATCCTATCAATACCTTTGAAAAAGCTCGGCGGTGCATGGAGGAAAACTAATCAGTGCCTGACATACGGATAGAAAACGTAACAAAAAAGTTTGGCAAACTCGTCGCCGTAAACAACGTCAGCCTCCACATCCGTGATAAAGAATACTTCGCTCTGCTCGGTCCAAGCGGATGCGGAAAAACAACTCTGCTTAGGCTTGTTGCAGGATTAATCCAGCCGGATGAAGGCGAAATTTACATTGGAGAAAAGCTTGTTAACGATGTTCCTCCTGAAGACAGGGACATTGGATTTGTTTTTCAAACATTCGCATTATTTCCTCATATGGACGCTTGGAACAACGTGACCTACGGTCCAAGAGTGAAAGGTTTTGACATGAAAAAATCTGATACAATAGGTCATGAAGTGCTGGAAATGGTTAGGCTTCATGAACGCTTAGATGCGTTTCCAAACGAGTTGAGCGGGGGAATGATGCAGCGAATAGCCGTTGCGAGAGCACTGGCAGCTGGAGCAAAAACACTGCTTCTAGACGAACCTTTGGGGCAGTTGGATGCAAAAGTAAGGAATGAACTTAGATATGAAATAAGACGAATGGCGAACGATTTGGGGCTAACAGCCATACACGTGACACACGATCAGTCGGAAGCCATGGCAATCTCAGACAGAATAGCAGTTATGAAGAAAGGCAAGGTGTTGCAGGTGGGCACTCCGAACGAATCATACATGAACCCGAAAACCATTTTTGTGGCTCATTTCATCGGCGAATCAAACTTCTTGGAAGGTTACATTTCAGACGTAAGCCAAAATACGACAACAATAGAACTCCGCGACGACATAAAAGTTCAGGCATGCAGCACAGACATCAAAATAGGAGAAAGAGTGGTATTGGCGATAAGACCAGAAACTTTTACGCTTAAAAGAGGGGAAAAGAAGAGCAGCACTTCCATCTTGGGCACGGTGGAAAAGGTTACTTTTGAAGGAACAACCATGCGATATGAAGTGAGACTTGAAAATCAGGATTTGGTGGTTGTTGTTAAGCCTTCGTTGACTGAAGAATGGTTTAATACGGACGAAAAGGTTACGATAAGCTTTCCACCTGAAAAGGCACATGTATTCCCATATCCTAGTGTGGGATTAAAGGAGGAGATAGCTGTTGAGTGAACTGATAAAATGGTTTGAAAAGCGAAGAGAAACAAGAGCATTGACGACCATACAGCATCATCTGGCATTGACAACTGGGATTTTGGAAGATTTGGAGAAAGCAATACGCGCGGCAATAGAGAAAAACGAGAAAGAAATGCAGTCATGCGTCGAAAGAGTGTCAAACAACGAAAAAGAAGCAGACGCACTGCGAAGAAGAGTAATGGATGAAATTTCAAAAGGCGAACTTGCCCCAACAGACAGGGCAGATTTGATGGATCTCGTAAAGAGAGTGGACATGATTGCGGATTGGAGCAGAGAATCCACGCGAATACTGGGCGCGATTCCAATGGAGCACGTGCCAAGCTTGATTAAAGATAAATTCGTAGAAATGGTTAAAAACGTGAAAGAGTGTGCCATTTCTGTTAAAAAATGCGTGGATAAGATGATGAGGCAACCAGAAGAAGCTCTTCAGGCTGCGGATACCGTGGAACGAGAAGAAGAAAAAGTTGACGACATACATGAAGAGGCAAGAAAACTAATCGCGAAAGAAGATTTGCCTAAAGCTGGAGTTGCCATTCTGGTAAGTCAGCTTTTCGAAGCTATAGAAATGATTGCTGATTCATGTGAAGACGTGTGCGATCAGGTAAGAGTGATAATGGTTAGAAAATGAGGTGAAAAAAATGGTGGAAACAAGAATCAACATTTCGGAGCTTAAAGGCGAAGGAGGAGAAATCATCAAAGAGTTGACCAAATATTTGAAGGAAAAAACAAACGCAGAAGTGGAGACAGCAGCGACAAATGAGATCGTCGTAAAAAGCCAGGAAGAAGGCGTTTCAAGAAGCTATCTGCGGGTGCTTTTACGGAAGTTTCTGCACAAGAATGAGCTAAAAGATTATTTCAGGGTGATAGGCGGCAAAGAAAACACCTTAGTCGTCAAAGAAAAGAAAACATACGAAGAAGAGTAAGCTATATTTCATAACCTTCGCTTTTGTTTTTGGTTAGATCTCCGGTTACTTGCGTGAAAAATGGGGTTGTTGTTAGGCTGTTTTTCCAAAGTTTACTGCTAATATGCTTATGTCTAGAATTTCGATTTTGCCATCATTGTTTATGTCTGCATTCGGATTGTAGCGTGAGTCTCCTACATTCGAGTCGAAGGCAATAGCCACTATAGTTATGTCTAGTATGTTTACTTCTCCGTCAGCGTTTAAGTCTCCTACCATCGCAACCGTGACTGTGCCGCTGGTGCAAGTGTTGTCTGTTGTGTCTATTTCGCCCAGAACAGTAGTGGCTATGGCGTTTATGGCATAGTTGCCATATGGAACATTTGTTGTATTCCACGTAAAGGTTATGGTTGCAGAGTTTCCGTTTGCCAGAGTGATGTCTTGAGATGCAATGGAAGTAGCGTTAACGTAGAGTCTAAAGTTTTCTTCGTAGTCTCCTTGGTTTTGTACGGTTGCGTTAATGCATACAGCATATCCTTGTCCCACTATTGTTTTGGAAGGCTTGATGTCAATTACCGCTGTGTTATGAGCAACCACAAAGTTCATTTCCACACTTCCAAGTCCCCATGACCAGAGGTTTCCAAAACTGTCTTTTGTAATGTAGAACGGTTGATTGGGCATCGGATATTCTGTTATAATGATTGGTGTTGATACGTTAACGCTTAGTATGACTTTGGCGCTGAACCCTGCGATCCAAAGGTTTCCTATGTCATCGAAAACTAGACCATAAGGAGCGTCCGGTTCATGAAGCGGAGGCCCAGTCCATCCCAAGCCAAATTCGAGTATTGTTCCATTCTTCAGAAGGTGATGAACTTTATGGTTGAGATTTGACGTGAACCATATCTCGCCGTTTTTATCCGTCGTCATAAAGACTGAGTTCTGTGCTGTTGGAGCGCTATACAGGCCTTTCTCACCGCTTTCAATGTTGATACAACCTATTCCTAGAACGCTATCACCTGAAAAGTAAATCGTATTATTTATGAGCATTGCATCGTAAACGCCATAAGTCATATCCAAGTACTCGTCCGTTAGCCATTTCTGTTGAGAAATCGAAAACTTCAGTAGTTTGAGGTTGTCTCTGCTTGTAATGTACAAAGTGTCATTTCCATCAAAGATGACATTTGTAAATCCACCATAACAGTGGAGCGGTTCAAAGAAATGTGTAGTATTGAATGTGACTGGGTCAAACTTAACAAGACATCCTGTCCCAAGTCCGCTATAGCTTGCCACAGTCCAAAGAAAACCATCAGCATACGCCAGACCAGGAATCCATACGTCTAAGATCGAACTTCCAGTATTTGGGTCGTAATCAGGAGCTATCTTCCCCGAAACTTTGGTGGCCTCTTCAACATTTATGAGAATTTTAGCTGGGTCAATCCTGACGATATACTGCTGGCATGACGTTGAGAACCACATGTATCCCAAAGCTTCAACCAATTTGAAAGGTGTCGGAACACCAGGAGGCATGGTTATCGTCTGAACTGGTTTTAGAAAAGCTTCAACTGCAGCATTGGCAGTTTCTGATTGTGCCGTATTTCCTAAACTGTCCGTCACATTTAGGTTAATACTGCAGTTTCCAGTTGTCTGCAGTTCAAAGGTCCAGTTGCTCGAAATTGCTTCTGAAACTGGAGTGCCGTTCAGGTACCATTGATAACTGTATGGTGGTGTCCCGCCAAAGACTGTTGACGTAAATGTTACTGACTGACCAGCATATATTGAAGCAAAAAGCGGGTTTATGGAGGCAAAAAGTGGAGGCGAGGGAACTATATCAGGGCCTATAGCATAGAGGTTAGCATTCCAGTCTCCGATGTAAAGTGTTCCGTGCGAATCGATCGATGGAGACCCCCAGACATAACCGCCAGTTAGAAAACTCCATTCTAATGTGCCATTTCGACTTACTGCATAGACTCGATAGTCTCCTGACCCAAAATACACAGTCCCATCTGCCCCAATAGCAGCACCTAGGCCGACAGTTCCTTCTGTGGGAAAAGTCCATTTCAAGGTACCGTTTGGATAAAAAGCATAAAGGCTTGTGCCACCACCAACATAGACTGTATTATCAGTATCTATCACCGCAGAAGAATCAAAATATGTACCCGTTATGGAATAGCTCCATTTCAAAGCTCCATTTGGATTGACCGCGTAAAATTTTCCGTTCTCATAACCTGCAAAGTAGATTACACCATCGGCATCAATGGCTGGCGATACTGAAACCCATGATGCGTCCGTGCCGTAGGTCCAAATAATCTCGCCGCTATGGCTAATTGCATAGAGTTGCCCATCAAGCGAGCCAACATAGATGATTCCGCTAGGTCCTACTGCAGGCGAAGAAACCGTTATGGCAACGGGGCATTTCCACAAAAGCGTTCCATCCGGTTTCAGTGCATGAAGACCATTAACCGCACCCACATAAATAATTCCATTAGAATCAATTGTTGGAGCACATACTACTCCGAAGGTTGTCTCGCCTGTAGAGTAGTTCCAACGCGAAGTCCCACCGGGATTAACTGCATACAGATTGCCGTCTCTTGCACCCACGTATATAGTTCCGTCTAGTCCAAGAGCTGGAGAGGAGTACCATATTCCCCCTTCCATCACGTACACCCATTTTATTGTGCCATTACGATCTATGGCGTAGAGTCTTCCATCACCTAGGTCTTCGACAGCGGCATACACCGTTCCATCGATACCTATTGCCGGAGAAGTTGTGAAACTGTTTGTAGCATGTAGACGCAGAATCCAAACAAGATTATTTCTCTGTGGACCCAAATATGAACTACGTCCAGTATGTTGAGCGTCATGGTGAAACATAGGCCAAATACTTTCTTCTAGACTGACTTCTGCTTTAAATGGCTGAATGTTAAAAGCCAAGCTTAACATACCTGTTAGAAGTAGAACAAGAATTATTCCAGAAACTATTCTCCCATTCATATGCCCTTACTCTCTCAGCATTGTAGAAAGGTCAATGTCCCATTTAAGATTTCTCTACTGAGACTTTGCTTTCTCCTGCTTCTTTCTCAAGCCTTATTACATGCTCAGCTTTCTCCGCAAACGCCTCACTGTGCGTTACTGCTATGATCTGTTCTATGGCTTTGAAGCGTGAAATGGCTTCTGCCAAGCGGTCTATGGAGCCGTCTTCTGTTCCAAGACTCTCTGTTGGCTCGTCAAGAAGAAGCATACTTAACCCGTGACCTGTCCGAGATTGCATAATCAACTGACCCAATCCAAGACGATAGGCAAATGCAAGCAATGTTCGCTCTCCGCCGGAAAGGTTTGAAACTTCTCTTTCAACGCCGCTTTCGCTCTTAACATAAGGCGTGTAAGTGTCATCAACCAAAACGTTCAACATTGAGCCTTCTCCGCTTACAAAGTTGTCAAGAACCTGCTGAACAAAGTTCCTCAAAACTTTTACAAATTCTCCGCGAAGTTTAGGTTGAATGCTTCTGTAAGCATCTCGAACGCCGACGATGATCTCGGCAATTTTAACTATCTTCTGCATCCGCTCAATTTTCTGTTGAGCCTGATCAATTCTCTCTTTTACCTCGTCTAGACGCTTAACCAAGTCTTTCTTGCGGTTTTCCCTAGTTTTCAGTTCAGATTCAAGCGAATAGTACTGCCTAAAGACGTGCTCTCTCTTAGCTCTGGCAGCATCCAAAGCGGATACGTCGAACCTGCTGATTTCCGCTCGCACAGTCTCTAGCTGGCTGCGTATTTCCTTATCTTGTCTTTGTTTTTCTTCAAATTCACTTGAAAGCCCATTCAACGTATCAGATTCTTCGATTAGCCGATTTTTCAAGTCCTCAGTTCTTGGAGCGAGAGTCTGCAAGTTGGAAAAGGCAACGTTTGCCCTGTTCTTTAGCTGCTGCAATTCTTCAATTTCTTTTTGGAGTTGGCTTACTGTTTTTTGTCGTTCACTGTTTTCTTGTTGAATCCTTTGCGTTAATCCCTCTTTGTATTCGTCGCCTAAAGATTGTAGGCAAAGCGGACAGCGGCTTTCAGCCGACAATGATTCTATCCTCTTCTTATCAGTCTGCATGTTCCTGAAAGTGGCTTCCTGCTCACCTTTCAGATTGGTGATTTGATCATCAAACATCATCACGCTTTGCCTCAGAGTTTCCAACGGCTGATCCGCCAAGATTCCAATTTTTGTAAGCTCAACCTTAGAGGATTCTAATTGCGGTTCCAAAGTTTTCAGACGTTGAGTTATGCTGTCCACAATTGCCTTTCTCTGCTCAATCTTCTCCGCCAATGCACCGGAAGCATCCTCCACATTCGCAAGGTTTGCAAACATTTCCGCTTCCTTCCGCTTGAATCCTTCAATCTGGGTTTTCAGTTCCTCCAGCCTCTTGAGCCTTGCATCTGCTCCTTCAAGGGCTTTTTTAGCTGAGTCTAGCTCTTTCGCTGTGCCTTGCAGTTCGATTTCAGCCACAGAAAATTCTTCCACAGTCTTGTTATACTCGTCGCTCAGTCTTTCCATGCCGCTAACATCAGGGTCTCTTTCGTAAGCTTTCCTTTCTCCCTCATATTCTCGCTGGTAGCCTGCAAGATTGCCCCATGCAGCTTCATAATCGGACAATCCAAACAATTCGTCAAGACGTTTTTGTCTGTCTCGCGGCGACGCGTCCAGAAGCTCTTTCAAATGTTCTTGCCTAACCCACACTAACTCGCGGAAAAGCTCCCTATCCAATCCGACAATTGTCTTTAGCTGTTCAGCCACCGCGTCGCTTTTCAAACTTGCAACAAGCTTGTCCTCTTCGAAAAGTTTCAATTCATCCAAGTCTTGCCCTATGCCCTTTCCGCGCCGCTTTAGCCCGCGCATTATCTTGTAGCTTTTGCCATTTTGAATGAATTGAACAAGAACTTTTCCAATATCCGCTCCTTCACGCAGCAGATACTCGTAGCTTCTGCCAATTGGCTCTCCGAAAAACGCAAAATCTACGGCGTACAATATGCTTGACTTTCCGCATCCTAAGCCGCCGACTAGGCAGTTGAAACCTCTCACGAAAGGCACTGTTGATTTGACATGAGAACGAATGTTCTCAAGTTGAACGATTTCAATTCTCATTTCAAGAACTCCTCTAGGGCCTGTTTCACTTTTTCCTCCTGCTTATTGGTTAGCGGTTCAATCATGCTTATTGCCATGTGCGCTATTTTTTCAGCTTCATCGTGGCTGTAACGTTCGGAGAAAATTTGCAGGAAGTATTCGAAGGCTTTCGTTTTCAAATCTTTGAATTCGCTTTCGAATATTGATCGAACAATCTCGTCAGAAACTTCGCTTTCACGCAAAAGAACAACAGGATGCACAAGCAAAGCCTTTTCAGCGGCGCTTCTGATCTGGGCAATATCGACTTCTGCGCGGCTTGATTCAGCAGGAAGTGTTCCCTTTAAAACAGGTATTATGATTACTCCTTCTTCGTCAGCTCCCTTAACAAGTTGAACGGCTAACTCTGTAACCTTCGAAGAGGTTATCCCCGTGAAATCCTGCTCTAAAACAACAAACTTGCGCGGAGACTGCAACTCTATAAACTCGGGTGAGGCTTTTCCGTTTTCGTCAACCTTAACGTGATAGAAGCCTTTCTTGATTTTGGCTTCGTCATAACTGATGCTTTCTGTGCATCCGCTGTAGACAAGCAATCCGTTTTTGAACTTTTCACAGTATGAAGTGTGCACATGCCCAGCGGCATAGTAGTTGAAGCCTTCCGGTATGAGGTCTGGAGAAGCTTCAGCTTCGATATACGGTGGGTTTACGCTAGGAATTTCTAGAGCCATGTGGAACGCGAAGATGTTGAATAAAGCAGGGTCTGGTGTTGGCTTGTACTGTTCCATAAAGGCGGGCAATTGTTCTTCAGTCTTGTGCCTAGTTCTGAAGTTTGGCACGCCGTAAACGTAGCAGCAATCTTGCTTACGCCAACACGCACCCTCATGCCTGGGAAGATAATAGATTAGCCCGGCACTGTCCAACGGGTTTAAAATGGTGCCAGTAACCATGTTGGGCGCAGAATCATGCGAACCATCAACAGCCAAAACCGGAATCCCCGCCTCATGCAAACGACTAAAGTTCCTAACGGCGTTTTCCAATGTAGCGTTTGAAGGACGCGGTAGATGGAATAAGTCTCCGGCGATAATCATAAAATCCGGCTTCAACTCAATAGTCCTATCGACTAATTCTTGAAAAACCCTGTCAAAGTCCTCACGCCTAGTTTCCAAGCCATATTGCGAATAGCCCAAATGCAAATCTGCGGCGTGAACAAAACTGAAAGCCTTCAAACGTTTATTCTCCCCCTCGAATTGTCAACGCTTAGATTCGACAAAGTTGCCTTTTAACTGTTCGCAAATCGGCTTCAAGGCAAATCGCTCATTGGTCTTCCGCTTTGATCATTCTTACTCAAAAACTCGAGAAACATATAAACAATAAACTGAGCATATACTTTCATGGTGCCTGATCAATAATGCGTTGCCAAAAATGTCAGACTGAAGTGTTTCTGCCTTTCAGATGTCAATATTGTGGAGGCTACTTCTGTTCTGACCATCGATTGCCAGAGAACCACGAATGTTCACGGATGGAAATGGCTCGCACAAGAGTGGAGGAGGCGCCGCCGTTAAAGGCTCAGAAGCAAAAACCTCACGAATATACAGTCACATATGTTCCGGTTAAACAGGCGCTAAGAAGTATATATTTCAGTAGAAAAGAGATCAAGCACTTGGCAATAGGCGCGTTGCTTGTTATGGGCGCTGGATTGTCATTAGCATTGTATCCAAACGTCTACAGAGAGGCAAACGAACCGATTATGATTGTCATGTTCACGGTGATTTTGACTGGGTCTTTTTTCATACATGAAATAGCTCACAAAATAGCTGCGCAGAAAAGAGGGTTGTGGGCAGAGTTCAGATTAACGCTCATGGGAGCAGTCTTAACGTTGTTTTCTGTTGTTTCGGCATACTTCAAAATCATATCTCCCGGAGCAGTTATGATAGGCGGATTTGCCGACAAGGAGAAAATTGGAAGAATATCCATAGCTGGCCCCGCAACAAACATTGTCCTATCAGGGATATTGCTGGCATTAAGCTTGGTGCCTGTACAAGGCGCATGGGTGTTTTTGTACGGTGCCACCTTTAACGCTTGGATAGCAGTTTTTAACCTAATTCCTTTCGGAATACTTGACGGCTTCAAAATTTTCGCGTGGAACAGCAAAATTTGGGCCTTAGCATTTGCAGCGAGCTTGGCTATTATGTTCTTGTCATTTTTATTGCAGATTTATCTTTAAAAAAACTGGTTAGAGAAGTTCTATAGTTACGTGCACTTCTTCAGGGACACGAATCCGCATGATTCGCCTCATGACTCGTTCTTCAGCGTCAATGTCGACGAGCCGCTTGTGGATGCGCATCTCCCACTTGTCCCATGTTGATGTTCCTTCACCGCAAGGCGATTTTAGAACAGGAACTCGCAGTCTTTTGGTTGGCAGTGGAACTGGACCGTTTAGTTTTACGCCTGTTTTTTGGGCGATGCCTATCAGTTCTTCGCATACTTCTTCAAGTTTCTTGTAATCTGTGCTTGTTAAACGGATTCTTGCTTTTCTAGCCATGTGCTTGTTCGCTCGTCTTATCTTGGGTGTTTACCTTAGACAACCAAGCGCAAATAAAAACTTATCTCCAAACACTTTCATGGTTTCTAAATGAAAAAGCTTGATCTCAGATATTTTGTCTATGGTGTTAGTTTATGCAATGATCTCAACTTATCTTTGTTGAACCAAAAAAGACTAAGTGTAATAGCGACAAAAGCTAAACCTTGAATGACCAATGGTAAGGGTGTCTCGCTTACTGGTAAGAGTCTGTCAAAAGGAAAACCGACATCTCCTTCCACCATAAACCGAAACGAATTCAATCTGGTGTAACTGCTTAGAATTATCATATTCATAACCATCGATGCCATTAACAAGAATAGACCAATAACCGCGATATAGAAAATCAATTTTCGTTGCTCACCCAAGTTTTTCAAGCCATGTAATAAAAAGAATTTGTCTACCAAGGATGCTGCCAAGCAGCAGAACGATGGCAGAATCAGATAGGCGTATTTGGCAGGGTCAACGTATGGAATCCATAAATTCTTTCCAAGCACCAAATACATGTTTATACTTGCAACAAAAATGATGGTTAAAAAGCAAGCTACGTCAGAAACTATGACCTTCGAAAAGAGTTTTCTTTGTGAAATCGAAAGAATCAAGGAAAGGGCACAAGCACCTAGAAGGAACACTCCTGGATTCTGAATGAAGTAGCTGAGGAGAAAGAAGTTTGAAGGAACTTTTCCCTCAGGAAAATAAGAAATGAAATCGCCATGACTAAATAGGATGAACAAACCTCGTCCTGAGATGATTTCGTACCACAAGTAGTGAAGAAGAAAAGCGGGTAAGAAGAAGAGAGCTATTCCCAGTGGCACATGTTTTAGATCTTTTGGTCTCCAATAGATGTAAAATAGCGAAAGCGGAATAAGCATGAATACGGCGAAAGCCTTTGTTAGAAGGGCTAAGCCAAAAAGGGTTCCTGACACAAAAAGCATTACAAGAGATTCTTTGCGCATCGCCCGAATACCAACAAGCAGGCAAAGTAGGCTGAAAAAAAGGCATTGGGCATCAATAAGGAATACTCTTGACATAACCACGTGCCAAGGGGTTAAGCCGAAAAGAGCTGCTGCAATGAGTCCAGTTCTCTTTCCATAAAAAACCTTGCCCATTTCGTATACTAGAAATACACATCCAAGTCCAAACAAAGTTATGACGCTTACTCCTGTCTCGTAAGACAAGCCGAAAATCTTGAAGATGGACGCGTCAATGTAAAAGCCGAGTGGTGGTTGATCTATTGGATTGCCAAACGTCATATAGGGAACGCCCCACGTGATTATTCCCGCTGCCGCTGAATATTCTACTTGTGCATCTCCATTAGAGTAAGGCCCTAACGAGATTGTCACTAAGACTGAGCCTAACAAAATTACAAGTAACGTGTAATGCTTGTTTAATGTGATTTGAAGTATCTCTTTGTTTATCTTCACTATAGCATCTCTCAAAGTCCAGACTATAGTTCTGTTTATTTAAAAAATGTTATCATAACCTCTCAGTTTATAAGGGCATGTCGAAATGGATAACATTAATACAATAAATGAACGAAGGTAAGACTAGGTTGAAAATCAAAGGAATACTCATCGACTTGGATGGGACAATCGTAGACTCAAAACAAGCATACACTGAAGCAGCCAAAATCGCATTCCAAGCAATGGGGCAAAAAACATTCGACGCCAAACTGGTCACAGAAATTCCTAAGAGGCTCGAACAGAACCTTCCAGTAAATGACATACTAAACGGAATTGATCCTCAAAAATTCTTGGACACGTATCGTAAGGCTTATTATCAAATTACAGGCGCAAAAACCAAGCTAATACCGGATATTGCAGGCACCATTACAAGGCTTTCAGAAAAAGCAATCTTAGCGTTGATTACAATGCGTTATGTTCCAAAAAAGCAGATAGCCGAAGAACTGGAAAAGTTCGGCTTGGCAAAATATTTCAAGTATATAGTAACAGCGTTGGACGCATGCAATCCAAAGCCCTCGCCGGAAGCACTGATAAAATGCGCGAAAAACTTTGGAATCCAAACAGGCGAATGCATAATTGTAGGCGATTCCATCGCGGACATTAAAGCGGGAAAGGCAGCAGGAGCTAAAACAGTCGCAGTCTTGTCCGGAATATTCTCCCGTGAAGAATTGAAGCGAGAAAAACCAGACTTAATTCTCGAAAACATCAACCAACTCCCAGATTTCCTCAAATCGTTGGAGAATTGACGCAAGATATTTCTGTTTTGGAAATATAGCTAAGAATTATCGAACAAAGTTATAGAAGCAACGTTAAACAAAGCTTATCTAAAGGCTCAGTTCTAAGGTTAAGGTGGAGAAGGCTTCACAGCAGGAAACATTCAATGAATTTCATTGAGACTTTGATGTCGGAAAAGCTCAGAGACCGAAACCCGATGCTTGACATTTTAGGTTCAGACCGCAAGGTTCTTCAAATAGCATGCCAAGACCTGACCAACTATCTTAAAGTCCATTGGAACCTTATTGGAAAAGAAGCAAACGACTGTGAAATAGTGGAAAAACTTGAGAGGATTCACAGCGAAAATCCAAATGAGCTGGAAGAGTTTTTAGGCATATGGACAGGAATATGGTTCAAGAAATGGAAAGAAAGAGTAAAACTGCTCATAGGAAATGACAATTCCAACAGATGGAACAAAGTAACAGAAATCCTCAACAAGTCAGAACCTTTGTGGAGAAGACTATCAAACAGCCGAGAGATGCAAGAAATCGTAACATTGACGCTCATTAAGAATGGGGAAATATGCAGCACATCAATCCTCGCAGAAAACCTCTTAAAGATGGAGTTAGGCGAGAAAAAAAGAGAATACCTCAGCGAAGAAGAACAAGTAATGAACGCTGTCAACAACGCTTTAAGAAGAGCCCGAGAACTAACTCGAAGCGCGGGACCACTGATTTACGTTAAAATAGATAAAGGCTACTATCAGAACAATTCCCTATAGATAGAAAAAAGGGTTTTTGGCTGTACCGCAGATTTAAACCTTTCTGATGGTTATTGACCCGTCTGCGTTTTTCTCGACTTTAAGCGTCATGCCGTTCGTCCAGCCTAAGTCTGCAAGCCACGCCTTACGGAAGTGCAAAAAGCCATAATCATTGATTTTGCCGTTCGTTGGGAATGCTGCTGATTCGGTACCCTTTTTCTGAGACTTTGCCTTAGCCTTTTCCTCAATAACTTTAGTGGCTAATTCGTCAGTGGTTTTCCCTTCTGCTTTTGCTTGAGTCTTTAATGCTTCATACGTTTTCTCTGGAATTGGGATTTTCTTTTCCTTTGCGCCAAGTTTCGCCTTGACTTCCTGAGGCGTTATTTTAGGCTTAAATTGAATGCCAGCTTTTGCCGTGTCCTCATTGTGCGCTTTGCCTTCTGCTTGAATTACACTTTTATTTTCCAAGTTTTTCACCTCCGAAGTTTTGTTCCGCATTGTTTAGGAGCCTTAAAAGTGCCTTATTGCGGTACGTTAGGTCATCAAATATGGGTATCCCATCTGCACTTACTGTCCAGTT
>Ga0209323_10001618_pt1 | contig 14899 bp, 20 predicted proteins | sample Rifsed19ft2_FD_184014 | JGI IMG/M metagenome (GOLD analysis project Ga0209323, IMG submission 184014) | Soil microbial communities from Rifle, Colorado, USA - sediment 19ft 2 (version 2) | ecosystem: Environmental > Terrestrial > Deep subsurface > Rock core/Sediment | place: Rifle, Colorado...
TTTACTTCTTAGCCTTGAATTTGCTTCCTTTGGTTGCCCCTATACCTGCTTTGCTGTGTTTGACTCTTCCCCTCGTCATGGCAAATTCCCCAAATCTGTGGCCCAGCATCTCTCCTGTTATGCTGACAGGAATGAACTTTCTGCCGTCGTGAATATCCACCCTCATCCCCACCATCTCGGGGACAATTACAAGGCTTCTTTCATGGGTTCTTACAGGTTTGTTCTTGTTTATCTTGACCTTTGCCCTGCTGATGAAATCCTCTATCTTCTGAAACTGCCTGAGCGCTGTTCTTCTCTCGCCTGATTTTATGTACTTGGAAAATTCCCTGACATCTAATTTTTTCAGTTCCTCCAGGGTCTTTCCCCTGTATGTGAATTCTTTTCTCTTTATTTCAGATGTATCTTCTGTTTTCATTGTGTTTTTTCTTTATTTTTATTTCACGTGCCCGGTCCTTCTTGGCCTTAAAAGGCCGACCTTTTTTCCAGGAGGGGCGTTTCTCTTCGGAATCTTGCTCTTTGGATTTTTTCCTCTGCCAGATCCGAAAGGATGATCCACTACATTCATCTTCACTGCGGAAGTTCTTGGCCACTTCTTGCCTTTGGCCCTTTTCATGTGGTATCTTTTTCCTGCTTTCATTATTGGTTTTTCCTGCCTTCCTGAACCAGCGATTACTCCGATTGTTGCCCTGCATTTTGGATTGAACTCTTTTTCTTTTCTTGAAGGCATCAGGACAAAAACCCCTGTTTCCGAAATCCTATTTATCATGCCAGAGCTTCCGCCGCTTCTTATGAAAATTCCCCCGTCTCCAGGCCTTGACTCTATATTATAAACTGAACTTTTCACAGGAATGTCTTTTAATCTCATTACGTTTCCAGGCTTGGCATCTCCTTCCATGCCAAGATTTATCTTTTGCCCTTCTATCATACCTTTAAATGCAGGCATAAAAAATATTCCTTTTTCATATTTTATCTTTGCCAGGGGAGCAGTATGCCCTGGAGAATTCAGCATTCTTATCACAATCCCTTCTCCCAAGAGATCCACAGGATATCTCGGCCTGACTCTGAAGGCTTTTCCCCTGACTCTGTAAGTTCCGCTTCCATGCCCTCTCGCCTGAGAAATTATTCTTTTACCCATTTTATTATATCATTCCTATTTTCGTTGCCACGTCTATGGCAGGAAATTCTTTTTTTAATTTTACATAAAAATATTTGTGATTTCCTCTGATTAGGACCCTGACCTTTTCAACCTTAACGCCGAATAGAGATTCTATTTCCTTTTTTATCCCTGCCTTGTCTGTTTTTTTGTCTGTCTTAAAAGTAAGCGTGTTTTGCGATTCTATCAGCATCACGGCTTTTTCAGTCACGATGGGCCTTAATTGAAGATTCATTTTAATTTCTCTCCGAATTTATTTTGTAAATCTTTAATTGCCTGCTCGGTATAAATGACCAGTCTCCCCGGCCCGCCGGCAGCGAGATCAGAAATTCCGAGATTTTCTGCGTTTCTTATAGGGAAATCCTTCGCCTTCATCTTTTCATTTTTTCCGATAACAATCAAGATTCCTGCATTGGATTTGTACTTCCTGCCCCTGTGCTTTCCCCGGCCGCTTCTCACTTCTCTTTTCCTTAAAGAAACCGGGAATATTTTTTCTCCGAGTATCTTTTTCATGCTCTCGAGGAATTCTTTTGTTTTAAGGGAAATAAACTTTGATTCAACGATTATGGGAAACTCTCTTTCTTTCAGGTCTTTTTCCTCTATCCTCCTGTACCTCAGGGAAATTTGTTTTATATCAGCAGTTGCGCTTAATGCAGACATGAGGGCTTTTTTCACTTCCTTTTTGTTGATCTTTTGTTTGTTCAACATCGAAATAACTTTTGGGGGATGAGCCCTTCTTCCGCCCCTCGTTGATGAAACCTCTGCACCAATCCAGTTAAACTGGCTTCCGCGCCTGGAAATTATTTTTCTTGGAATACGGGACATTCCTCTTCCATAACCGCTTCTCCAGACATGCCTTCTGTGGACAATTTTTCCAGAGGCTGCGTGCTGTTTTCCCGCAACAAGGCTCGGGGAATATGGCTGCATGGTTTTTTTGGCTTCCAGAACTTTAGAAATGATATCTTCCCTTACAGGATAGGAAAAAAACTCAGGAAGTTCTACCTCTTTGATTTTCTTTCCCTCAATGCTCAGTATTCCTGATTTTTCTTTCATTTTCCCATTTATCTTAACTCTATCAGCTCGTAGGCCCTTTTTGCCTGTTTTTTAGTTTCCCGAAGAGGCGCAGTCACAAGCAGCTGCCTTTTTGACGGCCCCTGGACAGACCCCCTGACGATTAAATAGTCTGTATTTATATTCCCGTAATTTTCTATGTTCTTTAATTTTCCCTCTGCTTTTCCTTTTTCCTGTGAATTTCCCAGGTCAATTATGCTGTTGTTGTATATGACTCTGGTAAACATTCCAAGCTGGCCAGCCATAGGAGTTCTGAAAGTAACCCTTGCAGGATGCCATGGACCAAGTGAGCCAGGACGCCTTCTTCCCTTTTCGGATTTATGCTGCTTCAGGGCTATTCCGAATCTTTTAACAGGCCCTGAAAATCCCTTTCCTTTTGTCAGCCCGCGGATGTCCACGAGATTTTTTCTCTCAAAGATATCAAAGACATTTATTTCCTTGCCCAGATTCTCTTTGACAAAATTTAATTTTTCTTCCAGACTTCCGGAAAGGCCGATTTCACTCAGGTCAGGCGTCTTCTTCAAGCCTGTTTTTTTGGCCTGCGAATAGCATACTATGCTCAAGTCATCGTAATCTTTTACTCCTTCAATACTGAATGTCTTTTTCCCTGGAATTTTTACCTTTCCCTTAAGCTCTTTATCAGGATTTTCAGCCAAAACCTCTGTTTTTACAAGGTTATTTTTATAGAATCGAACAGAAAAAATTTTCATGGGAGGGCACTCGAGAATTGTCACAGGAACAATGATATTCTTTCCTTTTGTCATGGAATTGGGAGTATCATCCTTGACATAGGCAGAAGCCATGCCTGCCTTGTAACATATGAACCCCTTTAATCTCTTTTTGGAAATTATAGAACTCCAGTTAACTCTAGGCAAGAATTTGCCGGCCCTTTTTCTCGGCCAGAACTGCAGGCTTCCTTTTCTCGGTCTTCTTATCGTCGACATTTCTTAACATTTTCGCGGAGAACATTTTTTCTTTAGCTTTGTTTTACAAAGCTTCTCTACCCTGGATAAGATATCTAAAAATTGCGGGTTTTTAAACCTTTTTTCAGAAATTCACGCCTCAAATTCAGCCTCTTTCCTTGTTTCCTTTCCGTCAACATTCGCGATTCTTACGACTCTGCCTTTCCTCTTTGCCATCTCGCGAATCTTCGCGTAATCTGTTTCTCCCTTAGGCATGATAATATCCTTAATAATAAAAGTGTGCTCGACACTGGCTTTTTTGCACTCTGGCAAATCCCAGAAAAAATCCTCTCTGGCTGCCCTGTAATATTTCTCATCAATCTCCAGCTGGCAGAACTTTTCATCAATCTTGCCCTCCCCTTTTCCAGGTTTTGGCAGTTTGCCCTTTATTCTCAGCTTTATCCCATTTCCATCTGCATTCAGAAGAAAATAATAAGCCATAGGCATAATCTCTTTTACCTTGCTGCTTGTTAAATTACTGACATTGTAAACAATTTTCCCCACTTTTTTTATTCCCCGCAGTCCTGGAATCTCTTCTTTGCTCAAAATGGTTCCGTTAAAGACAGCATCTCCCAAACCAGCAACGAACAAAACAAAATCATTTGCAAACTCAAAACTGCCCCTGACCTTTATGTTTTTTGTTTTCCAAATGCTCAAAAGAGCCCTCCTCCTGTATTCGCCTTTTCCGAAACGAATAAACTGCCGGTGAGCTGCCTCGTCAGCTTTTCCCGAGAAGATCTTTTTTATGAAGTTCATTAAAATTTTTATTCACAAACCTTTATAAATTTTGGCTACTATCTCTTAACCGATGACCAAAGTAGATGAAGATTACTTCAATAAAATAATGACTGCAATAATTTTGGTAGTCCTTATTGTATTTTCTTTTCTTCTTCTGAGGCCGATCCTCCTTTCTGTAGTTTTCGGGTTGCTGCTAGCATTCGTTTTTAATCCTGTTTATGAATGGCTTTATAAGAAGACAAAATCAAAGAACTTATCTGCATCAATAATGATAGTTCTTCTTTTACTGATAATTTTTATCCCCATATGGTTTTTGACCCCTATACTTATAGACCAGTCCTTTAAGATATTCCAGTCAACCTTGCAGATAGATTTTGTTACTCCATTAAAAAATCTCTTCCCGAAATTCTTTGCGTCAGAGCAATTTTCCACCCAGATAAGTTCTGTAGTCTCTTCTTTCACAATAAAAACTGCAAATTCAGTGACAAATGCCTTTACAGATATCCTTCTGAACCTTCCGGCAATCTCTCTGCATATGCTTGTTGTATTGTTCACTTTCTTCTTTACGTTGAGAGACAGGGACAAAGTTGCAGAATATGTAAAGAGCCTTCTCCCATTCCCGAAAGAGATTGAAAACAAGCTCTTTCAATATTCTTCAGAAATAACAAAATCGGTCCTTTATGGAATAGTCTTAATAGGAATATTACAGGGAATCATAGCTGGTTCTGGATTTTTCATCTTCGGTGTGCCTAATGCTTTATTTCTCACTCTTTTGGCAGTGATTGCAGGCATCTTGCCTATAGTGGGAACCGCAATAATCTGGATTCCTGTTTTTATTCTTATGCTGATAGCAGGAAATAATCTGGCAGCGTGGGGAATCTTCGCCTTTGGAATGGCTTCCTCATGGATAGACAACATACTGAGGCCTATCTTTATTTCAAAAATGACGAAGATACATTCAGGAATAGTTCTTATATCGATGATAGGCGGTGCGTTCTTCTTCGGAATTTTGGGGGTTATTATCGGGCCTCTCGTTGTAGCCTATCTCCTGATAATTCTTGAGCTGTACAGAAAAAAACCAATGCCGGGCCTGGTAATAAAGGAATTCGAGAAAAAATAGCCCTAAATAAATATAAAAATAGATTTTTCTACCTATATCTGTAAAGAGGAAAGATGAAACTCAGATCAAAATTTCTTAAATGGAATGCAGGGCTTCCTGTGGCAATGCTGAATAAAGAGACTGCCATAGAACTGGGAGTTAAGGCACAGGAAATGATCCTGATAAAAACCCTTTCAAAACACCCGAAGGAGATGACTGCTGTTTTGGATATCATTGACGGAGAATTTGGAAAAAAACAGATACTTCTTTCTTTGGAGGTAAAATCAAAAATGAATCTGAAAAAAGGGCAAATTGTCGATATTAACATTGCCCCTATACCAAGAAGCGTGGATTTAATCAGGAAAAAGCTTAACAACAAAAGACTTTCAAGAAAGGAAATTGACGAGATAATAAAAGATATCGTAAATGACCGTCTTTCTGAGCCCGAGATAGCTCTTTTTGTTGCGGCAATGTATCGCAGCGGAATGACCAATAAAGAAACAATCTATCTGATAAATGCAATTCTGAAGACAGGAGAGAGATTTTCTGTAAAGGATAAATTTGTTGTTGACAAGCATTCCATCGGGGGTGTTGCAGGGAACAGGACAACCCCAATAGTTGTCCCCATATGTGCTGCAGCAGGGCTTAAATTTCCGAAAACATCTTCAAGGGCAATAACAAGCGCAGCAGGAACAGCCGATGTTATGGAAACAATAGTAAAGGTCGGATTTCCCATACCGGAGCTGAAAAAAATTCTGAAAAAGACAAATGCATTTATCGTTTGGGGTGGAGGAATGGGGACAGTTCCAGCAGATTCCAAGATAATAAAGGTTGAAAGAGAACTGAAAATAGATCCAAAATCCCAGCTTCTTGCGTCAATCATGTCCAAAAAATTTGCAGTAGGGAGCAAATACATCCTGATAGACATTCCATACGGAAAAACCGCAAAAATGCCGACAAGAAAAAAGGCGAAATCTCTTGCAAGAAAATTCCTGCAGCTCGGGAGATATTTCCATAAAAAAATGAAGGTGGTTCTGACTGACGGAAGCCAGCCCGTAGGCAACGGAATAGGCCCTGCATTAGAGCTGATGGACATAATTAAGATACTGGATCCTAAGAAAAAAGGCCCTGAAGACCTCGAGAAGAAATCTTTATTTTTGGCCGGAAATCTTTTCGAAATGACTGGCAAGGCAAAAAAAGGGAAAGGCATTGAAATGGCTGAAAAAATTTTATACTCAGGAAAAGCATTTGAAAAGTTCAAGGAGATAGTAAAAGCCCAGGAAGGAAACTTAAACAGGATAAAATATGCGAAACTGAAGAAGGATATTCTTTCAGATAAAATTGGGAAAGTAACAGAGATAGACAACAAAAAAATCAATAATCTTGCAAGAGTTGCCGGTTCTCCTGCAGACAAATCAGCCGGAATTTACCTTTACCACCATGTCGGGGATGCGATAAAAAAGGGCGAAAAAATAGTAACTATTTATTCTGAAACGAGCTCGAGAATTGATGAGGCATTTAGATTCTACAAAGAGAACAAGCCGATTACCATAAAGTGATTTTCAATAAAAAACTTTGTTATTTTAACCATAACTCTTATACATCCAAAAACAACTAATTTTTTAAACTTACAGATTCTTATTATCCCATAATGAAAAACATTCGTCATAAGAGGTATGCCAAATGAAGGAAGCGGAGTACAAGCGAAAAGTCATCGATTATCTGAAGAAAAATATGGGAAAAGGATATGCCCCGGAATCCCTGAAATGGGCATTGGTGAAACAGGGATATTCAAGAACAATTGTTGATTCCGCAATCAGGGAAGCCAATAAGGAATTTTCTAAGGAAAATCCTGTTTTAAAGGAGAAGCCCGTCATAACTCATGAAATCATAGGTGAAAACGACCAGCCAATAGTAGACAAACCCTGGTGGAAAAGAATTCTTGGGTTGGATTGATTTTCTAATTTTTAATATAAAACCATCCACATATTTTTAGTAAGGATAAGTTTAACATAAACTTTTAAAATACCATCTCTTCTAAAATATATAGGCCTCCGTCGCTCAATGGTAGAGCACCGGTCTTGAGAACCGGGCCTTTACGGGCCTCCAGGTTCGATTCCTGGCGGAGGCGTTTAAATTTCTGCCTCAGTAGCTCAGTGGCAGAGCAATTGATTCGTAATCAATGGGTCGCAGGTTCGAATCCTGCCTGAGGCTTTATTATAAAATTTGTTAATAGAAATTCCCTACTAACTAAGAAAAGCTCTTCAGACTAATAAAACTGAAAAACAAAAATTATCCGAAGAGCGCGCTCAAGCCTTCAGCCGCAGCAGCTTTCTTTTCTTCCTTGGGCTTTTCTTCTTTCTTCTCTTCTGCGTGGCCATGTCCTGCTCCGTGTGCAGGGGCTGCTGAAACCAAAGCCGCATTTTCAAGCTCTTTTGCTATATCGACTCCCTTGAGGCTTGCAACCAGAGACTTGATTTTTGATTCGTCTGGCTCTTCTCCGGCAGCAGCAACTACCTTATGCAGATGCTCGCTGTCTACATGTTTTCCAAGCTTGTGCAGCAAAAGTGCCGCATATATGTATTCCATTATTTATTTTCCTCCTGAGAATTTATTTTTTGATTTATAAAATTATTAACGCCAATACTGCCAATTTCATCTTTTTTATCATTAACAATCTCTTCTTTTTCAGCTAATTTTTCACCAATAAATTTTCCCAGTGCCTTTTCCTGCCTTTCTGCTTTCTGGATTAAAAATTTGATTGTATCTGGAGATGTGTAAGAAATGCTAATAGCAAGGCTCAACGCTTTAGAGAAGGATTCTTTTAATTCCTTAACAATGCCTTCTTTATCCACGTTTATATTTAAATAAAGTTTCCCTTCCTTTGTATCAAACGCAGCAACCGGTATAAACCCAATTAAAAAAGGCTTTATCCCGAGCTTGTTCATCATCTCTGCCGCAGCCTGTGAAATCTTTTCCCCTTTCTTCACGATAACCTTCGGCTCTTTTATCATTATCTTTCCTTTTTCTATCTGAATCTTAATGCCAAGGGCTCCAAGCTCGCTTATCGCCGGGCCCGGAACAAGATCTGTAGGCCCTTCGGGAATTTCTATATCAGACTGAGCTTCCTGGCCGGGCTTGGCCTTTGCAGGGCTTTTCTTGCCCACCAATTCTGCAGCCAGTTCAAAAGAGTCTATGTCTGAAAAAAGAACAGCTGTGCTGTCCTTTATCTGGGTTTTTAGTTTTTTTATCTCTCCTATTCCGGAATCGTCGAATGCCCTGAATATCATGCTCTTTTTAGGAACCTTTACTACAGCCTTACCCCTCAATTTTTTTGAAATTTCCTGGTACTGGGAAGAGGGTATGCTTTTTATCGAGGCTACGAGTATTGTTTTCTTTTTCTTCATCAAATCCGCTAACTCTGAAACGAGAGTTTTTTTCTTCCCAGATACGTGGGTTGCTTTTTTCCCAGTCATATTTTTTGATTTCATTTTATCTTTATTTTCTGCGGTTTAGTCATCGTAAACTTCAGCTCTATGTTCCTGATGTTCTCCTTTCCTTTTGGAAGATCTTTCATTACGGCATTATAAACTGCAAGGACATTTTCTGTTATTTCTTCGTCCTTCATGCTCTGCTTCCCTATTGCCAGTTTGATGCTCGCTTCCTTCACCCTTATCCTGATGCTGTTGCTTATCTTCTTTTTTACCTCTTCTATCGTTTTGTCATTGATATCAATCAAGATGCCGAGATGAGGGGAAGGCATTTTCCCTGCAGGACCGAGAACCTTGCCAAAAATGCCCGCAACTTTTGGCATTACGCTCGCCTGGGCAATGAAAAAATCAAACCTTTTCACGAGTTTTTTCAAGGCTTTCTTTTCAGAATAATTCTTAAAATCGTTCGGGGTTATAGTTTCTATAGAAGCGTTCCTCGTCTCCAAAAAAGCGCAGATTTTCTTTTCTTTTATCCTGTAAGGAACAGATGCGAAAATATTTATCTGGTTTTTCTTTGGGTCAAATTTTTGCAGATTTATTATTAGGTCTACCGTCTGGTCGAATTTCCTTTCTTCGCTTTTCCTCAATTCCGATAAAGCCTTCTTTATCTCGTTTTCAAGTTCCATTTTCTCTCTCCTCGGACATTGTAAAGCCGTTATTCATGCAAACTTTAGTCGCTTTCCAATATCCTCGCCTCCCACTTTATGCGCCGCGCCATAGAAAATATGCGCCAACGATGTGGTTCAACCGGCAAACTTTCAAGATAAGGCCGGTTTATAAATATTATCACAACAATACTTATAAACAAAATTTATTGCTTTCTTAAATGGAACTCGTTGCATTGCTTTCCACAGGAAAAGGAAGCTGGGGCCAGGTATCGGGCCTCCTGAAATATGGGGAGTGGGACAACATAATACTTCTTGGCAGCGAATTTGCGCAGAAATTCTCCTCTGAAAAAAAATTCGAATTCATAAAAGTTGATCTGGACAAAAAACTCGGAGATTTAAGGGAAGAATTCATGGGAAAACTTAAAGGAAAAATAAAGGGAACAGAAGTTGCCTTGAGCATAGCTTCGGGCGACGGGAAAGAGCACATGGCCCTGATTTCCGCCCTCATCAATCTCCCTGTAGGAATAAGATTTGCAGCACTTACAAAAGATGGCGTGATAGATCTTTAGCCATCTGCGTCGTTTTACTCTGTGAAAACGCCGGAAGACGGGGTTATTGATTTGTAAAAGATTTTTATCTAAAGACGTTTAGAATATCAATTCCTAAAATACTCGATAACCAAGTAACCATCAGTATTAATAATATAAAAAGGAACAGATAGGTGGAGAATGCGAATGCTCTTTTTGCAATATTTTCACTCTTTGTAATTCCGAGAACAGTGAGATAGAAAAATCTTCCGCCGTCAAAAATCCCGACAGGCAGCATGTTGATCAGGGCAACGCTGATGCTTATAATTACCACCCACCATAAAAGGTTGTATATGAATACGCTGATTCCATCGATTTTTGGCTCATAATAAACATTTTGGTCTCTGAAGGATGCGAGGTTGCTGACAAGCCGCCCGAAAAACCCTTTAGGTTCTTTATCAAAAAAACCAATTCCGAGCCATGCGTTTCCCGGCCTTTCAGGATGTTCTTCGAGAACCAGTTCCTTCTCTGAAAATCCCTCGTCTGTTTTTTCCGTTATCGTTATCTTATCTCCGGGAGAGTACTTGGAAATTTCTTCAACTAATTTATCAATGCTGTCTATTTTTACACCATTTATCTCTGTGATTATGCTGCTTAAATTCGCCCTGATTGCTGGAGCATCGCTATAAACAAAAATGCTTCCTTCGTTGTCAGCCTGATTTTCAAGAACCTCTTTTGTTACAAGATAAGTTTCACTGTTGAAATTTATTTCATTGAATCCATCTTCCTCTGAGAGATTCAGAATTTTTTCGTAAGTTGGATTGATTAGGGGAACCCCGTTAACCATGGAAACTCCTGCTATGGTTATCGTGGAGGTCGCATAAGTATCGAAGACAACGCCTGATGGTGAAAAGGCAACAGAAAAGAAACCGAATAATATCAGCAAGAACAATATTCCAGTGATTATATTTGCGAAGGTTCCTGCCGATAGAATTGCGAGCTGGGGAAATTTTTTCTTTTTTGCCATCTTTTTCTCGTCCAGCTCCACGAAAGCAGCCAGAAATATTGGCAAGAAGTACGGGAAAAAACCGAATCCTGTCGTCTTTATTTTTACCTTGCTGTGCACGGCAAATATCCCGTGTGCAGCCTCGTGAGCTATGGCAATAATCGCAAGAATTATTATCCAATAGGTGAAATAGAAAGGAGGCAGAAATCCCAGTTTGAATACCTGCGGAAGATAAGGCACGAGGGGGATGAGTGGTGGCACTTTTATTGCCCTGACTATTTCCGGGCTGAATAGATATATTTTTAGTATAGTGTATATCAGGTATAACACTCCGGCCATCAGAACATATCCGGTAAAAACAGAGATGTAGCTCAAAACCCCTATGGTTTTTTTGTATCTTGTCCCGAGATAATTTATCAGCCTTATCCCCCACTTGGTTTTATACAGAAATAAAAGCCCCTCTCTCCTCAGGTTTTTTTTTCTGGTATAGAGAAAGCTGGAAAAAAATATCAGGAATGCTGCCAGGAATATGAGGTCAATTCTAGTAAATGGATCACTGAAAAAGCTCATTTTTTATTTTCCTTTCATTTGACAATTTTATTGGCGAATTGAAAGTTTATCACTTTCTCTTTATCGGGCGGAAAGCCTTTTTTCCGCATTTTCTGCATCTCACTTTCCCCCTCATTATTTTCTGCGGGTCTGCCCTGATTTTTGACTGGCAATTCTTGCATACAAATATGTTCTTAAAGAGTCTGTTGGTTGCCTCAGGAATTTTTGCCATTTTATTTTTAAGTTTATTAATTTAGAGCTTTCTTTTGATTATTTTCCGCCCCTCTATATCCCAGTATTCCACGCTGGAATTTGTATCAATTTCAGCTTTTAATTCCTCCGGGATTTCAATATCGAATGTTTCAAAACTTTCCAGGTCCATTACGCTCGCCCTTTCCCCGACAGAGAGGACCTGCCCCCTTCTTTTGTCAATCATCGGAACCTCAAATCTCTCATGTCCAGGGGCAACTATTATTTTTTTCTGTCCGCTTATCATTCCAGCTGCCTCGATTCTGCATTTGGAAGCGCCGTGCTTCCCTGTTTTGCTGATATCAACCTTTTTTACAGTATAAGGATCTCCCTCGATTATTATATTGGTTCCGGGTTTTGCCTCAGTTGCATTGATAATTTTCAAAACCATAAATAAGAAAGCAAAAATATATTTAAAAAGGCTTGCCTGAAGAACCTGACGAAAATTAAGACATCGCGATTGAAAACTTTTAAAAATGCCGTATTGATACTTCTTTTAATGCCATTAAACAACAAGGATTTTATTGAAATAGAATTCACGGGAAAAGTCAAGGAAGGGGAAATTTTTGATTCAAATATAAAACAAGACCTTGAAAAAATTCACAGCGGCCATGACCATCCCGTTGAACCGAAGCCCTTCATTTTCTGCCTCGGGGAGCACATGTTCCTCGATGAACTGGACAATTTTCTTATTGGAAAAGATGCAGGAGAATACGAAGTTGAGCTGGAGCCGGAAAGGGCATTTGGAAAAAGAAATCCGGCATTGGTTCAGATGATTCCCATGAGAATTTTTAGGGAGCATAATACAAATCCGATTCCGGGAGCCCTTCTGAATTTTGACGGAAGAATCGGGAAAGCCCTGACAGTCTCAGGAGGAAGGGTGATGGTCGACTTTAACAGCCCGCTCTCAGGAAAAACAGTCATATACAGGATAAATGTCAAAAGAAAAGTTGATGATATCAATGAAAAAATAAAGGCAGTGAATGAATTTTTTTTCAAGAGAAATCTGGACTTCACAGTTGATGACAAAAAACTTATAATAAAGACAGAAAAAGATATGAAAAAAATAGTGGAAATGTTTGGGGATAAGTTTAAGCAGCTTCTCGGTCTGGATGTGGATGTCATTGAAACAGAAGAAGCTGATAAAGAGCGGAAATAGCCGGCAATAAGGCACCTAAAAAACCACAACAATTTTTATAAATAATAATTTGCTCTATCATCTATGGAAGATGTTGGTGTTTATGAGACAGAGCTTTCTTCTGGCGTAAAAGAAGTTGACAAAGAGCTTGCAGAACTCCTGAAAAAGCAGGCTGCAAAAATTAAGGTCATCGGCGTTGGAGGGGGGGGCGGAAATTCCCTGAGCAGGATGAGGGAAATAGGAATCAAAGGAGGGGAACTGATAGCAATAAACACAGATGCCCAGGATTTATTGTATAGCAATGCCGATCAGAAAATTCTCATAGGCAGAGAGCTCACACAAGGGCTTGGAGCAGGAAGCAATCCTAAGGTTGGAGAAGAGGCAGCGAAAGAATCAGAATCAGAGATAAAGAAAAAAATCTCAGGAAGCGACATGATATTCATTACCTGCGGCTTGGGTGGAGGAACAGGAACAGGCGCTGCTCCAGTAATAGCATCTCTGGCTAAAAAGCAGGGAGCTCTGGTGATAGGCGTTGTTACTCTTCCTTTCACGATAGAAGGAAAAAAAAGGCTGGAAAATGCAATGGACGGACTCGAAAGACTGGAAGCAGTCGTTGATACTTTGATTGTGATTCCAAACGACAAGCTTCTGGAATTAGCCCCAGAGCTTCCCCTGCATACTGCATTTAAAATCGCAGATGAAATTTTAACAAATGCGGTTAAAGGTGTCACAGAGCTGGTGACTGTTGCCGGGCTTGTGAACCTTGATTTTGCAGATGTAAAAGCTGTAATGGTCGACGGAGGAGTCTCTTTGATAGGAATGGGGGAATCAGACAGCACCAACCGGGCTGCAGAGTCTGTGGAAAAAGCGGTAAACAATCCGCTCCTGGACGTCGATATCTCAAATGCGGCAGGAGCCCTCGTAAATATAGTGGGAGGCCCTGACATGAGCCTCGACGAATGCAAGGTGATAATAGAGACAGTGGGAAGCCAGCTGAGCCCCTATGCAAAGCTCATATGGGGTGCACAGATTTCCCCTGACATGGAAAAATCCATACGGGTTCTTCTCATCGTTACAGGAGTGAAGAGTTCTCAGATACTCGGCCAGGGAGAAACAGTTGAAAGCATGAAACACAGGGAGATTGAGGAAGAGCTTGGGATAGAATTTTTTGAGTAATAATCTTTAAAAACTTTGGATTATCGGCATTTTCCGTTAAATAATTTGTTATACACTTAAAATGCCATTAGATAAATTACTAACAGAAGAAGAATTGGAGAAACAGGGTTTTAAAAAAATACGGCAAGAACCATGTACAGCATCAGAATTTGGAGAGGAATTAGTTAGGTTATTGTCTGAAGATTGTAGAAATATTCAAATTTACTCTTTTTATATAGGTGGTAAAGACAATAACCAACTTTATACTATTCATTATCGCTACATTTAAAAACCCCTGAATAAACAGATTTTGATATAAAATATAGCAATATAAAATGGTAGAACACTTAGAAGGAAAAGTAGGGGAAGAATATTGTATTCCTAGGACTGGAATAGACTATTCTCACCATATACAAAAATTGGATGGTTTCAATCTTCCTCCTGAAACTAGACAAAAAGCAATTAACGCAATTCAAAGTGCCATTTCTGGAGCATATGATGCAACACAGGCTGTGCAGAGACCATTGATACTCAGAGAAAAATTGGAAGATATTGTTTTACCAAATGAAACATACTCTGTTCCCGGGTACCCAGAAATCAGATATGATCCTGACAAATGCGGAGAAGCTTTCAGTAGATTAGACGAGGCTATAAGGGGAATTCATAAGCTGAATATTTCCCATGAAGATAGGCAAAAAATACTTGTTTTAATGCAGAATGCTGCTCTTGAAATAAGAGATACTGTGCAAACAGCAAACAAACCTTTAATGGATAAAAAAAGATTGGAAATCGTTCTGAAAGGATCTCAAAATCTTATCCGTAATGATCTGCTTAAGGTATTAAAACTGAAAAACTTTTTTGAGCAGGTCGATATTACAAGTGAACATCTTTTCAATAACAAAGGATAGCCCTCAACAAATCTTAAAAACTCTTTTTCTTTATCTAAACCATGGGAAAGCTGGATGACCTCAAGGCATTTTTTTCAAAATCGAAAAGAGTATGGCTTGTTTTGAAAAAGCCCTCGAGAAAAGAATTTGAGATGATAGCCAAGGTTTCTGCAATAGGAGTCCTTTTACTTGGAGTTATTGGATTCTTTGTATCCATCCTTGTCAAAATCTTTTTCATAAGATAAAATTGTGAATTAGGTAAATTT
>Ga0209323_10001619_pt1 | contig 14896 bp, 17 predicted proteins | sample Rifsed19ft2_FD_184014 | JGI IMG/M metagenome (GOLD analysis project Ga0209323, IMG submission 184014) | Soil microbial communities from Rifle, Colorado, USA - sediment 19ft 2 (version 2) | ecosystem: Environmental > Terrestrial > Deep subsurface > Rock core/Sediment | place: Rifle, Colorado...
CGAGAAGGATATTCCAGTGTTAAAGAATAAGTTGGAGAGCTTATTGAGAGAAATGGGAGAGTACTGTTAAGGAAATTAAGTTTTACAAAAAGGTGTTTAAATGAATAAGAAATATCAAAAATTAATGCCCTTCGGTATCGTATTATTTATCTCGATATCTTTTAGCAAAATGAGGGATAAATGAAATCAGAATTACATCCTTCTGCTGTAAAAAATTTCAATGAAAAAGCAGACCTTCTATTATTAGAATTGGTCTCTAAGCCCAAAGTGTCTAAACAAAATTCAGAAAGTTCATTCAAACCAGATATTTTTGTAAATACGCTTATAACTGAAAAAGACATTATCGGCGAGATTAGTATTAGTACAGTTGATAGTGTCGGAATTAAAGTTGCGCAGTACTTTGATTCTGGTGGTAGGCAAATCGGACTTTCTGAAGGAAGTCATAATAAATTAATAAGATTATCCGAGGAAATGCAGAGGACAAAAGTGCTTTTTAATACAATAAGTGTTAATTTAATTACTAAGCTAATTTTCGATTGGATGAGAGATAGGTACAAAAATACTACGAATTTATCTATGATCGAATATGTTATTGATAAGTGTCTGAAAGAACTTAAAGAATTTGAAATATGGATGCCTATTGCGATGACTCACATTCAATCAGAAATTAAGATTGGGAAAACTGTACTTAAAACAATTACCAGAGAATTGATTGACCAATGGTGTAAAGAATGGCAAAAAGATTACCCTGAAAACAAAGATAAAATTCAACAAATAATTGACGAAAAACGGAAAAATATTCAAGGATTTGCTTCTGCAACTATAAAAATATTTGCTGAACCACAAAGAGCTTATGAAATTGCTTTTGAAGAAGCCAAGAAAGCAATCAGTCTTCTTAGGTGTTTTTCTCCCGCCAATTGCTCTCCTCAGATCATTTCATACTGTACTTTACTTGGTAAAGAAAACTCGGAAACAGAAACATATTTAATAACACATGGAAATAAAATTCATAGCATATCAGAAAGAATCGTGGATGGAGCTTCTCGACCATGGTTCTTAAATAATGATTTTATTTCAATAATTAAGCCATGTCTTGAGATTTTAGATAATTTATTGCAGCAAGATATAAAAAACGAATTTCAGGAAAAGGTGTTAGATTCTCTATTATTGTATTCAAAAAGTTCTTTGGCAAAAGATTCATCCGATAAATTGGTTTATATTCTTGTTGCTTTAGAGTCAATCCTTCTAAAAAACGAAAATGAACCTATTATGCAAAATGTAAGGGAGAGGATAGCTTTTTTTATGGGCACTTCAGTATTAGAGAGAAAATCAATTATTAATAGATTTAACAAAGCGTATAGCGTACGTTCTAGGTTTATTCATCATGGTCATAGTATCGATGATTTGAAAGTTCTGGAGGAAATAATGATCGATGCTTGTATGTTCTTCCAACAACTTATTTTGAATGTTAACAATTTTAAAACTAAAGAACAATTTATAAATAAAATTGAAGAAGTAAAACTATCATAAAATGCTAATAATATTTCTTCAAGTCCTAGAGTTTTAAATTAAAAAAACTGTTGAATATAATGGGAGAATTCTTTCTTTATACTGTAACAACGGAAATATAACGTGATACAAAAGACCTTCTTCTAAACCGAGATAGGCTTCTTCGTGACAAAAACATTTAACTGGTGTTTATAACTAACTTGAGTATCGGCAGAGCATTCAAATTTTCCCACAAATCTGTTCTTTAATTTTTTGGAAAGTCATCTATAAAGCCTTTATTAAGGCTTGTAGTGTAGGTATGTACTCTTTATTGTATTTTCTGTCTAAAGAATGGAAGCATCCCTTATAAAAAATTTATTGAAAAAATAACACACGGCAAAAAAGAACCTTCCGTTTGTTAAAAAGAAGTTAAGTCTGGTATGTAACTGTGAATGGTGGGGGTGGGATGAACGTTGTTTTATCAGCAGCCCAAGCGGGGATTTTTTTAAGAAATAGTAAAAAGCAGATATGTCAGCAAATACTTACAGGTTTCCCTGTAAATCCATTCTTCAGTCTCTGAATTATGTCATCTATAAAATCTTTATCAAGCCATTCGTTGAGGTTCATGCGCTGGTATATTTTAAGGGTTTTTGAGGTGTAATTCATCCTGTCGATAATAATGCTGTCAACATGGGTGTTTATCTTTTCCGAAAGCGTCTCAGGATTCATTGGCAGCGCCGGACCTATAAAGGCATAGGTCTTTATCCTGTTATCATGGAGTGTTTTCAGGGCGCGCATTCTTGCTATGATTGATGGGGCATTTGGTTCAAATACTTTCCTTATCTCTTCGTCATTCGTTGTGATGGTAATGCCCACCTCAATGTCCTTAAATTTCTTAATAATGTCCATATCCCTCAGGACAAGGGGGGATTTCGTGAGTATATCAACAGGGGATTGGTTTTGTAATAAGATTTCAAGACACTGCCGTGTAAGTTTGTATTTCGATTCGATTTGCTGGTAGGCATCTGTTACTGAACTGATCATGACCCTTCCATTTCTTGGCCTTTTGAGCTGTCTTTGTAGAATTTCCGGGGCGTTGATCTTGACATCCACAAAGCCTCCCCATGGTTCTGTATGGCCGGTGTATCTCTTCATGAATGTTGCATAACAGTATCTGCAGCCGTGAGAGCAGCCTACATAGGGGTTGACACAGTAATCAACACCAGGGATTCCTGATTTCGTGAGGATGGACTTAGCCTTTATCTCTCGGATGATTAAACTCATATTTTCAATTTTATCATGACCAGCAGGACAGTGCCTATATTTTTCTTAAAATAGAAATGCAGATATGATAGTATGTTATCATTATAATAAGAAATATATAAAAACAAGAGGAATGATTTTTGGTTAAGAAAAACATTGATAGTGAAGCTTTATATAAAGAAGTTGCACGGTTAATGGCTGACCGGAAGCAGTGCGTGGCGTTGACTGGCGCTGGTGTATCGGCGGAAAGCGGCATACCTACGTTCAGGTCAAAGGGAGGACTCTGGGAAAAGTACGATCCCATAGAATTCGCTTCTATTGAAGCTTTTCGGAAGGATCCGTCAAAATACTGGTCACTGCGCGGGGAATTTATCAAGGACTATGATCGGTATCAGCCAAACAAGGCACATCTCGCCCTGGCAGAGCTTGAGCATGTGGGAATAGTACGATGTGTAATAACCCAGAATATCGACGGTCTGCACAAAAAGGCCGGCAGCAAAAATGTGATTGAAATTCACGGGAATCTCATGGAAATCATTTGCCTCGCGTGCGGCAAGGGATACAAAGCACCCCACATTCCCGATGGAATGCCGCCCCATTGTTCGTGTGGCGGCATTCTTAAACCAAACACCGTTTTGTTCGGAGAGGAGTTGCCGGTGGGTGTATTCATGAAGGCAAAAGAGGAATCAGCATCGTGCAGAATCATGCTCCTTGTCGGTACATCCGCAATTGTTCAGCCTGCGGCGTCTTTGCCTTATCTGGCAAAACAGAACGGAGCAAAGATAATCGAGATCAATATTGAGAAGGCATTTCCCGAAGCTGATTATTTTATTATAGAAAAGGCAGGAACAGCCCTTCCCAGAATCGTTGCAGAGGTAAATAAATTTAGCCATGAATAAGTATCTCATGCAAGTTCTTGATAGGTTATATTTTCGTGTCGCCCCTGCCAGAATCCGTGTACCTCAGAAGCCGGATTCGTATGATTTCAGTCACATAACCAAAAAGGAGTATTTAGAAAATCCCGAATTATTTTATAGTAAACCCGATAAGATGCCCGATTTTTCTATAACCAGAACTGCCGATATTGACGGCGTTGAAGTCGTTGACGTCAAATTTCCAAGTCCTATCCAGACCAAACATGCAAAAAACAACACGGTTCACGGACTTTATTTCAAGGCTTCAGGGAAAAAGGATTTTGCAACGGTAATCCTTCTCCACGGATGGGGGAGAAGTAATCTCTGGAAAGAGAAAAAAATTGCCTTGAATTTAGCCAGGAATAATATTAATTGCTTTATTCTCAAACTTCCTTTTCACTTCGAAAGAACGCCTGAAGACACGTGGAGTGGTGAATATTTCATCACGGGAGATATTCACAGGACGGTTGAAGGAACACGCCAGCTCGTCATAGAAGTGAGAACAGTCTCGTCCTGGTTGAGAAAACAGGTAGAAAAAGTGGTTATATCAGGTATTAGTCTGGGAGGGATGATGGCACACCTGGCAATGGCGGCTGAGGCGTTTGATGCAGGAATCACCATCCTGGCAGGCGGCAATAACGCCGGCATTATCTGGGAGGGAATAGCAACCGGAAGTGTAAAAGATGATTTATTAAAGGCAGGCTTTAACCGCGCACAGACAAGCCATATATACCAGATCATTAACCCTTGCATCCTGGCAAAGCACAACAAAACAAAGCGACTGTTAATGATAAACGGACTTTATGACGAAGTCGTGCCGAGGAGATTTACCATGGAATTATGGGAGGCGCTGGGAAGGCCAAAGATAAAGTGGTATCCCTGTTCACATGTAACCTCGATATTATTTGTAAAAAACATTGCAAAGGATATGGTCAAATTCATTCACGGGGATGCGGAGTTCAATCATGAATAAGAACGCGGTCACTACAACTATAGTTGTAAAATTAAATCGCCAATAATTATTTTATTGTATAGAATTTTCATTTTATTCATGCGGTTCACATGGTATATGCGATGCATAAATCCCCCTTAGAAAAGGGGGCAAAGGGGGTTGTAAACTTGTCCTCGTGAAAACGGGGATAACCACGGAAAAACACAACCCCCTTGAATCGTTCGACTGAGCTCACGACGAAGTCCCCCTTTGCTAAGGAGGACTTAAAAAGAATAACTTAATAACCCATAACCTTAGAAAGGAGACACGATATGCAACATGAGCATCATGACCTCATTCACGAATTTCCTGAGTATCGTGAAGAAATTCATAATCTTAAAACTACCAACGAGCACTTTCGGGAGATTTTTGATGCATATCATACAATCGATAAAGAGGTTTATCGTGTAGAAAACAATATCGAACCCCGGTCAGATGCGGCATTGGAAGAGCTTAAGAAACGGAGGCTTGTCTTAAAGGACGAACTTTTCCGAATAATAAGGCAGAGCAAGCCTTAGATAAATGATACAAATTGTTCGGGTACTAAAAAATAAAGAGGCAAGAAATGTTGTAGCCTTCGGGTCTTATGTAAAAATGAAAGAAATGGAGCCAATTCACGGATGAAGTTGTAGGGTGGACTTCGTCGTGAGCGCTCAGTCGAACGATTAAGCGTGAGCGAATCCACCATATTTGAAAGTGTTGTCAGTGAATTTGGCATAATAATCAGTTTTGTAGCTTGTGGGAAGTGCAGCGCACCCAACAAAACATGGGAATGATGGACGAACGCAGATTTTTTAAGATGTATGGGTTTAAAATTTTAAACCCTTACGGCATGTATCTGCGAAAATCTGCGTCCTGATTAAGAAAGAGGAATAAATATCTATGACACGACCGATGTTTTATGAATTCAGACCACAGTCACCCATTACGTCTCCAAGGGGCACGACCCTTACGTGCAAAAACTGGGACAGTGAAGCGGCCTTGCGGATGTTGATGAATAACCTTGACCCCGATGTCGCCATTCAACCAGAAGAACTTATCGTCTATGGAGGGACGGGTCGTGCAGCAAGGAACTGGAAGGAATATCAGAGAATTGTGAATGCATTAAAGACGCTCAAAAATGACGAGACCCTGTGCATTCAGTCAGGCAAGCCGGTATATATTGCCAGGACTCATGAATGGGCTCCGCGCATTGTCATTGCTAATGCAAATCTTGTCCCTGCATGGGCCAAACAGGAGGTGTTTGATAGATACGATGAAATGGGACTCATCATGTACGGTCAGATGACGGCGGGAAGCTGGATTTATATCGGTACACAGGGCATCCTGCAGGGCACATACGAAACCTTTGCAACCCTTGCTAAAAAGGTATTTAATACCGATACTCTTAAGGGCAAGTTCGTGCTCACAGCAGGCATGGGGGGCATGAGCAGTGCACAGCCATTGGCCGTAACTATGAACGAGGGTGTGGTACTATGCGTAGAGGTGAGGAAGGAACGCATAGAAAAAAAGATTAAAGAGGGTTATTGCGATAGGATGACGGATAATCTCGGACGCCAAATCCAGACAAATGCCGCTATCGGTAGGTTTGGTGGGAAATGCCGCCGTTATACATCCTGAACTGGTAAAGCGAAATATCACGCCGGACATCGTAACGGATCAAACCCCTGCGCATGATCTGATGTCGTATGTGCCAGTTGGAGAGGTGAAGGAACTCGACAAACTAAGGGAGAAAAATAAACGCGCTTACAAGGAAAAGGTATTAGACGCCATTGTCGATCATGCAAAGGCCATTCTGGATATGCAGAGGAATGGGGCTGTGTGTTTTGATTACGGCAATAATCTCAGGTCACAGGCAGAGATGGCGGGCGTATCCATGAGGGATTCCGACGGACGCTATTGGTATCCGGGTTTTGTCCCTGCATTTATACGGCCTTTATTCTGTCAGGGGAAAGGGCCATTTCGGTGGGCAGCGCTATCGGGTGATGTGGCAGATATTGAGAAAATAGATGAAGCGGTCATCAATAACTTTCCAGAAGACACATCGCTGGTCAGATGGATAAAACTAGCAAGGGAAAAAGTACCGCAACTGGGGCTACCTGCCAGAATCTGCTGGTTGGGATATGGCGATCGTGCAAAGATGGGTTTGCTCATTAACGATATGGTGAGGAAAGGTATCGTCAAAGCGCCCGTAGTTATTGGGAGAGACCACCTTGATTGTGGTTCTGTTGCATCTCCATATCGGGAAACCGAGGATATGAAAGACGGCAGCGATGCTATTGCCGATTGGCCGCTGATAAACTTTGCATTGAATGCCATTAATGGTGCCAGTTGGGTAAGTTTTCATCATGGAGGCGGTGTGGGAATTGGCAATTCCCTCCATGCCGGTATGGTTATCGTGGCTGATGGTACGAAAGAACGTGACGAGAGGCTGGAAAGGGTTTTGACGGTAGATCCGGGGATTGGGATTGTGCGTCATGCAGATGCTGGATATGAAGAAGCTTTACAGGTGGCGAAAGAAAAGGGAGTAAAAATACCAGAATGAATATCCATTTATTTAATGAGAATCAACCTGAAAAATTATGAATCTTAATGATTTAAAGAGTTTCTTGACGGACGAAAATGGATTAAAACGACTTTGCAAAGAAAAAGTTAGAGAGTCGGTTTCCCTCGATTTTAAGCAAACAGGCTATGGGAAAAAAGACTCGGATAAAATAGAGGCTTGTAAAGATGTTGCCTCATTCGCGAATGCAGGTGGCCCCGGATACATTTTAATTGGCATTGAAGATAAAGACTCTATTGCCATTGATGTTCCAGGTATTCCAGACTCAGAAAACGAGTTAAAACGTCTTCGCAATGTGATATCAAAAAGAATAGAACCACGCATAGATAAAATTACAGTACGTCCCATTGATTTATCTAACGGCTATTGTGTTATAGTAGTTGAAATCCCTGTATGTGAATTTAATATATACGCAGTTAGAATCCAAGATGGACGTTACGATTTTTTTATTAGAAGAGATACGGATAAAGTAGAGTTGTCTTTCACTGAGATTCAGTATCGTTTACTTGCTGACTTAGAGTCTTTACGATTAAGGCGAAAAGCTGAAGCTATATCTGAAAATGATAATGTTACAGTGTCTCCAATTTCTGTACCGTTACGCTATCATAAAGATTTATTTGAGTTTAAAGTGGCTTCTAAAGATAGTTCGTCGATAACACTTGAAGAAAAATCTACTAACTACATAATTACTATTCCTTATGACCTTATTCAGACGATTTACCATGATTACAAGCTTGGATTGAAGATTATTTGCCTTCTTCTAGGATATCATCTGATTGTGGATATGCAGAGCAAAGAATTGCAGAAACAATGGAAAATTATGCCAAAATAGACGTAACTTTCGTCTAAACTATTCTCATTAATCAGATGTTTTACTTTAAATTCTTACGGAGGAACATCAAATGTCAGAATTAGCATCAAAAAAGTGTGTACCATGTAAAGGCGGAGTGCCGCCCCTGAAAGGCGAGGCGCTTCAAACATTGCAAAGGCAGGTGGAAGGTTGGAATGTGGTGGAAGAACACCATTTGTTCAAAAACTTTAAATTTCCTGACTTTAGCAAGGCATTAGATTTTGTGAATAAAGTTGGGGCGATTGCCGAAGAGCAGGGACACCATCCAATAATTACTCTCGCGTGGGGAAAGGCAGAGATCACCATTTATACCCATAAAATTAATGGATTGACAGAGAGTGATTTTATCCTGGCCGCAAAGATTGACACAATAAAGATGTCGTGATTGTTTAGGAAATTTTCATTTTATTCATGCGGGTTATACGATGTATGGCATAGAGAATCCCCCTTAGAAAAGGGGGCTAGGGGGTTGTAGAATTGTTCAGAAAAACACAACCCCCTGAATCGTTCGACTGAGCTCACGACGAAGTCCCCCTTTGCTAAGGGGGACTTAAAAGGGATAACTGGAAAAATTCATTCCTTCAAAGACCGATTCATAATTTTAAACTGTATATATCTTCTTAAAATTCTGGTTATTTTTACCGTTGGTGTCGTGGCTGGGGTTATTAACACCCTTGCAGGCGGTGGTTCGCTGATTACCCTGCCCGTGCTTATTTTCCTGGGGTTACCGGCAACGGTGGCGAATGGGACTAATCGTCTGGCAATTACGGTACAAAGCGTATTAGCCGTCGCTGGCTTCAAGAGGAAGGGCGTTTCAAATTTTAAACTGAGTTTTCTTATGTCACTACCTGCGCTTATAGGCGCTATTATCGGCGCTCAACTTGCCGTTGATGTATCCGATATACTGTTCAAAAGGATACTGGCTGTGGTTATGATACTCGTGCTTGGACTTATCCTGTGGAATCCAATACGAAGGGGACGAGGCAATGTCCAGTATAATGGAGGCATGACCAGTTTAAGCAAGAGTCGCCGTATAGCCAGTATGCTTATTTTCTTCTTTATTGGAGTTTATGGCGGATTTATTCAGGCAGGTATTGGCTTCTTAATTATTGCAGTTCTAACCACAATGAATGGGTTAAATCTTGTGGAGACGAATAGTCACAAGGTATTCATTATCGGTATGAATGCATTATTTGCACTGATTGTATTTATCTTTAACAGCAAGATATGCTGGCCAATAGGTCTTGCTTTGGCCGCTGGTAACGGTCTTGGAGGCTGGATTGGCAGTCATTTGGCGGTTACGAAAGGCGAACGTTTTATTAAATTGATACTTGCAATGTGTGTCGCTGGTATGGTCGTGAAGCTTTTGATATAGTTGCGCCGCTACGTACACATGATAGAGAGAACACTAAACTATTTCTCTGGAGGAGGTTTAATCTTCTCCTTTGCAATTTCAATATTAAATTTTGCTTCAAGATTCGCAGGGTCTATAACGAGAGCTTCCTCCCATTTGCCAATAGCATCTTTATAGTTGCCGTCTCTGTATAGCGTCAGGGCTTCATCCAGCAGTTTTTGTAATGCTTCTTTTCCCTGCCCGGTTGCAGTTTCCTCTTCTTTTTTCTCTTCTTCTGAATTTCTCTCGCCCCTTGTTTCTTTAATCATTTCACGCCCTTCTTCGATCGTTTTCCTGTCCTCTTCTTTCATAGCCTCGCTTTGCCGCCCAATTTCAGAGTCCGTTATACGAGACCTCTGGGTTTGAAGTGCAATGATCTGGTTTTGTAATTCAGTTTTTGCCTGTTCAATTTCACGTAATTTTTGTATAAGGTCGCTTATGTTTTTTTGGGTTTCAGAGACAGTGGCTTTAATGGAACTATCTTTCGTTGCGACTTGCGTGCTAAGCTCATCCAGGGTGGTGTTGAGTTTTGAATAGTTTGTGTCTATAGCAGAAGTCTTTTGCGCAAGTTCTTCGACGCGTTTTCCAAGATTTTGGGCGTTGAGGTTTAGGCCTGAGAGCGCTTGATCAAGTTCCAGTATCTTTTGGTCAACCAAGGCCATATGTGCTTCTTGCGTCCTGGAGGATTTTTTACTAAGTCCTAGGCATCCTGCTGATAAGGAAGATATGCTTAATGCGAGAAAAGTGAGAAAAAAATATTTTTTCATAAATTATCCCTTTCAGTGAGAAGCGCCAAAAATGATCGAATGGATTTATGAGAAATCCTATTTCATCTTTGATAAATCGAAATTAAATGGAGTTTCTTCGCCGCCCGGGGCTACAATTACAAATGTAACAAGGGCATTTAAGTCGATATCTTTTACCGGAAATTTAAAGACCAGACGCGCAGTATGGCTGGGTGAATTAGGCCAAAATTCACTGGCATCTGCTATTTCCGGAGTAAATTCAAACTCGGGTTGTATTGCCTCTTCTCTTTGGTAAATCTTTGCGCTATGGCGCATCGCGAAATCGTATTGGTCACCGTAGACAGTTACTGAAAAGGTAAGGATGTTGCCAATATCTAATGCTTCCATGATGTTTTGATTGGTAAATTCCCTACGCTCCACTGCAGCTTTTCTGGCCTTGTATGCAAGGTTGTGATAAGGGGTAAATAGTGAGGCAGATCCTTGACCTTTGCCTAACGAGATGGTCCATGGCTTTGAAAAGGCAGCTATGTCCAGATTTTTATTTTTCTGTCCGTATTCAATGGCTTCTTGTATTTGTTCTGGAGTCGGTTTTGAAAGAACGGCGTGTGCTGGTTTTAAAACTAATAAGCATAAGATCAAACAGAAAATACTCGTTTGCAAAAATAACTTTTTGGTCACAGATTCATTTCCTTCAATAATAGTAAAATTGCTTTTGCAGGCTTTTCTGAAGCAGTATCATTTGATTATTATTCTGCGCTGGATTCTGCTGGTTTGGCCTCTTCTGTAATAGCTGCAGGCTCAGTGGATTCTGCTGGTTTGGCCTCTTCTGTGGCAGCAGCGGGCTCAGTGGATTCTGCTGGTTTGACCTCTTCTGTAGCAGCGGACTCAGTTTCTGTCGGCGCTTCTGCCTCTGTTTTCGCCTCTTTGACAGGTTTTACCACATAGTTTTTGCCCGTCTTCATCAGGCTAGCGCCGCCTACGATAAACATGATTCCAAACACAACTGCGCCTATAAAACAGAGCATTCCACCCACATTGTTTACAAATTTCTCAACTTTTTCATTGGTCATAATCTTTTCTGACTTTTCTGTAATCGTTTTTTCTATTTTTTCCAGCATTTGTGATTCCTCCTCATTAATCTATGATATTGTACAAGCCTAATCAGAACCCACAGGATACCGCCTGGTTTTTTGCGGGTTCGTATATTAAGGTCTTACTAAATTATTATAATTGGATAATTCCCTGTCGGCATCTTCTTTCATCCCCTTCTCACGATAAACGGATTCAAGATTTTTATATGCCTTTGCGTACTTTGGATTAATAGCAATAGCCTTTCTGTATTCACTAACTTGCTCGTCAATCATTTTTTTTTCACCATATGCGAACCCCAAATTAAAATGTGCTTCGGCGCTATTGGGATTCAAATCGAGCACTTTCCTGTACTGCAGGATTTCATTGTCCAACAAACCCTTTTTGCCGTAGGAAACACCCAAATTGAAATACGCATTGATATACGCAGGGTCAATCTCTATTACCCGGTTATATGCAGCAATAGACTCATCGTACATCTCCTTGCCCCGATAAGCATGTCCCAGATTATAGAAGGCTTCTAGATTGTCAGGATCGATTTCTATAACCCTTTTATAAGCGCTGATTTCATTGTCTATCATTCCCTTTGCGCCACATGCTACCCCGAGGTTAAAATATGCATCTTTATAGCCTGTGTCCAACTCAATTGCTTTTTTATATGAAAAAATCTCATCGTCGAACAACTTTTTTTTGCCATAGGCTACACCTAAATTATTATAGAGTTTTGGTGAGCGATCGTTTATCTCCATGGCCTTTTTGTATTCCCGGATTGCATCGTCAACCAAGCCGCGTTTGTTATATTCGTTTCCCAGTTGATAATGCACATCAAAGTCTCCAAAATTGTCCGTGCCATAACTGTGGGCAGCACAAACAACATTTGTAAGAATGATGAAAAATACAAGAAAGGTTTTTCTCATAAGTTTCTTTTATAAATTATACGTGATAAAACCAGTACACTTTTTCGTTCTGATTGCAGACCTCTTTTGCAATATCATAATATTCAGCCTCAGAAAGATTATCTAACTTCTTGCCGTATTTCTTAATTACCTCGGTAAATTCCATTACCTTTTCAACAAGGTTTCCGTGGGTCTCAGAGGAGCCTCCGATAACGTAAAAGTTCTCTCCAGTCGTGATTCTTTTATGTTTGTCTTTGTTGTCAAAGGCTAGACCGCAAAGGATGATATTCCCTTTTGAAGACTTGTTATGATTATTCAAACGGTAACTCCTTTCAGCGTGATTAAATATTGCTTAACACCGAAGGGTGAAGTAAAATTTTAAAAAGTGAGGATATTCGCTCCAATAATTTCGAATAAAGAATACCATTCTATAAAAAAAATGTCAAGTTAATATACCCACCAGAAATGCTTGTTGTTATGGCGCAGTTGTAGCAAGTATCCTGCGGGCAATCTCAAAATAAATAACCAATCCTGTAGCATCGAGCAATGTTGCTATGAGTGGCGCTGATACGAAGGCGGGGTCTAGTTTTATAAACCGAAAAAACAATGGGATGGCCAAACCAACGATATTCCCCACACAAACTACGGTACACAAGGATATACCAACGGTTACAGCTACTGAAATCTTTCCCAGGGAAATGGCGGCGATGGTAAAGGCGATCAACCCCATGACGAACCCAAGCGTGGCGCCAACCTTAAATTCCCGCAATAGAATGTGCCACCATTCTCTGGATTTTACTTCTCCTGTGGCTAACGCCCGAATTATGAGGGTAGAAGATTGCGATCCGGTATTGCCGCCAGAGCCGGTGAGCATGGGGATAAAATATGCAAGGGCGATCATCGAGCTTAAGACTCCGGAATATCTTTTCAATATAGCCTGTGATATAGTTGCGGCAATTACGAGAACGACCAGCCACGTAACACGATTAATGATGCGTTTAGAAAATCCTACACGAAAATATTCTTCCTCAATAGTCTGAATACCAGCCATCCTCTGAAAATCCTCGGTTACCTCTTCCTGTACAACATCCAATACATCATCTACGGTAACGATACCTACCAGCCTGTCTTCGTTGTCAACAACGGGAACGGCCAGGATATCATATTTCTGGACAACCTGAGCCGCCTTTTCCTGATCATCTGTGGTGTGGACATAAAAGACGTTCTCGTTCATGATATCCTTAATGAGTTGTTCCGGATTGGCGAGGATGATATTCTTCAGAGAAGCGACCCCGCGCAACTTTTTGGTTTCATCAACAATGTAACAGATGTAAATAGTTTCACGGTTGGGCCCGGTTTTACGGATATGTTCGAGCGCCTTTGCAACCGTCATATCCATTTGAAGGTCTACATATTCAGGGGTCATTATGCGACCCGCAGAGTTATGTGGGTAGTTCAGGAGTTCGTTAGCCTCCTTGCGTTCTAAGGGTGGGAGCAGCTTGAGGAGTTTTTCGACGACATGCGCTGGTAGTTCATCAAAGAGTTGTGTCCGATCGTCCGGCTGCATTTCTGTTAAAATTTCTTTTGCGTGCTGTTCGGTGAACTGTTTAAGAAGCTCTTCCTGTTCAACAGGCTCAAACAGGGCAAAGACCTCAGAGATTTTATTCTTATCGAGCAATCTGAAGCCCATTACCCGCTCTGTGGGATCAAGTACTCTGAGGATGTCTACGATATCGGCAGGATGACGCTCACAAAGGAAGTCACGCAACCCTTTGAAGTCTTTGGTTTCGATGAGTTCCTTAATTTCTGGAAGAAATATCTTTGTCCATTGCATTTCCATTTGAATTTTTATGAATTTAAAAAAACTTAAGTAAAGACACTGTATTTATGCGAGTTCTTATTTCCATTTAGCATCTAAATCCTATCTGTCTGAAATGTTCATCAAAGGTTAGTGCTTCATTAATGCACATCTTCTCCATGACGAGAAAACTCGTGCAGTCAGTAAGAGAATAGCCCTTGTCTTTATGTTTCATAAACATTTCCCATCCTTTAATAAAGTCTTCCTGTGAAATATGCACCATCTCTACTAACGAACTTTCTAAAAGCCTTTTCCCCACTTCTGCTGCTTTTGCAAATCCCAATCTCTTTTTAAGCAAGGTTACTGTTTCATCAAAGACATAAGATGTAGTAACAAGCTTACAAGGTTTCTTTTTAAACCTTCTCCAATATAATATAGCATTATTATGATTTTGGTCATCGGCATCTTCAAGGGCAATGATAAAGGAGGTATCTAAAAACATGAGATACATTTAAACGTCCTCATAAAGGTATTTATCATGTTTGATAGAAATATCATTAATCCCGCTGTGACCTGGATGTTTACCGAGGTCAAAGATAATATCTTTCTCAGCTATGGCAGGTTCTATGACAATCTTTCCGTTTTCCCACTTGATATCCGCTTCTTTAATTCCCTTCAGAAACTTTTTAGGAATAACAAGCCCTTCTTTTTTAACTACAGCCTTCATGTTTTATAATCTCCTTTAGTTAGAGCGTCCTTTGCGTTTTGAAAAACATTTTTTGAAATACGTGCAGCCATAATTGCAATTCATTCAACTTTCTCTACCCCCAGCGCCTTTGCCATACCCAGGAGCGTCCTTCCCAGCATAGACCGCTTCATTTCAATCGCTTCAAAATCGCACACCT